>OHJS01001775.1_pt1 | contig 9867 bp, 9 predicted proteins | sample 1568661 | NCBI WGS metagenome assembly OHJS01 (sample SAMEA3879603, study PRJEB24766) | human gut metagenome | biome: human-associated habitat; feature: feces | place: USA | collected 1985/1987 | reverse complement strand
TGCAATGTGTTAAAACTTTATTATTGCTAGAAGTTTTTTTGAAAATGTTGAATTGTAAGAGAGTATGTATCTTTCAATAGATAATGAGTAACTTATACATTTTTACTTTTGATTTTTTCATTCAATTTTAACCTTTAATCAATATAATTATGAAATGGCATTTTAATTTTTTTAGATTTGCTGTTGTGTGTGCGGCTTTCGTTGCCCTCGCCGGTTTTACGGCTTGTAGCGACGACGATTCCGAATCCGGCTCGGAACTTGTCTTGTCGGCGACTACCTCTTCGTTCGTGGAGGGGGGGCAGCGTGACATTTACGGTGGCTTTTGAGGACAGGGATGTAACCGCCGAGGCCGTGATTAAGAATGTAACCTCTGGCTCTGAAGTTCAGAATGCCACTTGGACGACGAATGTGGCAGGTACCTATGAGTTCCAGGCCGCATACGATGGCATGTTGTCGAACGTCGTTTCGGTGAAGGTAGAATCTGACTCGGAATCCGATGCTTTTTACCGACATGTGTTGTTGACGAAGTTCACGGCGACATGGTGCGGGCCTTGTGCGCAGGCGCAACGGTATTTCGAGCAATTGAAACCGGAAGAATCCGAACGTTTCCTGGTTGTCGCCGCACACCAAGGGGACCGATTGACTGTCCCGGTAGGGAGCGCACTCGGTGCGAAGTTGGGGTATCAGTATGTGCCTACTTGGAATTATGATTTTATAACAGTCTTTGAAAGTGTAGGTCCGGGAGGTATTACAGCGACGTCGATTCGCAACCAGATCAAGAGTGCTATGGAGAAGTATCCGGCTGTTTGCGGCGTGAAGGCCGAGTCGGAACTTGACGGGCAAACAGCAAAGATTCGGGCGACAGTAAGGTTCCAACAGGCTGGTAATTATAAGATCGCCTGTGTGCTTACCGAAAATGATATTCAGAAAACTAACAATGAAACGCTGCCTGTTTTCAATCATGTTTTGCGGACGGCTCTTACGGATATGCAGGGTGTTGCGATCGAGCCTGCCGTTGCGGAAGCCGGTGAGCGCAGTTTCGATTTCGAGGTCACCCTGAACAACGGTTGGGATTCTCGGAATTGCGAATTTGTTATTTACGTGTTCAAGGAAGAGGAGGACGCTGCCTTTATTGTCAATAACGGGGCCGTATGTCCCGTCGGCGGGAAAGTCGATTATAAATATGAGTCCGTCGAATAGTTGCGGTTGTATATAGAGAAAACAGAAAAGCCGGGATATTCTCGGCTTTTCTGTTGCGGATGCTCTTTCGCATTCCGGATACATGTAAAAAATCCTCGACCGTATGGCCGAGGATATAATCGCTGCTTTAGTGTAAGCGGTGTTATTTGAGGTCCTTGGCTTTGAGGCGAACGATTTTTCCATCCCGGACAACGACCAATTCGCCATCTTCTTTTTTGACTTTTTCAATCAAACGCTTTCGGGCAAGCAAAATTCCGGCGTTGATTTTCTCCTGCATCTGCTTGATCTCAATTTCGCTCATAATCTGCAATCGTTTTATAGGATAACGTATCTTCGATATGGGTTGTTATGTCTTTTCCTCCCAATGCGATGATTCTGATCTGCTCGTCAGCCGAACTGTTGTCGTAGATCGCCCAATAGTTGCAAAGGGGAATATAAAGAGCGGTCAAATTCTTTATCCCATTGGCATAGCGGCGACGAATCACATCCGAAGGAATATTGTGGCCTCCCTCTCGCACACGGGTCGCGACGCGTTCGATAGCCTGTTCGGGGGTCGGCAACCAAAAATAGAGCAGCGTCACGAAGTAACCTTTTGCTTGTGCCCGTTCTATGAACTTTACATAAGAACGCGTGGACAATGTCGTTTCAAAAGCAAAATCCGACCCTTCGGACAGCAGGTCGTCCATCCGTTGAAGCATCAATCGTCCTGCTTCGATCGCCACGCTTTCCGGGTTGAACGGCGACAGGCCTTTCGCTATTTCATCCGCATTGACGAACTCCTTGCAGCCGAGCATTTCGGGTAGTACGGTATAGGACGCAGTCGTTTTTCCTGCACCGTTGCAGCCCGCTATGATATATAGTTTTGGCATATCGTATGGACAAAGATAGCTAATTTTACGATTACAGGCTGTTTTACTGTGATAAAATAAGACGAATCAGCCCCAAAGGTCAATTTAGGCCTTCTGTCAAAGTTTGTTCGTTGGTCGTTCTATGAATTGTTTCGGATATTGCTCGTTGGAGCCATCCGGTGGGAAACGAAACTCTTTCTGCTTGTCCTCTAACGATGTATCGCCGAATATAACTGTATCGCTTTTAATATGGGCTTCGAAAAGATTGAGGTATGGTTCATCTGTGAATCCAGGCCATTTTTGTAGGTCCTGTCAGCTTTTTTGAATGGCTTTGATTTTCATTTACTTGCGTGTTGTGCAAGCAATCGAGGGTAGCAGATTCGGGGTACAACAATACAGCACAAACAGCTTTTCAACCCCTTTTTTCGCTGTGCAGAAACAAAAAAGCCAGCAGTTACATTTCTGTAAGTCGCTGGCTTTCTGAGCCGAAACCGAGATTTGAACTCGGGACCCCTTCATTACGAGTGAAGTGCTCTACCGCTGAGCTATTTCGGCCTTTCGCTGAAAGTCAGTCGGTTATAAAGTTTGAAAATGTGGATTTGGGCGCAATGTGTAACATTATGTGTAACATGACGGCCTGCGTTGTTTGCAGTTAAACAATATTGAATTAGTTGATTATTTGATAAATAGAAAAAGTGACAAACTATGTCGAAAGGGTAATTATATAGCCCCTCGTTTTTAGTCTGTCACTTGTCGTTGTCAAAGGAAAACCACATTTTTTCGGCCTGCCCTTAACCTTTTAAGATATATAGTATATATAACTCCATTTTTTGTGGAGTAATATTCTTTACCTCTAATACGTGCGTCTGTTCCATACTACCGTACGGTTCCTGCCGCTACTTTGCAAATTGCATCAGATAGTTTTCGCAGAATCCCGCTAACGGGAATTTCACCATCTCGTCCCGTCCGTCGGGCGTGGTGTAATGAAATAATATAGTGTTCGCTCTGACAAGGCAGTCGAATAAATTTACCGTTTCGCTCATGCCCTCCATCTTCATCTCGTTGGCGATTATTATTCCTATTATATCGTTTATCTCTTCAAGGTCGCTTTTCCACCCGATTATTCATTGTTTGTTCTTTACAAGTGCGATTTCGACGGGTTTATTTATGTCCGCTGTTTCGGGAGAGAAAACAAAGTAAAACATTTCGGGATAAATCTCATTTTGGGGCTTTATGACAATTAAGCCTATTCCCTCTGTCTTGCTCCATTCGACCAACTTGCAAATAGCTTGTTTATCCTCTCATGTTTTGGTCATTCATTCTGTTTTCGGTTGTTTGTATCTGTTCATTTTAGCTAAAATTTAATTGTTGTTTATCTTTATAAAGATAAGATTATTAGTGAAATAAACAAAACGAAAAAGTGACAAACTCTGCAAAAGGGTCTTATAAATTAACCTTTTCACAAAGTCTGTCACTTTTAGAAACCTTTGTTATTTTGTTGCTTCAAGGCAAGCAATCAGAAATTTATTCGCATAGATGAAGTTATCCTTTTGTATCGGCAATGATGCGATGGCTTTTTCTCCATGAAATAGATTGTTACGGTATCTGTAAATAATCATGATGATGGCTTTAATAATATCACATGAATTATTGGTTAGCCCTAATAAAACACGCTGAATAGAGGTCGTATCATCATTATTTCTCAATCGCAATCTCATGAATCGCTCGTTTGTAGAACCGTTCGTTATATATCTCCTTTGTAAGTATTGTAGTGTTTGATTGAAAATATCGGAAGTTAAATGTATGTTCTGAATATTGCGCTTATTTCTTCCAAAATTACATTTAAACCATTTCGCTTCAAATAAATTCCATAATATTAAAAAGTTCCGCACCTCCACATATTCTTCTGTATCGAGAGAAATGTGCAAATAATTGTCAATCCATTGTGATATTTCAGACGTATTTTTACTTTTATTTTCCATAATGCCGAAACGCTTTTATTCATCTAATCCTGTAATGCTTGCAAAGTTGTTCCAGCCACTTTTTGCTTTATAGGCATCGGCACAACCCGAAGGTACTTTCAGTACCGAATAAGGATTTATGCCGACAAAAGCATTGTTTTCACAAGTTGGTGGCGTTTCCGTGCTGACTTTGAATAATCGCAGTTCGGGATCATTGTAAAAGGCACATTCTTCGATTATCTCAACCTGTGTACAAGCAGACATATCGACGGTCATTAGATTCTTCAATTCACTGAAAGCACCATAAATATAACGATACCCAACATTAGTATCAAATCCTCCCCCGATAATTTTCAACTGAGAACCTTTCTCAAAGGTTACGGTTGCCAATTTGGAACAATCGCTGAATGCTGTCGCTTCAATCGTTTCTACACTTGCAGGAATCTCAATGGAGGTCAAGGAAGAACAATCCGAGAAAGCACCATAATAATCCGAGTAAGTGCCAAAATGAGAAGAAGAAGAATAACCTCCCCCGATAGTTTTCAACTGAGAACCTTTCTCAAAAGTTACTGTTGCTAAAGAGGAACAACCCCAAAACACAGCAGTTCCAATTGTTTCTACGTTGGCAGGAATATCTATCGAAATCAAAGATGCACACTGTTCAAATGCAGAATTACCGATAGTTGTTGCATTTGCAGGGATTACAACGGTTTTCAACTTACTTTGATAAAACATTTCTTCCCCAATCGTTATTAATGTATTTGGGAGAATCAGATTCTCAACATTTGTAGACTTATAAAATGCTTGTATTGGTAATGCTGTAATATTTACCTCTGCAATATCGAGGTTTTTCAGATTGGGCATCATGCGATAGATAAACAGAAAATCAACATCGTTCAGCACGCCTGTAATCTTCAACGATTCGATATTGGCATAATCATAACCCGCCAATTCATTTTCCAGTTCACCTTTCGTTTCGACATGTATTTCGGTACACATTCCCAATTGTCGAAAGATAATCGTTTGCAGGATATTCCCTTGTTCATCCTTTAAGGCAACCGTTGCATAGCGTTGAATCCCTTCGTTAGCAGTTACCTCAAAAACAATCGTATCTTCCCGTAAGGCTCGTGTTTCGGGAGCCAGCGATAGCCACGACTGGGCATCTTCAGGAATCTCTATGGTGTAATCCAAATTCGTTGTCAATTTGATTTCCTGTGTACCCCCAGCAGAAGTAGCATTAATAGAGTTATCTGCTATATTGATTTGCCCCTGCATGCAATTCAGCGACACCATAACGGTACGATAGGAACCGTCATTAGCAAACACAAGGATTTCACTTTCTACAATTGGATTAGGGGCTGTAATCGTAATCGTTCCCTTATCCGTAGAGGTCGCATCTACCTTGACTTTCCATCCATCCTGTGCAATGGCTTTGACAACCGTATTTTTGGTTGCATCCGTAATTGTGTAGGAAATCGTTTTGCTCTCGCCTCCATTGAGAATGGCTATATCCGTCGTATCGAATGCAATTGCAAACTTTGAATTATCGCTTTTAGGAATCGTGATAACAGAATCGTCCTCCAATGTGAAATAGACATTATCATTATCTTCCGTTACACTTTTGAAGATGCCATTCGTTCCGTCCTTGCCATCGACACCATCTTCTCCATCCGTCCCGTCTGCTCCCGTTGCTTGCCCTATATCCGTCCAAGTTTTACCATTATCCATTGAAAGCATCCAGCGACCATTTTCTATTTTCAGTTGTGGTGTAATGCCATCTTTGCCATTGGTTCCATCCTCGCCATCAACTCCGTCCTTGCCGTCTGTTCCTTGTGCCTTTACCTTATTTCCCTTTTCATCGGTCAGCCATTCACCATCAAGTGTCCAATAATAGATGCCGTCCGTGTCTTTCTTCACACCAATAATAGGAGCGTCCTCGCTATTTTTCCCGTTTTTAATTGTAGCAGTAGAACCATCTGAAAAGTGGATAATGTAACCATCGGATATTTGTTCAACTTTGGAAATAGACAAATTATCCTGCAATGCTTCTACAATCTTCTGCAACGATGAAATATTGGTGTTCATCTGTTTGCAGAGTTCCTCCAGTTTGGCCACACGATTTTCGAGGTCATTCAAATCATTGCGCAATGCGCTGTCGTCGTACTTATCGCCACAACCAAATAGCAATAAGCCACACATGAGTAAGGATAATAGTTTTTTCATAAGTAGATGATATTTATAATTTAGTGTGTTTCAATAAATCCAACATTGCCCAAAATAAGTCGCAACGAATATGCCCTCCCATTGTTTGAGTTCCTATTGTGGAATAGTCTTGGAACGTGAAATTCTTGCCCTCTTTCTTAATAAGCCCATGCGCAAAAGCATTTCTAATATGTCGCATTAAATGATGGGCCTTATCATTAATTTTTGTTCTTTTATCTTGATGTGTTGAGAACCAAAAGAGATAAGGTAGTTTTGACCTCTTATTTTTAAGTGCAATATGATTCGTTGCACAAAAGGCGATTAATTTAGTATCATTGAGGTTATAATTCCCGTATTTATTTTTGATATTCAATTCATAATCGCAAACAAAATCATAAAAGGAATTTATTTCCTCTTTGGATAGATTGTTGATATTTATTGTTTTACCCATAAAATGAGTATTACATCCGTATCAACTCCTACTGCGGTGGGTTATAGGCAAAAAGAAAGTGTGGAGTTGTTCGCTTATCCAAATAGAGGTTCTGACAAAACCTTAGCACAAATAAGCAAATCTCCACACTTGGCAGTATATATCGGGATGATATATAGCTACACAAATGAAGAGTGTCTGTCTTGCTTACTCCCGTACCTATTGAAACTGTCAGATTTCTATGTGAGAGTAAACGCGAAACACTTTCACGTTACTAATATGTTAGTTACCTATTCGGTAACGACACAAAGATAGAAAATGTTTCTAAAAGACAGAACACTCTATGGAAATTTGCTGCGCTTTTATTGTGCAAAGTTCTTGAAAACAAAGTTTCTATCCAATAGTCGGGAGTATGGAATCGAAACTTTGTTAGTTGTAAGTTGGGTTAATCGTTCCCGCAGATTTCTTGTATTACGCCGTCCATGTAAATAGCCTGCCCGCTTGTCAGCCGTCCCCACCAACGACACCCTAATTCGTCGATGATGATTTCGCCCTGCTCTTTCAGTCGTTCGGCCAGCCACGGAGTAACAAGCCACCATTCCAACACCTCGTCCCCATTAAAGGGATAGAGGTATTCCTCGTCGATTTTCCCCGCTTGGATCAGCTCTTCGATAACCGTGCTTTGTCCCCATAAAACATGGATGTCCGTAATCCGTTTAGCTCTCTCTTGTGTTTCGTACATAGCGGTTAAGTTTTTGTTTATCGCTTATCAGTAGTAATCCAACTTCATGTAATATCAATAATCTTATGCTGTTAGATGGTTTCGGGCATAAATAGGGGGTGGTCTGTTTTATGTGGAATCCTATTAATGGAATAGATAAAAATTCGGTTTTCCATCCGAAAATGGGGAGGGGTGAAAAATAGGGATTGTCCGCTCGGTCGGGGTATCAAAGCAAAACGCCCCGACTATAAAATCGGAGCGTCTGAACGAAAGTATATTATGTGAGTAGAAAAGATTGTGAATGTAGCTTGTTTGCCTTTATCGGGTCTTGGGTGCATAACACTTTAACGAAATAAGCCAGCGACACGGATTCGGGAATCATCTTGCACCGTTCATTAAGGGCATAAGTAACCGACAGCGGATTATCGGCCGACAGATTCGTAATGTTGTATTTAGTAAGAATCCGATTCATTGCCCGTTCATTTCATTGTGGCGGATTCGTTCCCTTTGTCATGCAGAATCGGCATATTTCATTATAGACGGCGTGTGCCGTGTCTTTCTGCGGCGGGTTTATAAAGCAATCATCCGTTATTTCGTAGCCGTTCGGCAGGGCCTTAATCAGACCTAATCCGTTACTCTCTTTAATAAGAGCGGAAACCGTATTACGATTCATTCCGACAGCATCGGCAATCTGTCCGATATTTCAAAGGAGGATAGAATTCGTATTATTAAGACATATAGCCTTTAATAAGAGCAGAAAGCCCGCAATTTTCGGCGGGTGGCTCTTTGTAAAGAATCGGTTATCCACGAAATAGAAATCCGTTTGGGGATTGGCTATATAATAGGAATTACGGCGTTTGCATCCGTCGATTATGCGGGTTGTAACCTGCATTGCTCCGCACTCCTTTAATCGTTGGACAGACCGTTTGACGGTACGGATATTTACTCCCGTTATTTGGGACAGCCTTTCTTCCGTTATATGGCTTGTCTGTGTCTTGTAGTCCGATTTGCATTTAATCGTTGCTCAAACGTAAATGTCGGTCGGTTTGCCGTTGCCCGTCTGAAGCTGGCAAATTGATTTTGGAATCGTTGTATAATTCATCGTTAGCGACGTAATTAGTAAATAGTATTTCTTTTGTTTTTAATAATTTCCGAAAGCAGGCGGAGCCTAATGCGGCTTTGGCGGCTTTTCGGTTGTCGAATCATTTGTTTTGCGTTACATAGTACAGCATAGTCTGAAAATCGGGTTTGAGGCTCTTCAGAGCCGAGAGCCTAAATTAGGTGTTGGTTGGGTAGGTAGTGGTATAAGTGCCACTTTTGAGCACGAAGCAGGGGACAGATTTAGGCATCGCCCTTATCCCTCTTGCTGGCTTCTGTAAAGGTACAGAGGTTATTTTCAGCAAACAAATGAATCGGGGAATTCTTTATCGGGAGCCGAAATGAGGGCTTTTCAGCGAAATTCGCTAAATTTGGAAATAAAATAATTTGGATTATGAGTATTAGAACCGACGATTTAGGATTTGTCTTTTATGAAGCCGACGAACAAGAAGAAAAAGAGTTGGAATATGTATATGCGATTACCGATTCTTGGAATTATATGGGTGATGAAGTCATAGACACTTTCCCACGCAGATTTTGGGATAGGGTCTGTCAGGAGAAGATAAAAGCCCCGTTTACAAAAGAAATGTTTTTGCAGGAAACGGATATTATAGCGACAATTAAAGGCTTCGGATTGGACGTAAATAAATTTTGGTGGGCTGTGCTGTTTGTTTACGATTGGTCGATTGAAAAGTTTACCAAATGTTTTTGGGTTAAACTCCCGCCAAAATCATTAACCAAAATATTGGACTATATCGGAGATTCAAAAGATTTTGAGATTACATTCCGCGTAAAGGGTAAAAAGAGCCGCGAAGCAGACCCAAATGTAAAAGCAGCAGTTATGTATGGATTAAGGCAAAAACTCAAAGAGTGGAAAGACAAGGAGTTTTACCGCATAATAGATCATTCTACCTACACAACGACATTCACAAATTCATCCTATTATATGTGCTTTGCGGCGGATAAGTTCAAACATCTGTTCGATGCTTTGAAATTGCCGAATCGAGGTGCGGCGAATGAACACAGATGCGATAAAGAGGTATCTTATAATAAAATGTTGCTTATTTCCCGTCTGTTCTATTTTATGCGGCTGACACGAAATGTAAACTTTAAGGATAGCGATGAATCGCTGAAAGGAGTGCTGAAAACCTATGCAAACAAGCTGCCGCATACTGAATCCGCTATCTATGGATTTTAGGGAGTAGGAAATGGGCTGTTTTTTACTCCCTGCAAAGGGTCGCTGACAATAGTATTTTTGCAGTGTCGAATGGGATAAACCCGACGACCTGCAAACGCTTGGGCAAGGGATGCAGCATAATTTAGGGATAGTCATTTAATTCCTTCAATTTGAATTAACCAGCAGACTTTCCCTTATTTTTCCGATCATACTCATCGTTTTTTATATCA
>OHJS01001762.1_pt1 | contig 9926 bp, 8 predicted proteins | sample 1568661 | NCBI WGS metagenome assembly OHJS01 (sample SAMEA3879603, study PRJEB24766) | human gut metagenome | biome: human-associated habitat; feature: feces | place: USA | collected 1985/1987 | reverse complement strand
GACTTTTTTATTGTTTTTTCTTGATCGATTTTTTAATCACATAATTTTATGGATAAACGTATTTATCTTTGCCTCGCCCACATGAGCGGTAAGGAACAAGGTTTCATAAAAGAAGCCTTTGATACCAACTGGGTAGTTCCTCTTGGTCCTAATGTGAATGCTTTTGAAGAGGATTTGAAACGTTTTGTAGGCGAAGGCAAGGAAGTGGTGGCACTTTCGGCCGGTACGGCGGCAGTACATTTGGCTCTGTTGGCTTGCGGAGTGGGACAGGGTGACGAAGTGATTGTACAAAGCTTCACATTCTGTGCGTCTTCGCATCCGGTCACTTATCTGGGGGCTGTTCCGGTATTTGTGGATTCTGAGAAAGAAACTTGGAACATGTCTCCGGAACTGTTGGAAGAAGCCATCAAGGACCGCATTGCCAAGACTGGAAAAAAGCCAAAAGCTATTGTTCCTGTGGCATTGTACGGCATGCCCTATGACTGTACACGTATCATGGAGATAGCCGATAGGTATGCTATTCCAGTGGTGGAAGATGCTGCCGAAGGTTTTGGCTCCCGTTTTAAGGGACAGGTACTGGGGACGTTCGGCAAGTTCGGGGTGCTGAGCTTTAACGGTAACAAGATGATTACTACCAGTGGCGGTGGTGCGTTGATTTGTAAAGATGCCGAAAGCAAGAATCAAATCATGTGGTATGCCACGCAGGCTCGTGAGGCTTATCCTTATTACCAGCATGAGGCGATAGGGTATAACTATCGCATGAGTAATATATGTGCAGGTATTGGTCGTGGTCAAATGACCGTTGCCGATAAGCATATTGCACATCACCGACATGTGCAGGCTCTCTATAAGGAACTGCTTAAGGATGTGGAGGGGGTATTGCTGCATGAAGCTCCTTCGGCTGATTATGACTCTAATTTCTGGCTTTGTACAATCACTCTGGATTCTTCACTTCGCATCAAAGGGCAGGAAAATGCTTATAAGGATGTTGTCAGGACTGCCGTAGGTGGTGCTGCAGGTGTGATTCATGCCGTAGATTGTGCTACAACAGATTGCCAGCCCAACGAGAATGTGGAGGCTTTGCGTGCTTTTATGCTTGGCAAAAAAATAGAGGCACGCCCGGTTTGGAAACCGATGCACAAGCAGCCGGTCTATAAGGATGCTCCGGCTTATATCAATGGGGTATCCGAAGCTATTTTTAAAATCGGTATGTGCCTTCCTGCCGGGCCGTGGGTGACTGATGAAGATGTATATTATATCGTGGAGTGTATAAAAGAGGCCATAGTAAAATAATAGATGAAAATACAGCTTTTTTAACTACGACCTTGACAATGCTGTCGGTTGCCAATACGTTTGTCAATGCGGATTTCATCTATACCGTTATCTGTTCCGTTCTAGTCTTCTGCTTCTTCAATTTCTGCAAGCGTGCCAAATATTCACCGCCTGATGCTTCATGAGAATATCGGACTACCGCATCGCAAACATCTTATCAGATTATGGCGAATGAGCTGAAGATTCCCCATGTCATAGTATCTTTGACCTATATGGCAGTACAGGCAATCATCATCGTAGGATATCTTGATTAAGTTGGCTTGCCTAATCTGTCAGCTTGTAAATCAATACTTTATGAACTTATCTCAGAAAACAGCTTCAGCGAGGCTGTTTTCTTTGTTTACAGGCAAATATATCCTCACCTTTGCATTGTTGATCAACAAAACGAGATTAAAAACCATGTTGAATTAAAAATGTAAAAAGGAGAAAGAAACTATGCCTTTATTTTATTATGCAAGACAGTCGTCTCTGGCGACAAAAGAGGGTGCCAAACTTTGGCATCTGAGTTTGAAGAAAGTGGGAAGGGCCGTGGATGCGCAACAGCTGGCTGAGGTGATTGCCGAGAAGTCTTCATTGACTCCGGGTGACGTACATAATGTAATCCGTAACCTGATGACGGTAATGAGGAGCCAGTTGCTGAACAGCCGTACGGTGCGTCTGGATGGCTTAGGCACATTCACCATGAAGGCCCGTACGCGAGGTAAGGGAGTGGTCAAATCTGAAGACGTGAATCCCAATCAGGTGACTGCTCTACGCTGCCAGTTTACTCCGGAATATACGCGCCCGGCTGCCATCGGCACTACGCGTGCCCTGCTCCAAGGGGTGGAGTTTGAGAAATGGACGGGAGTGGTTACGGACGGTAAGGATGATGCCGGTGATGGTGGTAATTCCGGTGGCGGTTCCGACGGTGACCAGGGAGAGAACCCGTTAGGATAAGATGTATTTACTAATTTTGAAAGATTAAAACTATGAAAAAGAACGTTTGGGACAAAATTTTGAAGGTAGTGATAGCTGTTGCTTCCGCCATATTGGGAGCTTTAGGCGCCAATGCAATGAATGTATAAATTGTAGATTTATATAGAATATTAGGAGAAAGGCGGTGAAGGGAAAGCACTTCATCGCCTTTTTGTTATTTTCTTCATTTATAATTCCCTGCCAACCAAAAAATCTTATTACCTTTGCAGGTCACTTTTGGAAACAATAAAAATATAATGATATGAATATCTCTTATAATTGGTTGAAAGAGTATGTCGATTTCGATTTGACACCGGATGAAGTTGCTGCGGCACTGACCTCCATCGGACTGGAAACGGGAAGTGTGGAAGAGGTGCAAACTATTAAAGGCGGACTGGAAGGACTGGTCATCGGCGAAGTGCTGACATGCGAAGCTCATCCTAACTCAGACCATATGCACGTCACTACGGTGAACCTGGGACAAGGTGAACCCGTGCAGATTGTATGCGGCGCTCCGAATGTAGCTGCCGGACAGAAAGTGGTAGTAGCCACGTTGGGTACAAAACTGTATGACGGTGACGAATGCTTTACCATCAAGAAATCAAAACTTCGTGGCGTGGAATCTGTCGGCATGATTTGTGCTGAAGATGAAATCGGTATCGGTACGGACCACGCAGGCATCATCGTACTGCCGGAAACAGCTGTTCCGGGTACGCTTGCCAAGGACTACTATAACATCAAGAGCGATTACGTGCTGGAAGTGGACATCACTCCCAACCGTGCCGATGCTTGCTCACATTATGGGGTGGCACGCGACTTGTATGCCTACTTGATACAGAACGGTAAGCAGGCTGCCTTGAAGAAACCTTCGGTAGACGCTTTTGCGGTAGAAAATCACGATTTGGATATTAAAGTAACTGTAGAGAACAGCGAGGCATGTCCCCGGTATGCCGGCGTTACGGTGAAAGGGGTTACAGTGAAAGAAAGCCCCGAATGGTTGCAGAACAAGTTGCGTATTATCGGCCTGCGTCCTATCAATAATGTGGTGGATATTACCAACTATATCGTCCATGCTTTCGGCCAGCCGCTGCACTGCTTCGATGCAGATAAGATTAAAGGCGGTGAGGTGATTGTAAAGACCATGCCGGAAGGTACTCCGTTTGTAACTCTTGATGGCGTGGAGCGTAAATTGAACGAACGCGACCTGATGATTTGCAACAAGGAAGAGGCGATGTGTATTGCCGGTGTGTTCGGCGGTCTGGATTCCGGTTCTACGGAAACCACCAAAGATGTATTCCTTGAAAGTGCTTACTTCCATCCCACATGGGTGCGCAAGACAGCCCGTCGCCATGCGTTGAACACAGACGCTTCTTTCCGTTTTGAAAGAGGTATTGACCCGAATGCCACTATTTACTGCCTGAAGCTGGCAGCTTTGATGGTAAAGGAACTTGCCGGAGGTACCATTTCTTCTGAAATAAAAGATGTGTGCGCCGCTCCTGCCAAGGATTTCCGTGTGGAACTTGCCTATGAGAAAGTGAACTCACTGATTGGTAAAGTTATTCCGGTGGATACCATCAAGAGCATCGTGACAAGTCTGGAAATGAAGATTGTAGACGAGACAGCCGAAGGGCTTACACTGGATGTTCCTCCTTACCGTGTGGACGTGCAGCGCGATTGCGATGTAATAGAGGATATTCTGCGCATCTACGGATATAATAATGTGGAGATTCCGACTACCTTGAAGTCTTGCCTGACTACCAAGGGTGAATATGATAAATCCAACAAACTGCAGAACCTGGTTGCCGAGCAGCTGGTGGGCTGTGGTTTCAATGAGATTCTGAACAACTCGTTGACGCGTGCCGCTTACTATGACAACTTGGAGTCTTATCCGTCAAAGAATCTGGTAATGTTGCTGAATCCGTTGAGTGCAGACTTGAATGCCATGCGTCAGACACTGCTTTTCGGTGGATTGGAAAGCATCTCGCACAACGCCAACCGTAAGAATGCAGACCTGAAATTCTTTGAATTCGGTAATTGTTATCACTTCAACGAGGAAAAGAAGAATCCGGAGAAAGTGCTTGCCGCTTATTCCGAAGACTATCATCTTGGTTTGTGGGTGACTGGCAAGAGGGTGACCAACTCATGGGCTCATCCGGATGAGAACAGCTCGGTATATGAGCTGAAGGCATACGTTGAGAATGTCTTTGCCAGATTGGGGCTGCACATGCATGATTTGGTTGTCGGCAATCTGACTGATGACATCTATGCTGCCGGTTTATCCGTACAGACAAGGGGTGGAAAGCGGTTGGCTACTTTCGGTATTGTAACAAAGAAGCTGCTGAAGGCATTCGATATTGACAACGAGGTTTACTATGCCGATTTCAACTGGAAAGAATTGTTGAAGGCCATCCGCAATGTGAAGGTGAGCTATACGGAAATCTCCAAGTTCCCTGCCGTGAAACGCGACTTGGCGTTACTGCTCGACAAGAAAGTGCAGTTTGCGGAAATCGAGAAGATTGCCTACGAGACGGAGAAAAAGCTGCTGAAGGAGGTTTCTCTCTTCGACGTTTACGAGGGTAAGAATCTGGAAGTCGGTAAGAAGAGTTACGCGGTGAGCTTCCTGCTGCAGGATGAGAATGCCACGTTGAACGATAAGCAGATTGACAAGATTATGTCCAAACTAGTGAAGAACCTGGAGGACAAGTTGAATGCCAAACTGCGTTGATTCATTATTCAGAATTTATAATTCATAATTTAAAATACAGTTCCAATGGGAAGAGCGTTTGAATATAGAAAAGCTGCCAAATTGAAAAGATGGGGTCACATGGCAAAGACCTTTACAAGACTGGGTAAACAAATTGCTATTGCGGTGAAGGCCGGTGGTCCGGAGCCGGAAAACAACCCGACACTGCGTTCGGTTATCGCTACTTGTAAGCGTGAAAACATGCCGAAGGATAATATTGAACGTGCTATCAAAAATGCGATGGGTAAGGACCAGAGCGACTATAAGGGTATGACTTATGAAGGATACGGTCCTCACGGTGTAGCTGTTTTTGTGGATACACTGACCGATAACACTACCCGTACAGTAGCCGATGTGCGTTCCGTATTCAATAAGTTCGGCGGTAACTTGGGAACAATGGGTTCACTGGCTTTCTTGTTTGACCACAAGTGTGTGTTCACTTTCAAGAAGAAAGACGGTATCGATATGGAAGAACTGATTCTGGACCTGATTGACTACAACGTAGAAGATGAATACGATGAAGATCCGGAAGAAGGTACCATCACTATCTACGGTGACCCGAAGAGCTATGCAGCCATCCAGAAGCACTTGGAAGAATGTGGCTTCGAAGATGTCGGTGGTGATTTCACTTACATCCCGAACGACCTGAAGGATGTGACTCCGGAACAGCGTGAGACAATCGACAAGATGGTAGAACGTCTGGAAGAATTCGACGATGTACAGACGGTTTACACGAACATGAAACCGGAAGAGGACGCAGAATAATTTTTCTCATTACATACATTACGGACGGAGTGCTTCATCAGGTACTCCGTTCTTTTTTATACGTAAAAAAGACAATAGTATGAAATACAGTTACAGAACGACGGGGACCTGCAGTTCCCAGATTGACGTGGAAGTGGAAAACGGAATTGTAAAGGACGTACATTTTACAGGCGGATGCAACGGCAACCTGCAAGGTATCTCTTCACTGGTAAAGGGGATGAAAGTGGACGACGTGATTGCCCGCCTGGAAGGTATCCGTTGCGGGGGAAAGCCCACTTCCTGCCCCGACCAGCTTTGCAAGGCCTTGCGTGAGATACGCTGAGAGGCTTTTTTAAATCTCCTCCGAAAGTGAGGAAAGCAGCACGATGAGCAGGATACCGGCGATGACGAGGGACAGGAACGTGAACAGGCTCAGCAAGCCCACGGTTTTGAAGAAGGTTCTGACCCAGCCACGGTGGTACACGGTGTGCAGTGAAATGTAGGTATAGATAAACATACCTATGAGGAAAACAGCCAGTGTGTAGAGGGGCATGTCTCCTCTGAAGGCATCCAGAAAGTTTTTCTCTGTCAGCAGGGGAATCAGCGGGATGGGCAACAGTATCAGGAACACGGTATTCAGATGAATGGCATGTACGAAATGCCACATGTAGGGATACCGTGATTTGCGGAACAGACCTTGCAGAAGCCAGGCGAACAGCGGCAAAAGGAACATCATATAGAGGGGCGTCCATTTGGACAAGCCTCCTATGAGCTGGTTGAGGAAGGATTCCCGGCGGAGCTGTTCTGCCTCATCGGGATTGTCCGCAGTCCATTCGTACACGGGTGTGAGGGCGTTTCCGGCGGAGTCGGTCTGGAAGTGGAGGGCAGCTTGCATGGATTCCGAGCTGATTCCTTTTTCTTTCAGCAGACTGTCCAGTTGTGAGGTCTTCACTTCCTGGAGGTTCAGAATGGTTTTCAGGTCTTTTTCCCGGAGGGTGCTTTCACGGAGACAAGAGTCGGCTACCAGCTTTGGCATCCGTACATAGGAAAGAGAGAAACGGTCGTCCAAGCGTTGTACCTGAAACAGTTTGTCGGTTCGGGTGACCCCTCTTTCCTGCAAAGCCTGAACGAGTTCCGGCCCCTGATACAAGTAGACGCTGGTATCGGGGAGGGCAGCTTCAGAGTTGAGCTGTTGAACTACTTCGTCACTGATGCTCAGAGAGTCTACAGCTTGCAGGGCCTGATTGGCCTTGTCGGAGGCCAGCATGAAAAAGAGGGTGAAAAAGACCACGGAGATGCACATGTAAAGGCGGAAAGGATGCACGTAGGAATTGATTTTCCCGGCATTGAATTCGTTGGTCAGAAAGCCCGGGCGGGTGAACATGAACCATAAGGTCTGCCAGATTTTGCTGTCGAACTGGTAGACATTTTCAAAGTATTGCTTGAAATATTTCCAGAACGGCTGGTAGATGTCGAGAGCATATTGTCCGCAGCAATGGCAGTACATTCCTTCCAGTTTGGTGCCGCAATTTTTGCAGTAGGTGTATGCGGGGACGGTCTTTTTGCGGATTCTCTGGAGGCGTTTCAGTTCAATGAGCCGCATAATCCGGCGTTTTCTTTCTGTCAGTTTCTGTCGCATCCGGGCGAGAAAGCCCATTTCTTTCCGTGTATTGTGTGTGGTATTTTCCATGTCGGTAAAGATGAATAATCTGATATCTTGACACAAAAGTACGTTGGGGAAATGAATTTTGCAAATATTTATAGGAAAAGCAGCATGGAAAGTCTGAGGGGCCGTTGATCAATCAGGGGAATAAAAAAGCAGTTATATTGTTTCCTTCTGTATGGGATAATTCTTGGGAATCAATATAACTGCGGGGAAGGCCTTTCGGCATGCGGTATGAGGTTAACCAATTTTGCTTATTTTCTTCAGCTTTTCTTCATCGATAAGCTTTATTTTTCGTCCGTCGATGATAATCAGTTTTTCAGCAGCAAAGTTTGATAACGTACGGATGGCATTGGAAGTAGTCATGTTGGAAAGGTTGGCCAAGTCTTCTCTCGAAAGATAGATGCTCAGCGTACACTGGTCTTCTTCCACTCCGTAGGTCTCTTTCAGGAAAAGCAGAGATTCAGCCAGACGTCCGCGGATGTGTTTCTGTGTGAGGTTTACTGTTCTTTCATCAGAAATACCCAAGTCCTTCGATAATTGTTTAATAAAGAACATGGCCAGTTCCGCATTTTCCATAATCAGCTGGACGATGATTGGCATGGGAATCAGACACATGGTACAAGGTTCAAAGGCGGCTGCGGCAGTTACGAAGTTTTCTTCCGCAAAATAAGCACGGTAAGCAAAATATTCTTTGTTTTTAATAACGCGAATGATTTGGCTTCTTCCTCCTACACCGTCTTTATAAATCTTGACTTTTCCGTTCAGCAGGCACATTAAGTTCTCCGGAGTCTCTCCTTCACAGTAAATTGTTTCGTTCTTTTTGTATTTTTGAATTGTGAAGTTTTGAGCGAGCAATTCGCGTTGTTGCTGGGTCAATGGTTGCCATAAATCTGGTATACTTTCGGCAATCTCAGCTTCTGTTAATTCCTTTTTTACCATAAATGTTCCAAAACCATGTTATTTAGCACAAAGATAGAAAGAAAAATTGAAAATATTATTTTTTCATTGTAAAAAATACCCTTAAAACAGGGCTTTATTATATATTTGCCTTGGATATGAGAATAGGAAAAGCCTTATATGGGGTTTTGTGGGGACTATGGGTTGTATGCCTGTTGGCTGGTGTCCCGCAACGGGGAATGGCGCGTGATAACGCTCCGGCTCTTCCTCTCAAACCTTTGGTGCCTGATTCCGTTCTGGAACGCATGTTCCATTCTGCTTCCATCTATTCGCATGAGGTGAAGAGTTATAAAGCTGATTTATATTTGAAAGGACATCTCACTGTGCACAAGCAAAACCGCATTATCCGCTATGTACCTTCCATGTTTCGCTTGGAAAAAGGGGTGAAAGATTATGTACATGAGTCTATCAGTGATCTTCAATATACGGCTCCAGGTCTTATCGACCGGAAGGTAAGAGCCATGTCCACTACTTTCCCCAGCTACAGCGGACAGATTTTCGATGTGATAGACTACATGAAGTTTAATATTTATGCTCCTTCTTTGATGGGTAACAAGTTATTGTCGCCCTTGAACGAAAAGGCACGGGTACATTATCGTTATCTGCTGGAGAGTGTGGAGCCCCGGCTGGAAGGAGAATTGTATTGCATTCGGGTGCTGCCACGTTATCGGAGTACTCAGCTGGTGGAGGGAGTGTTGTGGCTGTCCTCCTCCGACTGGACCATCCGGAGAATGAGCCTGAAAGGACGGTACGACCTGATACGGTTTCATCTGGACATGCAGATGGGAGAGGAGGAGGATACCAAATATCTTCCGGTTCTGATGAACCTGGATTTGAATTTTAAGTTCCTGAAAAATCACCTGGAGATGAAATATACGGGATGGATGCGCTATTCCTCGGTAACGTATCGGAAGCCTGGAGAGGAATGGATTGGGAAGAAGACGGATGACCATAACCTCTCTAATTCTTATACGCTGACCTGTGATACCAGTCGCTTGGTGGTAGAACGGGATTCATTCAACCGTATCCGTCCGATTCCTTTGTCGTCGTATGAAGATTCGCTTTACCGGATGGCGGATGAACGGAGGCGTCAGCGGGAGGCAGATACTTTGAAGCCTCCCCCTACGAAGTTCAAAAAGAACATGGTGTTCCTCGGGCAGATAGGGGATGCCTTGATCAGCAGTTACGACATCGACCTGTCGCGGGTGGGAAGTATCAACTGTTCTCCGATTATCAATCCGTTGCTGGTGAGTTACAGTCATCGTAACGGGATTTCGTACCGTCAGGTATTCAAATACAACAAACTGTTTCACGACGGGCGTTTGTTGCGTATCGCTCCCCAGATTGGTTATAACTTTACCAAGAAAGAACTCTATGCCAAGGCAGACGTGGAATATTTCTATAATCCCCGGAGGTTGGGTTCTATTGAAGTGCATGCTGGAAACGGTAACCGCATTTACAGTAGTGTGGTGCTCGACCAGCTGAAGGAAATGCCGGACAGTACGTTTTCGTTTGAAGGACTTGAATTGG
>OHJS01001759.1_pt1 | contig 9955 bp, 6 predicted proteins | sample 1568661 | NCBI WGS metagenome assembly OHJS01 (sample SAMEA3879603, study PRJEB24766) | human gut metagenome | biome: human-associated habitat; feature: feces | place: USA | collected 1985/1987 | reverse complement strand
CAAAGCCCATCAGGGTGGTAAAGGCAATGATGGCAAAGGTGCCGGTGCCCGGGCCAAAGATACCGTCGTACAGGCCGATGCCCAGCCCGATGGCAAGGGCCAGCACCGCCTTTTTGGCGTTCAGGGTGCCGTCGTCCCGGTTCTCGTCGGGCAGGTCCCGCCGCCAGAGGATGAGCACCGCCGCCACCGGCAGGATGATGAGCATCATGGTGCGCAGCACCTGATCGCTGAGCAGGAGCACGATGTGGGAGCCCAGTGCGCTGCCTACAAAGCTGCCCACAGCCGCCAGCAGGCCGACCCGGATGTTCATGGCTCCCTTCTGGAAGAACTGCGCCGTGGCAAAGGTGGTGCCGCAAGCCGCGCTGAATTTATTGGTGCCGTAGGTGTAATGCACCGGCAGGCCCGCAAACAGGTAGGCGGGCAGGCTGATCAGGCCGCCGCCCCCCGCCGCCGAGTCCACAAAGCCCGCAAACCCGGTCATCAGCATCAGAAACAGCAGCATTGGCAATGATAATGTAATTTCCATTCGTTTTACTTTCCCACTCTTTCGTTTACTTCAGATACAGCTTTCCCTCGCAGGCCAGGATCTGATCCAGGATCATCCGGGACACCCGGGCACCATAGACCATGGCGGGGTGATCGTTGTACTCGATGATGTCATGGAACTCCTTGTTCATCAGAACGATCACATACTCGCCGTAGGGGGTGTGGATGATGCCGCCGTCATTGCGGCAGGCGTTCATGCTGCCGCTCTTGCTGGCCACCCAGATAAGCTCCGGCTCGCCGGTCTCCTCGCAGTCCAGATAGAACTGGGGGAAATCGTGGGTCAGCATGGTGTTGTAGTGCTGCTGGCGGAAGATGCCCAGCATGGCGGCGCTGGCTTCTTTGCTGACCAGCGTACCCTTTGCCACCTGCGCAAACAGGGCGGCGTAGTCCCGGGGCGTGGTGGTACCCAGCTTGTCGTAGCGGTCAAAGTGGAGGGGGTTGTGCAGGACGGTGTGCCCAAAGCCCAATTCCCGGATGCAGGCATTGATGGTGTCCAGCCCCAGGTAATCGATGATCATATTGGTGGCGATGTTGTCCGAGCAGATGATCATCATGGTGGCGGTGTCCTTCACCTTGAGCTTTGCCCCCACGCCCAGGGCCCGGAGCATCCCGGAGCCGTCCACGAACTGGCTGGCCTCGTAGGTGATCTCCTCCTCCAGGTCAGCCCTGCCCCGGCTGGCCTGCAGATACAGCACCGCCAGAATGAACGCCTTGATGGTGGAGGCCGTCTCAAACTCCTCGTCGGCACCGATCTCCACCGTGCTGCCGCGCAGGTCGTCCACAAAAACGCTCATCTTGCCCTGATAGGAATAGAGCTCGGCGGCAATGCGCTTTTCCAATGTCATATTCTGATCCATCTGGAATCCCTCAACTTTTCTATACTTTCCGTTATACTTTATCCTTACCGTTAAGACATTATTTTTGTTGATTCTGTTGTTTTTGTTGCATGTGTTCTCTCAACTACAACAAAATCAACAAAATCAACAAATTCTGAGATACCAACGGTGATTACAGGTTGTTTTCAAAGAAACGCTGTGCGTTGCGGAAGAAGATGGCTTCCACCTCATCCTCGGTGAAGCCCTCTTTCCGCAGGGCATCGGCCAGCAGGGGCATTTTGGAGCAGTCGCTCAGTTCCAGCTTGCCGCCGATGCCGTCAAAGTCACTGCCCAGACCGATGATCTCAATGCCGCCCACCTGCTTGAAATGGGCGGCGTGTTTGGCCATCAGGGCCGTGGTGCTGCGGCACAGGTCGGGGCTGGGCTGGTCATCCAGAAAGCCCGCGCAGTAGTTCAGGCCCACCAGACCGCCTTTTTCCGCCATGACCCGGATCATCTCATCGGTCAGGTTGCGGCAGTGGGGGGCCAGGGCGCGGCAGTTGGAGTGGCTGGCCGCAAAGGGGCGGGTGCTGTGCTCCGCAAGGTCCCAGAAGCCCTTATCAGACAGGTGGCTCACATCGGCAATGATGTGCAGGCGCTCCATCTCGGCCAGGAACTCGAAGCCCTTCTCCTTCAGGCCGGTCTCGGTGTTGGGCATACAGGGCCAGATGGGGCCGTTGCCGGGCACCACGTTGGGGCTGGCCAGCTCGTTCTCGTGGTTCCAGGTCAGGGTCATCATCCGCACGCCCAGCTCGTGCATCCGGCGCAGCACGCCCAGACTGCCCTTGCAGCAGCCTGCTTCCTCAATGGTCAGCATTCCGCTGATCTTGCCCGCCTCGGCGTTTTTGCGGATATCCTCGGGGCGGTAGACAGGGGCGATCCTGTCGGAATACCGCTCCATCATCCGCTTGAACACGTCGATCTCTTCCAGCGCCGTCACCAGCGGGTCCGCGCCCGGGGTGGGGTCGGCCAGATTCACAAAGGCGGCAAAGCACTGGAGCATGTAGTCGCCCTTCTCCAGCTTTTCCAGATCAATGTGGCCGTTGTTGTGGGCAAAGGTCTGCCCGTCGCCCCGCATCTCCGCGCGCCGCAGCTCGCTCAGGGTGTCACAATGTAGATCAAAGACTTTCATCGTTCATGTCCTTTCTTAACAGCTTCTATGTAAATCATTTCTGCCACAAAGCTCCCGTTTTCCGCAGCGAAAACTTGGCTCCCCTGCTAGGGGAGCTGGCGCGTCAGCGCCTGAGAGGTTTCTCCCGTAAGCAAAACCTCTCCGTCATCTTCGCTATCGCTTGATGCCACCTCCCCTCATAGGGGAGGCCTTGGCATAGGATTCATTTTTCGCAATGATCGCTGACGCTCCAAAACGCACTCCTGCCGCAAGCAGGGCAAGCAGGAGCGAAGCGCCAGACCACGAAAACGCGACGGCCTGCCAAGGGCTCCCCTACTAGGGGAGCTGTCGCGGCGAAGCACGCGACTGAGAGGTTGTACAGAGCCGCACCTGGTCGTTTTAGAAAATACTCCCCACCGCATACAGACTCTTGACCAGATCTTCCCGGTACAGCGGGTCGGCGGGGTCAAGGCTGTTGATGACCACGCCGCCGCTGGCGGACGCGCCGGTGGAGTGGATGTAGCGGCCCTCGCCAAGGTAAAGGGCGATATGGCCGGGGAAATAGAGGGCATCGCCCCGTTTTTTGTCTGCAAAGGGGATCTGGTGCATGGGCCAGCCCTCCACGATCCTGGCATCCCGGTAGATGAGCACGCCGCACTGCATATAGGCGCTGCTGACAAGGCCGGAACAATCAATGCCCCGGCCCGATTTGCCGCCCCAGCGGTACTCGGTGCCCAGATACTTTTTCGCCTGCGCGCAGACGGCATCCCGGAACGCTTCCTCGCTGCCGTCGTACCACGCCTGCAGTGCCTGCGGCACCAGCTCTCCGGCGGTAATATTCCGGGCCTCGGCCAGCGCGTCATCAAAGGCCAGCCCCTCCCGCTGGGAGAATACGGCGGTCATCTCAAACCGCACCGGCTCCAGCGCCACGTCCCGGACATAGCCAGCCGGTGTGGGCCAAGGCTTCCTCGGGCGGTTCGGGCAGGCGGCAGAGCAGGCAGCCCCGCTCCAGCTCCAGCATCCGCACCCCCTGCACCTTGGGCAGGCTGAGCACATCGGTGGCACGGCCCACCAGCACCAGCGGCTGGGGCAGGTAGGCCCGCAGCGCATCCTCGCTGACAAATTTCAGCGCATCCCGCCGGACAAAGCCGTGGTAACCGTAAAAGGTGACCACCTCGGCCACCTCCGGGGAGAGGGGCACTCCCTCGGCGGTCACGCCGCCGGGGGCGGTGCGCACCTGACAGGCCTGACCGTACAGGCCCTCGTCCCCGATGGTGGAAACAAGGCCTGCCTCGCTCTGTTTGGTGGTCTGGGGCAGGTCATAAATGGTCACGACAGGCCGGGCAAATAGGGCGTATTGCATCATTCGGTTCCCTCCAACAAATTCAGCAGCTCCTCCGGCTTCATGCGCAGGATGGCACCATCCGCGCTGCCGGTGACGGTCTCGGCCAGATCCTGCTTGGCCTGCTGCAGCTCCACGATCTTTTCCTCAATGGTGTCCTGGGCGATGAGCTTGTACACCTGCACCGGGTTTTGCTGGCCGATGCGGTAGGCACGGTCGGTGGCCTGATTCTGGGCCGCCACATTCCACCACGGGTCGTAGTGGATGACGATATCGGCGGCGGTCAGGTTCAGGCCGGTGCCGCCTGCCCGCAGGGAGATCAGGAACACGCTGGCCTCACCGCCGTTGAAGCGGCGCACCAGCTCTGCACGCACCGGCTTGGGGGTGGAGCCCTGCAGGGTGAAGTGGCTCACACCCTCTGCGTCCAGCCGCTTGGCCAGCAGCTCAAGCATGGAGGTGAACTGGCTGAACAGCAGGATGCGGTGCCCACTCTCCACGGCACTGGTGACCAGCTCGATGCAGGCATCCAGCTTGGCGCTGCCGCCTGTCCAGTTGTCGGCAATGAGCCGGGGGTCGCAGCAGATCTCCCGCAGCCGCATGAGGACGGCGAACACCGCCATCTTGTCCTCGGGCTTGGCGGCCCGCAGCTTCTCCTGGGCATCCACCACGGCGGCAAGGTAGAGCTTGCGCTGCTCCTCCTCCAGCTCGATGCGGTAGACATTCTCTGTTTTGGGGGGCAGCTCCTTCAGCACCTCGGACTTCATCCGGCGCAGGATGAACGGCCCGGTGAGCTGGTTCAGCCGCCGCACCGCCGCCGGGTCGTTTTCCTGCGTGATGGGCTTTTCAAACCGGCTGCAGAAGCTCTTGTAGGGCGGCAGGTAGCCCGGCATCAGGAAGGAGAAGATGCTCCACAGCTCACCCAGGCGGTTCTCCACGGGGGTGCCGGTCAGTGCAAAGCGGACACGGCTGTTCACCCCGCACACCGCCTTGTATTTCTGGGTGGTATGGTTCTTGATGGCCTGGGCCTCGTCCAGGATGCAGGCGTAGAATTTCTGGTTCTCGTACAGGGTCTCGTCGCGGCGGAGCAGGTCGTAGCTGGTCACCACCACGTCGGCCCCGTCCCACTGCTCGGCCAGCTGGGCCCGGTGGGCGGCATCCCCGTCCACCACAACGCAGTTCAGCTCCGGCGTGAACTTTTGGCATTCCTCGGCCCAGTTCAGCACCAGCGAGGCCGGGCAGACGATGAGGCTGGGCAGGGGGTTCCCGCCCTGCTCCCGGAGGGCCAGCAGATAGCTGAGCACCTGCACCGTCTTGCCCAGACCCATATCATCCGCAAGGATGCCGCCCATGCCGTAGCCATCCAGCGTGCGGAGCCAGCGGTAGCCGTCCCGCTGGTATTTTCGCAAAACTTTTTGTAGAGACGCGGGCGGTGTATACTCGCTGTCCTTTACCGCGTGGAAGCTTCGGCTGAGCTGGCGGAAGGCATCGTCCCGGTTGAAGCGGATGCCGTTCTGCCCTGAGAGCGCCCAGTCCAGACTGGGGGCCCGGTACAGGGGCAGCCGGGCGTGGGCCTGGCCCAGTTTGGCCCCGGAAAGCTCCAGCGTCTCGTTCAGCTCGTCCAGCACCTCCATGGAATCGTCCAGCCGGAGCAGACGGCCATCGCGCAGGCGGTGGTAGCGCTTTTTCTGGTGGAGCGATCTCAGCAGGGCTTTCAGCTCCCCCACCGGGAACTCCCCCGTGTCCACCTCAAGGTCGAGCACGCTGCCGTGCACTGACACCCCCACCGAGATCTTCGGCGGTGCGGCCTGCATACTGCGGAAGGCATCAGTCAGGTAGACCTCGCCCTCAGCCAGCAGGGCCGGGATGCCCTCATCGAGGAAGCGGTAGACTTCATCCTCCTCATAGGCATCGTAGTGGGCGGCAAGGCCGTTGCCCATGGTGTCCGGCCCCGGCTCCAGGTACCGCCCCAGCAGCCGCCCGGCCCGCTGTTCGGCGCGGGCATCCCGCAGCAGCCCGGCAGGCCCCGGTTCCTCCGGTGTGACGCGGTCCTCGCCGTACAAAAATTCAAGGTGCGCCCGCACCGTTTCCCGCGTGGGCGCGTCAAGGTAAAACTGCACCACCGGCTCCAGCGGGATCTGATTCAGCAGCAGGCGCTCGGGGTCCTCAATGGTCACCCTGCTGCCCAGCTCCGGCAGGACGTAGCTGCAAAAGGCGGTGGCATCCCCGGTGGTAAAGAACAGGCTCTTGCCGCACAGCGCCTCAAGGGCGGGCCGCATCCGGGCGCTTTCGGCCCGGTCCAGCTGCCAAATCGTATCCTCACTGTATAAATAGTCGTTGTCTAAACCCGTTTTCCATCCCAACGCGGGGGTCACGGACACCTCCACGCCGCCCCGGCGCTTTTCCACCCGCATGGTCAGGGCCGGGATGCCGGTCTTGAGGGTGTAGCCGCCCAGATTGCCGGTGGGGGCATAGAGGGCCACCAGACCGTCAAAGATCTCGCCGTTCAGCGGGATGCCCCCGGCAGGCCCGCTGCGGGGCGCATTGCCGTAGCTGCGCAGGGCCGCCTCGGCTCCTTCCTTTGCGCTGAGCTGCCGCCGCAGCAGGCGGAGCAGCTGCTGTGCCTCCGGGGCAAAGGCCTCCCAGCTGTGCTGGAATTCCAGCGCCTTGCCGTAACTGATGAAGCCGTGCTTCTCCACGGCCCGCAGCAGGTCCGGGATGCTCTTTACCACATACTGCCGCCCGCCGTCTGCCGAGATGCGCAGCCGCAGCCAGGGCAGCTCCCCGGGCAGCAGGGTCAGCTCCGGCTCCAGCTCTGCGGAATGGGGGCGCAGCTCCGCGTGGCCGGTCACGCCGTCCACCTCGGCCAGTGCTCCCTCCTGATAGGCCCGGAGCAGCCGCCGTGCCTCGTAATCAGATTCCGGTTCCTCGCCCCGCCATTTCTTGCCAAACAACATTTCCAGGCTGGAGGCATAGCTGTCCCTGCGGGGCGGCTCCTCCGGCTGGGGCGTTTGCAGGTTGGCCGTGCCCCGCACCACGCCCGGGATGCTCTCCGGGCTCTCCGAGGGCTTCTGCGGCGCTCTGCCGGAAAGGCCCTGACTCTCGCTGTCCCACATCAGCAGCGCGCCGATGTGCTTGCAGCAGGGCCCCTCGCCGTTTTCGTTGTAAGGGCAGGAGCAGCTGGCGCTGACAAAGCTGCCGTTTTCCCGCAGCCAGACCTGGGTCTGGTACAGGCTCCGCCCGCCGCCGCGCACGTCGGCGCTCAGGTGGCGCACGCCGTTCCCGGCCACTTCGCAGTTCAGATCCTGTATCCGGTCCGTGTAGGCCTTGGCCCGCGCGAATACCGTGCCGCCCAACAGGTAGCGGATCTCTTCCATGTCCATCCGGGGTCTCCCTCCCTCTGCAATGCTCTATTGGTTAAGCATACCGCACCGGCGGGCGGGATGCAAGGGGTGCCGGGAAAAAAAGTTCCGGAAAGCACAGAAGCGCCTCATCCGGGAGAGGATGAAGCGCTTCTGTACTTTGGGAATTTTGGAACACTCAGCCCGCATTGCGGTTTACAGGCCAAGTGGGGGTTGGTTTAGGGCTGCTCAGGCATTCTGCTTGAGCTCCTGTGCTTTCTGCCATGCATTCAGCACATCGATCTTGCTTACGGTGTTGTCGGGATAGAACTTCATCTCTTCCGGAGCCGTGCCCTCATCGTTCAGGTCAGGGATAAGCTCGTTTTCCATGGCCCAGCGGGCGGCGTGCTGCAGGTCCATATCCCGCTCTTCCTGACCGACATCGGGGTAGAGCAGTTCGGATTCGGGCATGGGCTTGCCAGCATCCTCCCACAGCATCATAGCAAGGGCGCTGCGGTTGCTGGGGAAGTAGGGCAGAGCCATCAGCTTGCCTGCAAATTCAGCGCCCAGAGAATAGGCCTGATAGCCCAGCACTGCACCGCCGACAGCGGCAGTACCAATGATTGCAACAGTGCCCAGCACGCCGGGCCCATCATCTTCAATGGTGGCATCGCGGTACTGTGCGGCAATATCCACATCACTGCTCATGGGGAAAGTGATGCTCTCTGCCTTGTAATCCTGACCCAGCGGCAGGGAGAACTTGCCGGTAGACCAGATGTCAAACACCATTCCCTCAGGGATCAGGGTCTTGTCCAGCGTTACGGTCACTTTTGCGTCCTTCGGCACAGAGTAGGTCTTTTTGTCGCCGGTCACAACAGGGTCAATGACCAGAGGCTGGCCGTCTTTTTCCACGGTAGCAATGCCGCCGGTTACGGACAGCTGGTATTCAGTATTCGCATCGGGCGTTTTATCCGATTTGCAAACACCTTCAATCGCGATAGCGTCACGGTCCGCAGGCACGGTAAAGGTGATTTCTTCCTGAGAAGTGTCCTTAGGTTTTTCGTCCTCATTCAGGCCGCTAATGTTCCAATGGTCGAACTTCAAATCGTTGTCCGTAGCGGCAGCACGGTCAAAGGTTACCGTTACCTTTGCACCTGCCGGTACTTTTGCCTTACCGTTCTTCAGCTCAATTGCCAACGGATTACCATCGGAATCAACAACGGAGATCGTGCCGTTCTTTACGGTCAGGTCAGTGCCAGCCCAACCGGCATAGAGCTTGGTGCCATTGATGTTTGTAAACAGCTGTGCAGCCGGATATTGCTCCGTGCAGTCTGCATCGGTATACCAACCGGTAAAGGAGGAGGGGGTGTAACCCGGTTTGGTAGGTGTGCCAAGCGCCGCAATTTTTGCGCCGTAGTCAATTTTTTTCGGCGTGATCGTGTCACCATCTACGAGAGTCACATCAACGGTGGTAATAATGCGTTCGTCAGGTACGCCTTTTTCGCTCAGTGTAGCCTTTAAGCCCGGTTCACAATAAACTTTTAACTCGGAAGAAGTATGAGTGAAAAGTTTACAAGGTCCATTGGGCTTAACTTCTGTTAAATTACTACCGGGTTCAAAGGTGATACATGTCAATGCTGTGCAATAACTAAACACCTCTGTTTCCATTGATTTTACGCTTTTGGGAATATTAATGCTTGTCAGCTGAGTACAACATTTAAATGCATCCGCTCTAAGAGTTTCTACTTTATCCGGAATCGTAACACTTGTTAGACCGGTACAGCCAAAAAATGCCATCGAATCAATCGTTTTGACATCTGAGGGAATCGTAATGTCCGTTAGTCCGGTACACTCATAGAATGCAGCTCCTCCAATCGTTGTTAAGGTACTGGGAAGCGTGATGCTTTTTAATTCGGCTGCACTATCAAATGCATAATCTCCGAGATAGGTCAATCCTTCCGGAAGCGTTACTTCCTTGAGACTTTCTGCATCATGCCATCCGTCAAAACCATGGAGGACGCAATCCCCTAATGAGGTTACGCCATTATCAACTATGAGCCTCGTAATCTTTGGTATTGCATCATACCATGGCACGGAATGAACTGAATCCATATCGTAATTTTTCATCGGCCCCTTTCCGCGAATCGTCAAGGTATAGGTTCCGACTCCATCGTTGTTCGAACTTAATGTCGCTGTAACGGTGCCCCGCATTTTTCCGCAGTCATACGGATACGGATTTCCTTCCGCAAATGCCGACACTGCCCCCGCAGGCAGGAATGTCAGCATCATACTGAATGCCAGTAAGAGGCTGATGAGCCGTTTTTTCATAAAAATCCTCCTTTGTCAGTCATTAATACTCCCAGTTTCTCCACGAAAAGCACCCAGACAAAAAGAAAAAAGCGCCGCACCAGCCAAATGGCTGGTACAACGCTTTGCGTTTTGTACTTTAGGGAGTGCTTGCCCTCTCTATCTATGCTTTAGTCTGCCGCTTCTCAAGGGCAAGGCGATCGTGGTTCCCGGAAAAGCTACTCCCATAAACTTCTCCATAACCCCGCACCAACTGCCCTTTGGGGGCGCTGGCACATTTCCGCATAGTCGAAGAGGGTTGCACAGAGCAAAGTGCAGCTGGCGGCCCATACTGGGCCTTCCGCCTTGCGTCACAGCCTTCCGACTGGTTTGCTGATCTTTCTGTTTTGCTGACAAGGTGCTTCTCGCACCTTATCATACCCCCCCCCCCTATAAA
>OHJS01001744.1_pt1 | contig 10029 bp, 8 predicted proteins | sample 1568661 | NCBI WGS metagenome assembly OHJS01 (sample SAMEA3879603, study PRJEB24766) | human gut metagenome | biome: human-associated habitat; feature: feces | place: USA | collected 1985/1987 | reverse complement strand
CGAATTATTTGAGTGTGCTTCCTATGCTATCAAGAGGACTTTTTCAGCGGCCTTCAAAGAACTTGGGGTAGCCTTCTTGAGAACGCCCGAGGCGATGTTGCATCTTCTCAATGGCAACAACAGTGAATCTATTGAGTTGCATCTCGTTGTCCTGAATTTCCTTGAACAGGTTGAAAAGGTTATTATACTCGCTCATGATAGTGGTGTTTATTCGTTATCTTCCTCCTCGTCATCATCGTCTATGCACGCCCGTTCGCTTGAGCAGTAGTTGGCAGCCAATGTTTGAGGATAATTGATTGCCAACGTGTATGCATCAGCAGAAGAGCCGAAATCGATCGGAGCTCCTTTAAGGTGAATGTGGTGGAGTTGTATAGTTATGGAATCTTTTTCTACAATTTTGCTATCACCTGGATAATTGGTTGAATCCATGGCCGAACTTGGACCTGCAAAGAGTACGGTGTTTTCTGCCAGGCGACAAGTCTCGGCATCATAGCTACGGTCGCGGATAGGACCACTGTAAGCCATCTGGATGAAGTATACGTAGCGGAGAGGATTGTTATTTTCTTGGCTGGAAAGGTATCGTAAGTATCGAATTGTGTCCGCTTTACGACGTGCGTCAGACCAGTTGTTGAAGCTAAAGTCGCTGAGAAGTTCGATTGCTTCATCAATGTCCAGACGAAATCCGCGATGTGTTCTGTCCTTCGTATTGTATACGTAATTGATATTAAAATCTCCCTTATGCTTCTCCAAGAACTTAGTGACTATTCTTGTATTATTGTCTATTGTTTCCTTGCTGGTAAATGCTTGAAGAGGATGCATTCCGTTAAGTCTAGTATTCACAACCCAAATAGGCAACACGTTTGATCTTGTCGGTCTCAAACGGGGCGAGAGGAGTACTTTCCTTTCTGCTGCTGCAAGTGTGTCGCAACTGGCGAGCATCGAGCGCAACTCTTCTTCGTGAGAAATATAGTCTCTATAATTCTCTATTGATGATTCAGGCAAGAATACGCGACATGATTTGATGTAGTCCATTTTGTACCCGAAGAAACGGCAACGCTGCTGGATTGTATCTGCATTGGATGCTCCTGTCGTGTAGCGTGGCATGTATGTCGTGGCGAGTTTTTCAATCGTGAAACCACGGTTAAGCATTTCTGCACCTACGAGTATATGCATCTTGTGATCATCCCACTCTATCTCGGTTTGGGCCTCAGCATCGGTGTTGACTAGATAGACCTTCTTGTCACATAGAACCTCGTAAAGGTAGGGCTTAATCTGCTCGAATGTAGGACGCTCTGATACGTCATAGAACTCCAGGGCCTTAGGAAGGAGAGCATTGAACTGTTGCAGGAGTTGCTCTTTGTCGTCATGCCCGTCTTGCTTGCCTAGAAGCCTACGCCAGAGCCTCATTTCGGTTTCAATCCAATCCTTGAACCGTTTGTTCCATTTCTTGGTGTTGTCTGGGTGAACCATCATTGAGAGGTAATTAACTCCCTCTACTTTTAGCCACTTTACTACAATTACTACAGCAAGGGTATGGAGCATCAGTGCGTCTTTCAACGATTGAGGCATCTGGGTCAGCGGATTATTTTTCTTATGAAATACCTGGGCGGCAGGTATTTCTTTAATCAGGCGACCATTGAATAGGTCATTGTTGGGACCTCTGCCAAAGAATAGCTTCCCTCCAATGTAGCCTTTACCTGGAGTGAGGAGAGTATGGCTCTTTGGAGAGAGCATATCCTGCATGCTGATAAGAATGTTTGCTTGAGGTGTGGCCGTGTATTGAATATATGTGTTGCCATGCAGAACGGCGCGAAGATGAAGAATGGAATCGTATGTTCTTGACATTTCTTCCTCATTCCGCTGACTGTTTCTCCTGCCGTAGCTATTTAGTGATGCTTGATCTGCCTCATCATCAATAATCATTACAGTTTCATTTTCCATAATCTCCTTGAACTCAGTCGAGCTGAAGATGGTGGCGAGTTTATTGATGTGGTCGTAATGTTTAAGTATCGGGATAAGCAGTATTGGTCTGTCGATGGACTCGAGATGTCCGAGGATGTCTTCAGAGTCGCTTTCGGTAGGGTTTGGGTGTATTTTATACATGTCGCAATATGACGATCCTTTACCGATGAGGTCCTTGCGGAGTCTTCTTGTTGTTTGCTCCAGCAGGTTGTTCTTCGTTCCTGCAAGATAAACAATAACTCTATAGTGGTTGTCTAGAGCGAGTGCAGTAAGGCCAGTGAAAGACATTGTTTTTCCGGATTGGACATAGCCGACAACGAGGTGAGTCGTTTCACTGTTTTTCACAGCATCATGTGGATTACAATGTGAAAGAATATCTGTCGTCTCTTCCCTGAATGTGACGATACTTTCCACGGTCATCCCATGGGGATTTATCTCGCTTTGTTTCTGAGAATCTAGAAATCGCTCAAAATATTTCCCGCAACTGACTGCCTGAAGAATGTTGGTGCGTGTCAAAATGCTTTGCTTGTTTGTGTTTACTATAATATGTTCTTGCATTATACCTTTGTCTGTTTGATGAAATCATTGAAATAGTCCATCATTGCAGCAACCGAACTCCTACCGAATTCGCGAGCTGAGAATTTGGCGACTGCAAGTGATTTTATGATAGCAACGATTGAGGTGGTCGGCTCTCCAAAATGAGCAAAATATGGATGGCTGGTATTGATGATGCAAGTGATGATGTTCGCATTTTCTTTCGAAGAGTCAAGCCAGAATAGATCTGTCCCATTTGTTGCGAAAACAACCTCCAGTGTGTACTGTGTACCATTAATCCTGTAGTTATCATTATATTGCTCGATGATTTCATACTGCTGGTCTTCTATGGTGGGTCCTTTAACAGAAATTGTATGATTGGTTGGTTCTATATTGTCAATGACAGGAACTGCAACAATTTCTACTGGTGCGCGTTTGTTTTTAGAAGCCTTGTTATGCTTCATGACAAGTTTTTTGACATTCTTGACAGTGCGATCCAAACGGTAGTCTTCTGCTTGTGTGAAAAGATCGAGATCTTTTGTGTGAATTATACCTTTTACTACATCCATAAGGGCGTCCAGATTCTCCTTATCTTGGATGTCATTCTTGTTGAACGACACTTCGAATCCGTCGAGTTCCAGTTCACCGAATAGACGTTTGTAACGAAATGAACCAGGAGAACCTACGAACTTCGGAAAGTATCTGCCACCAGTTTCTGCCCCCATAATGACACGACCTCTGCGCATAAGTACGAAGCCGTTATGGTCTTTGTTTATGTCTCGAAGTAGTCCGACAAAGCCCCTTGCACTGTATTTTCCAAACTTGAAGTCAATTTCTTTCTTCCAATAGATGGGGTCTCCTTGTGGAATCTGGTGTGGGGAGAACGGCGCAAAAAGGATGTCATAATCCGCGAAATGCAGTTTCTCTCCGCACACGATAATATCAAGTTCATTATTGCGAAGAGGTTGTCGATAGATGCTTGCGAGTTCATCTACTATTTTATTATAGCTTTTTCTTGCCGGGACATTCTTGGTAGAGTTCCATATAGTGATTACCGTATAATGTTCGTCAATGGGTTTGTTCTGCGTAACTACATTGAGTTTGTCGAGTTTGTTGTTGATGACAGTGTCTAGGTCAAAAGTAAGCGTGCGCTCGACGTTTTCACCTAAAGCCTTGGTGGTTACTGTCCAAGAATAGCCCAGCCAACAGGCAGCAGTCTTGAGCCCCATGCCGAACTCGTTGAGGCCTGTGTTGTCTTCCGGCGTTTTGGCAGGCTGAAAAGCAACTATGTATTTGTCCTTGTCTATTCCCGACGCATTGTCTCTAATGATGAGTTTGCGTGCTCTACAGTCATTTGAGTCGTTCCACTCAATATCAATTGAAACTTCCAGTTTGTAATTGGCGTCAGCAGCCAATAAGTCATCACGTTTGTCACGAAATGACTGAAGCGCGTTATCGACAAACTCGGCCAGAACGTGGGATGTAGAGTTGGGCAGATCTTCGAATCTTCCATACATCGATGGCCCGATGGCGATACTGACGCTTTGAGTACTGTTGCTATTATCTGTCATACTAGGGTAAAAGGAGTCTTGCTATTTTAAATACTATGTCAACATTGACCGCATTGCCGAGAGCTTCATAACAACGACACTGCGACAAAGAAAAGGTTTCGTCGCCGAATTTGATATCTTGCATACCTTGAAGTCGTGCCGCTTCTCGAACTGTCATATATCGCCCCTTTGTAGCGTCCCCTTTTTTTAGCGTTTTCGCAGGAAGATTTACCCACGGCAAAATCGGGACTTGAGTACCTACAAGGTTGAGCGCCGGAGAGTAGTTCGGCAGTTTGATGCGTATGCCGGAAGCCCTGAACTGGACAATCTTGTCTTCAATAGTCATTTTGGCTTTTTTGCCACAATTCCATTCCATCTTTAGATGGCTATTTTCATATCCATCGACTTTCTTGAGCCAGTCATCTAGCCATTCTTTGTTGTCTTCGTAGAATTTGCGGTTTTGTTCGATATATTTAATTTTCCATTTAGGAAAAATGTCAGTTTTGTCGGTCTGCGCGTATTTTGGGAGTTGAGAGAGGCAATCTTCGATATTTTTACCGGTAATGAGGTGACCGAGTTTTCCTTTCCTTCCTATCAATTTGTTTGGATCCATGCGGGCAGGAGCCTTGTCAATAGGGTAATTCGCGCCGAATTCCATTGCCCATATAGGAAAACTTGGGACTTCGTGACCGGCCGCGATGGTTTTGTCGATAAACTCTTGCCATACATTGAGTTGTGATCTGGTTTCTGGCTTAAGTGTCATGTAGTCAGGATCTGACTCGTCTATGTATTTCTTAATGTCGCATTCCTTTTTTTGCGTCTTTGGAAACTCGAAATGAGCCCCCGGAATGGATCGTTTGTCGATGGCTATAATGTAGATACGCTTCCTGTGTTGGGGAATACCAAACTGATGGGGTGAAAGAATTGCCGGCTCGGGCACGTAATAGTCCCGGTTTTCCAATTCTCTTTTAATTACGTTCCAGGTGTTGCCGTGGTCATGGCCCTTTAAGTTGGAAACATTCTCAAGGAAGATATAACGCGGGCGTCGCAAATCGATAATGTCGCAAATTTTGAAAAAAAGATTGCCTCTATCTTTCTCATCTCTGAATCCTTGCCTCTTTCCTGCTTGACTGAACGGCTGACAAGGAAAGCCTGCACACAGAATATCGTGTTTTGGAATTGTGTCTAAAGGAACCTCGTTTATATTGCCCTCTACTCTAACGCCGGGAAAGTTTATCCTGTATAGTCGTCTCAAGTCCTCGCGTAGTTCACTGGCGAAGACGCACTGATGCCCAAGTCTTTGGAGGGCAAGATGAAATCCTCCTATCCCGGCAAATAGGTCAATAAATGTCAACCATGGTTATCGGATTCGTTGTGGATGGTGTGGCGGGATTGATGGTTTGTGGCGGGACTGTCGCCAGAGGGTTGTTCGGCATAAAACGTTTTTCTGGTACCAAACCTGAAAATCGATGCCCTTTGTTCCGTCTAAAACGTTTTCTTGGAACAAAACTGAATTCCATACCCGGGATGAATCCGGCAATATGGTTGCGAAATTCTGAAAAAGGCCGTAAATTTACATGGTTAAAAGAAAGCAAGATATTATGCCAAATAAACGGTTGACATTTATTGACCCTTTATCCACCCGAGGCGGGCGAGGAAACGCATGAGAGTCTTGCGGTCGACGTGGCAGTCGGAAGCTATGCGGCGATAGGACTTGCCGGAATCGAGCATTGACAAAATATAATCCTTTTTATGGTAGAGCTTCAACCTTTCAAGGGCATTGACCGAACCTGTCGGGCGACCGAGAATTACGCCCTCGGCCTTTTTGCGGGCGAGAGCTTCCTTGGTGCGTTGGCTGATGAGGTTGCGCTCGATTTCGGCGGAGAGACCGAACGCGAATGCGAGAACTTTGCTGGGGATGTCATCGCCGAGACGGTAGTTGTCTTTGATCGTCCAGACGCGGCAGCCACGCATCATGCAGATATTGAGAATCTCCATGATCATGAACAAGTTACGGCCGAGACGCGAAAGCTCGGAACAGATGATGAGATCACCGCTTCCTACTTTTTTGAGAAGCTTGCCGAGGCGCCGGACGGACCAATCCTTGGTGCCGCTTATGGTCTCCTCGATCCAGCCGTCTATGGAGATGCCCTTTCCTTCACAAAACCGGAGAATCTCGAAACGCTGATTCTCGACAGTCTGCTTGTCGCTGCTTACTCTGATGTATCCATAATTCATAATACTCCTCCAATCTCCTCAGCACAATGTCGGATGCATCAACAAGTGCAGTTTCACTAAATTAGCAATTCCCAATAACATTGTCAAGCCACATGGAAGAAAATCCTAATTCAAAACTCGTAGACGGATACAAAAGGGCGTTCATTGACTCATCAGTGAATGCCGAGCCGTCATTTACGCCGCAGTTCATCTCGAACGCGCACGGCAACAAGGTCTTGACTGAAATTGAAGGCGAATTGCGGGAGTGTTCGTCAATGCTGATGTCAGTGGCTTTCATCACAAAAAGCGGCATAACCCCGTTGCAGGGCGTGCTGAAAGAACTGGAAGCGAAGAATGTACCCGGCAAGATATTGACCACGGACTATCTCATGTTCAGCGACCCGGCGGCATTGGATACTTTGTCAGGGCTCAAGAATCTGGAAGTCAGGATGTTCCGTACTGATTCAATCGGTTTTCATACCAAGGGTTATCTCTTCCATAATGGTGACGATATCAGAATCATTGTCGGCAGTTCTAACCTTACACAGAATGCCATAACCAGAAACTTCGAGTGGAATACCAAGGTGATTGCCACGGCTGAGGGACAATATGCGAAAGACATTGAAAATGAATTCAATAATGTCTGGGATAGTTCTGTTGATTATACTCAATACCGGGAAGAATATACCCGGCAATTTCAGGAATCCAGGGCGCAGAAAGCCGCTCTGAACAAGATAGTCTCCAAATTGGACCTGTCATATTCCCGTGTCATTGAGCCGAATACGATGCAGAGGGAGTTCATGGCAGAAGTCAGGCGCTTGATTTTGTCCGGACAGAAAAGGGCACTTCTGGTATCAGCCACAGGAACGGGAAAAACATATGCTTCCGCATTTGCCGTCCGGGAAATGTTTGCCGGCAATTTGGTGGCGAAAAAAAAGGTGCTGTTCATGTCGCATCGTGAAATGATCAATGTCCAGGCAGAGAAAAGCTATCGTACGGTTATGGGCAATGCCTTCCGAACGGCTCAGCTGTCCGGAAATTCGCAGGATATGTCAGTGATAAAGTCGGCGGATATGGTATTTGCCACTATGAACATGATGGCGAAAGATGATTTCAGGACCCGGAATTTCGTGCCGGATGAGTTTTCAGTCATTATCTTGGATGAGTGTCATCGGTCAGGTTCAGACAGTTATCAGAAAATTATCGATTATTTCACTCCGCAATTCCTGCTTGGCATGTCGGCCTCGCCGGACAGGACCGACGGCTTCGATGTGTATAGCCTTTTCGGCCATAATATTGCGTGCGAAATCAGGCTCCAGACCGCGTTGGAAAATGACTTGCTCTGCCCTTTCCACTATTTCGGAATCCAGGACTTGAAAGTCAACGGAAGCCAGGTTGATGTCAATGATTTCAATGACCTGACATCTGGAGAAAGGGTTAAAAATATCATTGATGTAGCTGAGTATTACGGGTTTAGCGGTGAGAGAGTCAAGGGGTTGGTCTTCTGTAGCAGGAGGTCTGAAGCCGAAACGTTGTCAGCCATGTTCAACTGCATTGACAAGAAAAATAGCGGTCGGAAGTACCGGACGGTGGCATTGACCGGAAGCGACAGCGAAGCTGCACGCCGTAGGGCGGTGGAGATGCTGGCGGCCGATTCGGGTGAGGTTCTTGATTATATTTTCACGGTCGATATTTTCAATGAGGGTGTCGATATTCCGGAAATCAATCAGGTCATCATGCTCCGTCCGACGGAATCTGCGATAATTTTCGTTCAGCAGTTGGGTAGGGGATTGCGTAAAGCGAAAGGAAAAGAGTATGTGGTGGTGCTGGACTTTATTGCCAATTATGACAATAACTATCTGATTCCTATTGCGTTATCCGGAGATAGAACGGGGAATAAAGATAATATCCGGCGATACTTGATAGAGGGAAATAATGTCATCAAAGGGGCGTCGACGATATATTTCGATGCGGTGACGCGGAAACGTATTTTCGAGTCCATTGATGCCGCGCGTATCAATACCAAGAAGATAATCATTGACAGTTATCGTCAGTTCAAGGTCAAACTTGGACGAAGGCCGACTTTGACCGATTTCGACAAATATGGCGAGATGGATCCGTTGCGGATTATTTCGTATATGGATGCGGCATTCCGGAATCAGAAGATGGCATCTTATCATGGATTTCTGGTGGCTTTCGACGATTTGGCGGAGACGCTTTCGCAGGAGGAAAATCATATCCTGGAGTTCGTGACCCAGAAATACGCGTCCGGAAAGAGGCTCAATGAAGTGCTGATGCTTGAAGTCCTGTCCGCCGCTTCGCCTGATGCTGATGTCGTCGCAATGTGGGAGCTGTCAATGCTGGACAACGGGTTGCATTGCGGAGAGCATGCGGTGCGCAATGTGATAGGGCAAATGACCGGTGAGTATTATGACTGCGGTTCTGCAGGAAAGCGTTTTCGCGACTGCGTCCTGATGGAAGAACAAGATGGCGCTTATAGGATTTCGGCTATGATGCGAGCTGCATTGGCCAATCCGTATTTCAGGTCGGCGCTGGCTGACGTGCTGGACTTTGCCAGAGGTCGTTATGAGGCTTGTTATAAGTCTGATAGTGAATTTGTTGTGGGAAAGAAATATACTTATGAGGATGTCTTCAGGCTTTTGAACTGGAAGAAGAATGAGGTTGCTCTCAATGTCGGCGGTTACAAGTTTGATGCTCAGACGAAGACGTATCCGGTTTTCGTGAATTATGACAAGTCATTGGAAATCAATGATACCATACGTTATGAGGACAGATTTGTGGACCCGAGTACTTTGGTGGCTATTTCCAAGAGCAAGAGGTCGTTGGCGTCTTCTGACGTCAGGATGGCTGCGGATAGTGAGCGCAATGGGGTGAAGATGTATTTGTTCGTCCGTAAGAACAAGGATGACAAGGAATCGAAGGAATTTTATTATCTTGGTCGGATTCATCATGAGCCTGATGGTCTTCTGGAGGAGTTCGTGATGCCTAATACGGATGTTTCTGCGGTGGAGATTGAGTATAAGTTGAAGACTCCGGTGGAGAAGAATCTTTATGATTATCTGACGTCGGAGAATGTGTAATTGATTTTTGTAATATATTGATAATGAAAACGATAAATGTGGTTGCCGCTGTGATTTTCAAGAATGGCAAGGTGTTCGCCACGCAGCGTGGATACGGGGAGTTCAAGGACGGCTGGGAGTTCCCCGGCGGTAAGGTGGAAGAGGGGGAGAGTCCTGAGGATGCGTTGCGGCGTGAGATTCGGGAGGAATTGGAGGTCGAGATCAATGTCGGCGAGTTGCTTGATACTATAGAGTATGATTATCCGACGTTCCATTTGTCAATGAAGTGTTATGCCTGCACGTTTGCTGGCGGTAGTCCGCATTTGCTTGAGCATGAGGCTGCCAAATGGTTGACATCTACGCAGTTGAACTCTGTGGATTGGCTGCCTGCGGATGTGACATTGATACCAAAGATTGCGAAGAAGTTGAATGGGTAGTCGGAAATCTCAGGGATATTTCCTATATTTGCCTGAGCAAGATATTTTAGTAACGAGTCAGGGATTTATTTCTCAGGACTCGTTTTTTGGTTTCGGGTGGCGGTCCTTGGCAGGAGCGGTGCCTGGAAACAAAACGGATTCTTGCTTATGCGGAGTTTTTGTTCCGGGAAAACGATTTATCTGGAACAAAATGGGGCTCAACGTAAAATCCCGGTTGATTTGCATTTCATAGTGCGTCTGAGGCACAAA
>OHJS01001733.1_pt1 | contig 10086 bp, 9 predicted proteins | sample 1568661 | NCBI WGS metagenome assembly OHJS01 (sample SAMEA3879603, study PRJEB24766) | human gut metagenome | biome: human-associated habitat; feature: feces | place: USA | collected 1985/1987 | reverse complement strand
TATGAATGGTGCCTACGAGTAGTATCCACGGTGCTTACAAGCCGTAAACACAGTACTTGGAAGACATTTGCATAGAGACTGGAGAACGGGAGCAGCCCTTCACCCTGTATTACCGATGAATAAAGCGATTAAGCGAAAAAGGTGAAGGGAGTGAAGGCAGTAAAAATATCATGGGACAGGTATTCTGAAGAATAAAAAACACCTGCCGAAAAACAATATTGTACTTTTTCTTAAAACCTACCACTTCTTCTCCCGGCCTCTCCCCCAGTTAACGTACATGTAATCCTTTTACCCAACCCATGCAAAACAAATGCCAGAAAGGACAGTGTAAACATCAAAACAGACACGACACCCCACATACAATTCGGCTACTTTTGTAAAATCAATTGAACAAATTTCATTCAATCACAGCAAGCAAGTTAGTGAAACCCAATTTACTATCACACTAACCTGCATGCACTTTTTAATATTATATGAAAACATGCATCTATTTAATATTTTCTTTATATGCCATATGCATTCAGGCTCAAGATATCTACAATAATTTAAACCAAAAGTTCACTCAATATTTAATCAAGACGCTCCCCGAAAACATTTATGTACAAACTGACAAGCCCTATTATGTAGTAGAAGACACCATCTGGATGAAAGCTTTTGTAGTGAATGCACAATTACTTCAACCCTCACCCAGCAACTTTGTTTATGTAGAACTCATAAATCAGCAAAATGAAATACTAAACAGAATAAAGCTAAAAAAAGATTCTGCCGGATTTCAAGGATATATCAAATTAAACGAGCACATCCTCGCCGGAGAGTATGCACTCCGTGCCTATACAAATTGGATGAGAAACGAAGTGCCGGAATACTTCTTCCAAAAAAATATTACTATTGAACGAGTGAAGCAAACACCCCAGCTACTCACTATAAAATATATTCCTATCGAAAAAGACAGATTACAAGCCGTTGCCAAATATACATATAGCGACGGTTCAGCTATCAAAGGACGAAGAATAGATTTTACATACACCAAAGACGGACGTAAATATAGAAAAAACTATTCTGTCACTAATAATGAGGGAGAAATACGATTCAACATTCGGTTGAATGAAGAAAAACCTGATAAGCAGAAGCTGACAGCAACCATTTTTGATCAGAAATGGATCATCTCGCACGAACAGAATTTCGTTATTCCTAACCTCAAAAAAGATTTTGATGTACAGTTCTTCCCGGAAAGCGGCACATTATTAACAGAGACATGGCAATTTGTAGCTTTCAAAGCGATCGGTCCAGACGGACTATGTGAACACATCTCGGGAAAAGTGATCAGCGAAGGAGGAAATGAAATAGCCCAAATACACACCCAGCATGACGGTATGGGAAAGTTTGCACTGTGGCCTCACAAAGATAGTATATATTATGCTGTGGTAACTAACCGGGAGGGTGTTGAGAAAAAGCTCAAACTTCCCGAAGCACGAATTGAGGGAATGACACTCCGGCTTAACATTAAAGAGGAAAATTGCCTCTACTCTATTGAGAATCATACGGCATACTCAACGGATAGTTTATTTCTAATTGCCCATACACGTGGAATGATTTCCGTAACCAGACAACTGACCGAAGAGAAAAGAAGCGGAAAGTTTTCTTTAAGCCAATGCCCTGAAGGTATCTTGAATGTTGCCGTCGTCGACCGGATAGGAAACGTCTTCTGCGAACGAATGTTATATGTCAAGAAAGCACATAGCCCGGCTGTACAAATTAAAACCAATTCACAGGAATACGGAAAACGAGAGAGAGTGGAAATGCTACTAAATACCGGACAGAAAGGAGAATTTTCCCTGTCTGTTACTGATGCGAAGTTGTGAAATGGGATTCTCTGAATAACCATATCATCAGCCAATTATTACTGAAATCAGAAATCAAAGGACACATCGAAAAACCCGGATATTATTTCACAAGTGATAACAAGGTAGTCAACGAGCATTTAGATCTCCTAATGCTTACGCAAGGATGGAGACGCTATAATTTACCGAACATCTTACAACAACAAGTACCGGAAATGAAAATACCTTTAGAGCGGGGACAGGCTTTGAGTGGAAAAGTAAAACCTTTTCTCCGAAAGAAAATTAAGGGGGCAGAAGTAGTAGGATTCACTGATAAGTTGAAAGCCATACATGCAAAAGTAGATACCTCCGGAAATTATGTTTTCGAAGGAATTGAATTTCCGGATAGTACGGCATTCACAATCAATGCAGTTAATAAGAAAGGAAAAGCAAAAGGAATCATGATTTATCCGTCACCGGAGATATTTCCCGACACAAGAAACCTATTTATCCCAAATTCACACCACTTTGAGGAAGTGGAGGCACACCTTAGGCTATACAAAGAAACATATATACAAAACGATATAAGTAAAGAGATTGTATTAGATGACATCGTTGTGACACAAAAATATATCAGTCAGACCGGTAAGTTGGCAGGTGAATTTGCCGCTTATGCGGATTATGTTGTAACAGAGGCAGGCTTCGGTGCAGATCTGGGTGCCGAGAAGTTCCTGGATATCAAGTGCCGCTATGCCGGCATCGCCCCCAGCGCCTGCGTGCTGGTGGCCACTGTCCGTGCCCTCAAGAGCCACGGCGGCGTTGCCAAGGCTGACCTGAACCAGCCGAATCTCGAGGCTGTCAAGGCTGGTGCCTCCAACCTTGTGCGCCACATCGACAACCTGAAGAACGGCTTTGGCCTGCCTGTGGTGGTGGCCATCAATGCCTTCCCCGCCGACACCCCGGAGGAGCAGGCATACGTTGAGCAGGTCTGCGCCGAGCAGGGCGTGCCCTGCGTCCTGAGCGAGGTGTTCGCCAAGGGCGGCGAGGGCGGCAAGGCTCTGGCCGAGAAGGTGCTGGAGGTCATGGAGGATCGTCCCATCCAGTACGTCTACCCGCTGGAGATGCCCTTGAAGCAGAAGGTGGAAGCCATCGCCAAAAAGATCTACCGTGCCGACGGTGTGAATTTCAGCGCCGCCGCTTCCAAGACGCTGGCCGAACTGACCGAACTGGGCTACGGCGACCTGCCGGTCTGCATCGCCAAGACCCAGTACAGTTTCAGCGATAACGCCAAGCTGACCGGTGCACCCACTGGCTTTACCATGGAGGTGCGGGAAGTCCGCCTTGCCGCCGGTGCCGGTTTCGTGGTGGTCATCTGCGGCAACATTATGACCATGCCCGGCCTGCCCAAGAAGCCCGCCGCCGTCAATATCGACGTGGATGCCGAAGGCAAGATCACGGGGCTGTTCTGATTGAAAAAATATGAAGTCCCATGTCCGCACCGTTAAGGTGCTGGGTATGGGACTTTTTAGCTCAACAAATCGGAAGCGGTGGAGAAAAAGATGAAAGCTTACCACATGAGTCAGACACTACAAGTTGGGGATAAATTAAAAGCTGGATACAAGAGAAATGAAATTCGTTGTAGAGAGGTTATCAGCACATTAGAACAATCTGAACAGTGTCTCGAAACAACGATTGCGTCGATGAAATTGCAAGGTGATGAATGGCGTGAATATGTAAAATGGTGTGTTGAAGGAATCTTTGAATTTGTAAGAGAAACCGAATTTTCTTTTCTTCCAAGCCGTTTAAATTGCAGCTACTATTTCGACAATATTGAATATTATAAAGTGTTATATGAAGCTGGCTGGGCTCAGAAATCGGAAGAAGAGAGAGCACAAATTCGACTTTTTGAGGTTGACCTTGAAGAAGAGAAACCTACAAAATATGATATGCTTCTTTTCGATGAAGCTTTTGATGTTATGTTGAACACAAAAAATATAAAGGGTGTAGTAGAATGCGCCCGAAAATATTTTTCTGGAGAATGTAGCAATGACCCTGTTTGGGAAATTATGAGTGACAAACCGGCGATAGCAACAAAAGATATAACGGAAATCTTACTTGATTGCCTTGGCCTGGTCAAACAATGAAAAGTTTTAGTTTTATTGTTTGGCAGATCAAAATACCATTCTATGAAATCCCTGTGTTAGGCCACTCTCCCTTTTCTATATACAAATCAACTATAAGATGTTATACTGAAATTATCAAACAGGATTGGTGTGAGTGCGGACGTGAATTTTATCTGTAAGATCGACCGGGAATTATACCGTGTTGTGGAACAGGAACTGCTGACAGAAGAAGTTATTATCACAGAAGAACAGATTCTGCACATCGAAGAAGGGCATCCCGGTGATTATGGACGATTATCGGCTTATATTTCGCAGGTACTACAGGAGCCAGACTACATTCTGCGTGGAAATCGTCCGCACACTGCATTGGTGTTGAAAGAAATCTCAACACCGGACTTGACAGCAGAAATTATTCTGAGGCTGAAAGTTTCCAGTGATCCGGAAGAATACAAAAACTCTATTATCACGATGTGGAGCATCAGCCAGAAACGCTTCCGTCGTCTTTTGCGTCAGAGTGAGATACTTTACAAAAAGGGATAAATGTGGTATCCTAAACATAGGATAAGAAAGGTATTTGAGGTGGTCAATTTCGTGGCAGCCACACGCCGATGGTAACGACAAGGGCTTAGGCTCTGAGAGATGCAGGAGAACGCCACGCCTGCCAAATACCAATCGATGGGGAACGGTTTAGATGCCGTTCCCCGTTCCTGTTTCTATGACAAAACCGCCCTTCCGGTTTGATACCGGAAGGGCGGTTTTTCTATGTGAGTATTCAGCTTAAGCCGTCTGTTGGCCCACGGTGTGGGTGGCGAGATATTCCACCCAGGCGGGGTAGCCTTCCGGCTTGATGTGGATGCCGTCAGGCTGCGCGTACTCAGCTTTCAGGTCGCCGTTGTCGTCGGCAAGGGCTTCCCACAGGTTGAGGAAAGCGCAGTTCTTTTCCAGCGCAATGGCAGCCAGCTCATTGTTGATCTCGCACAGCCGCTCTTTGTACAGGCCGGGATGGCTGCTGCGCACCTCGGGCCGGACAGGTGTGATGGACTGCACGTAGATCTGCGTGTTGGGCAGGGCTTGGGAGATCATATCCAGCATGAGCCGGTAGTAGGTGAGGAAGCTGGAATAATCCCCGTCCCGGTTCCCAGATCCAGCACACGCATACCCTGCCGGATGCCTGCAGAAGCGAAACCCGAAAGGAGCACCGCGTCCATTCCGAAGCAGAATCTCCCCGGGTCCTGAATGATTTTCAGCCCGTTTCTCTGCAGATCGTCAATCCGTTCGCCTGATTTTAACAAATTTGTCCGGTCAGTCATCCAGCTTTGATTTTCCTTCCTTCTTCTCCTGGCGTTCGAGCTTTTCGAGTTCTTTCATCTCTTTCTCGTCGCCCTCACCGTTTTTGCGTCCGCGTCCATGCTGTCTGCGGCGGAATTTCAGCTGCTCTACCTTATATTCGCGCAGTTCCTTTTCGTCGTTGACCTCAACCAGCACCTTGACCAGCTGGCGCAGGACGTTGACAGAGGAAACCTCGCCCTTTAAGCCGTCGTCCGTTGTCACATAATCGCCGGTATTGGGCAGACGGCGGTTCAATTCCTCATAGGTTTCCTCCTCATGCTTCAGACAGCACATCAGTCTTCCGCACACGCCGGAAATTTTGCCCGGATTCAGGGAAAGGTTCTGCTCCTTCGCCATCTTGATGGAAACCGGAATAAACTCGGACAGATGGCTGTGACAGCAAAGCACTCTGCCGCAGATGCCGATTCCGCCCAAAATCTTCGTCTCGTCGCGCACGCCGATCTGGCGCAGCTCGATTCTCGTTTTAAAAACGCCTGCAAGGTCTTTTACCAGCTCGCGGAAATCCACACGTCCGTCCGCCGTAAAATAGAACAGAACCTTATTGTTGTCAAAGGTATATTCCGCATCGATCAGCTTCATTTCCAGACCGTGCTTGCGGATTTTTTCCTGACAGATCTTAAACGCTTCTTTTTCTTTTGCCTTATTTCCGGCTTCCTGCTCGTCGTCGCGCTCTGTCGCCACGCGCAGCACTGGCTTTAAGGGCTGTACAACCTTGTCGTCCTCAACTTCCCTGGGGGAACCGACTACCGTACCGTACTCTACCCCTCTGGCAGTCTCTACAATGACATGGTCGCCTCTTTTTACCTGAAAGTTCAGCGGATCAAAATAGTAGATCTTGCCCGCTGTCCGAAATCTTACGCCAATTACCTTTACCATCTAATCTATCTACCTCCATGTTCAGGTATTCTCCTGAATCGTCAAAAACAAAAGCTCCATCGTCAGTTCGAAGCTGACATTTGCACGCAGTCTCGCCTTTGCCTTTTCAAGGGCGTCCAGAATTTTTTCCAATCCTTCATAGGAGCTTCTGTCAGCCACCCTTTTAATATACTGTATTTCTTCCCGGAAAATCAAGTGATTTGCGTCATTCATCGCCTTGAACATCAGTACATCGCGGTACCAGACGGAAATGATATCCAGATAATCCGTCATGTCGAGCTGATACTCCGTAATCTTGCGGACTGCTGCTGCCAGCTCCGTGATTTCCATCTCGTTAATATATTTGAGCAGCGTCACCGCCTCTTCCCGCACCCGGTCAAAGTCCTCGCTCGATGCAAGCAGTTTTGCCTGTCCGATATTCCCGCGCGCAAACGCCGTGCACAGCTTCGCCCGGTAATCCGGCACCTGCAGCTGCTCCATCAGGTATTTTTGCACCAGCTCATCACGTACCGGACGCATATTCAATAGCACGCACCGGCTCTGGATCGTCGGAAGCAGCGCTTCGAGACTCGACGTCATCAGAATAATCACGCCGTATTCCGGCGGCTCCTCCAGCGTCTTTAACAGCGCGTTCTGCGCCTGAACCGTCATTTTTTCCGCCTCTTCAATCAAATAAACCTTATAAGGTCCCTGATAGGGCTTGATTCCCATATCGTTATTGACCTGCGTACGGATATCCTCTACACCGATGCTGTTCGGTTTTTCATGCGTAATCCGGATAATATCCGGATGGTTTTCCGAAAGTGCCTGTCTGCACGAACGGCAAACCTGACAGGGCTTTTCCCCCTCTCCGGTACATTGCAGCGCCATGGCGAAAATCCGCGCGATAAATTTTTTACCGGAATTGCGTTCTCCGTTGATAATATAGGCATGCGATACTTTCTGAAGCTTCAGCGCAGTTTGCAGATGCTCGCAGATCTGTTCCTGCCCGATAATATCCTGAAATCCCGCCATGTCACTCATCTCCTTCCAATTTCGTAATTTCCCTGAAAATCTCCTGCAGACAGCGTTCCAGATCGTCGTTTTGGAATCTTTTCACAATTCCCGCTTCGGAAAGCTTTTCTTCGGAAAAATCCGCTTCATCCGCCAGGAACCGTCGGCACAGCTCTGCATACTTCGGCTCCCTCTGCGCCCGTTCCCGTTCAACGGCACGGGACAGTCTCAATCCGTCCTCGACCTCCACATAAATCGGAATTACCTGCTCCAAACCGTAGTAAGCCTGGACTTTCCGGTAGGATTCCAGCGTCCCCACCAACAGATAGCTATCGTTTGCCAGATCCACCTGCCCGTCATCTACCGTAAAATAATTCCAGATTCCATACACTGTCTGATACGAACGCAGCTCGATTACCCTGCCCGCTTCCTGCAGCCGGGACAGCCCTGCTTCGTCTGTAAAAAAATAATCTCTGCCGTTTACTTCCGTACTCCGCATCGGTCTTGTCGTATACGGCACCAGCGTGTGAAACGCAAACGTTTTATCTTCCATCAATCTCCGGTAAATCGTATCTTTTCCGGAGGCGCTTTTTCCCATAATATAATAGATTTTTCCCATAACAGCTTACTTCTTTTACTCTTCCTCGTCATTGGCGAAATACAGCGCCGCACGGACTGCCTTTTTCCAGCCCTTTAAACGTCTGTCGCGGTCTTTGGGCTCCATTACCGGTGCAAAGGTACGCTCCAGTGCCCAGTTGCTTCGGATATCGTCCTTATCTTTCCAGAAGCCGACCGCAAGTCCCGCCAGATAAGCGGCTCCCAGTGCGGTCGTCTCGATACATTCCGGGCGCAGCACATGCTTCTGCAGCATATCCGCCTGAAACTGCATCAAAAAGTTGTTAGCGCTCGCACCGCCGTCCACACGCAGGGCCCTCAGCTCGATTCCAGAATCCTTTTCCATCGCTTCGATGACTTCCTCCGCCTGATAGGCAAGCGACTCCAAAACGGCGCGGATAAAATGCTCCTTCGAAGTTCCTCTCGTCAGCCCGGTCACAATCCCGCGCGCATACGGATTCCAGTAAGGCGCACCTAATCCGGTGAATGCAGGCACAACATATACGCCCTGGGTATCCTCCACTGCCGACGCATATTCCTCCGACTGCGGCGCACTCTTTAACATCCGCATCTCATCCCTCAGCCACTGCAGCGCAGCGCCTGCCACGAAAACGCTTCCTTCCAGCGCATAACGCACTTCGTCTTTGCCGCTCGCTGCGATCGTCGTCAGCAGTCCGTTTTGGGATTCAATCGGCTTTTCGCCCGTATTCATCAAAAGGAAGCAGCCGGTTCCATATGTATTTTTGGCTTCGCCCGCATCAAAACAGCACTGTCCGAACAGCGCCGCCTGCTGGTCACCCGCAGCTCCTGCAATCGGAATTTCCCCGCCGATCACGGATTCCTCCGTCACGCCAAACATCCCGCTCGACGGCAGAACCTCCGGAAGCATGCTTTTCGGAATCTGAAAATAATCCAGAATTTCCGGATCCCACTGCCGTTTGTGGATATCAAACAGCATCGTCCGGGATGCGTTGGTATAATCCGTCGCAAACACCTGTCCCTTGGTCAGGTTCCACATCAGCCAGGTGTCCACAGTGCCGAACAAAAGCTCTCCGTCCTCTGCCATCTTGCGCGCGCCCTCCACGTGCTCCAGAATCCAGCAGATTTTCGTTGCGGAAAAATAAGCGTCCGGAATCAGTCCCGTCCGTTCCCGGATCACTTTGTCAAAACCGTCCTTTTTGAGCGCGTCGATCTTATCCGCTGTCCGCCTGCACTGCCATACAATCGCCGGATAAACCGGTTTTCCGGTCTTTTTCGAAAAACAGATCGTCGTCTCACGCTGATTCGTAATGCCAATTGCCGCAATATCGTCCGCCTCCGCGCCGATCTGTCCCATCGCCTCGACCGCTACGGAAAGCTGGGACGACCAGATTTCCATCGGATTGTGCTCTACCCAGCCCGGCTGGGGATAATACTGTGCAAACTCTTTCTGCGCAACAGAGCAGACCTTTCCGCTCCTGTCAAACAAAATACAACGGGAACTCGTCGTTCCCTGATCCAGTGCCATGACGTACTTCTTCGCTTTCTGCATACCCGTACCCCCTGTATCGTATTTTTGCATCTGTCTTGTCTGTGCCTTTGGACCTGTAAGCTGCAGCAGTCCTGCTTTTACAGAAAGAAACCCCCTCCTCCGAAATTTTTCTTCCTGTAAAAACAGAACTGCCGCGCTGAACCTCTTCAGTGCGGCAGTATGTTATTGTCTATTAAACCTCTACAACACGCAGCATGTTAGTTCTGCCGGGGATACCCAGAGGCATACCTGCAGTCAGGACAACCTTGTCGCCCTTCTTGATCAGACCTGCGTTCTCTGCAGCCTTAACTGCTTCACGGAACAGATCCTCTGCAGTGTTCTCTTCTGCGATCAGCAGAGGAGTTACGCCCCACTGCAGGTTCATCTGACGCCATACCAGACGGCTGGTTGTGCATGCGATGATCGGGCAGTTAGGTTTGAAACGTGCTACCATGCCGGAAGTAAAGCCAGACATGGATACCGGGATGATTGCTGCTGCATTCAGGTCAGTAGCAACGGTGCAGGTTGCGTGGCAGATAGAAGTGGTTGTATCCTGCTCCTGAGGAAGTCTTGCACCAGTCTTCTGCAGACGGCCTACATAGTCGATATCCTTTTCTGCGCGCTCTGCGATACGAACCATGGTCTGAACAGCTTCCAGCGGGTAATCGCCGTTTGCTGTCTCACCGGAAAGCATGATACCGGTTGTGCCATCGTAGATAGCGTTTGCAACGTCGGTTGCCTCTGCACGGGTCGGACGGGGATGCTTCATCATGGAATCCAGCATCTGTGTAGCAGTGAT
>OHJS01001730.1_pt1 | contig 10094 bp, 7 predicted proteins | sample 1568661 | NCBI WGS metagenome assembly OHJS01 (sample SAMEA3879603, study PRJEB24766) | human gut metagenome | biome: human-associated habitat; feature: feces | place: USA | collected 1985/1987 | reverse complement strand
CCAACATATCTATTACAGCTCCGTTCGCCTGTAATCTGCCGATTTTAGCCAAATAGTCCGGTCTTTTATACCCCATCAGCATAGTCGTCATTGTCTGGATGCTGATAACGTCTTCGCATTTTTCAGAAATCCTTGATACTTCACCATGCCCATCTCTGGATATCTCCAGTGAAAAAGTGCCCTGGTTGCATTCCATAATAGGATCCGTGAGTGTGAATTTCCATTCTCTGTCCGTAATATCAGGTTTAAAAGGATAACGTGAGATAAACGCAGGAAAATCTACGATTCTTCCCATATAATAAGGAGAAATCACTTCTTTGATGCTTGCGTCTTCTAACAGAAAAGCCAATGGTTCGTCTGTGTATGTATCGCCTTTCACCTGATCAATCATGGAAAAATGCGCAGATACGAAATTCCATAATCCGGTTCTTGCTTCTTCATTATTGAAAATCATGTCTTTAATATGAAAGATTTCATTTTCGATCCAATAGATAATATACCCATCCGGTTCGTCTTTTTCATTATAATATATTGCAGCCATAATATCGTCCGAATCCCAGAGCCAGTATTCATTCCATGCCAGTTCATCACGCAATATTGCACCATGTGTATGAGCTGCATAACGTTCATATGTCTTCTTCAGTTCCACACTGTCTGTTTTTACACGGCGTACATCTCCTGAAACCTGACGGTTCTTTGGCAGCTGATAATCTTTAATTTCATAGGAAATTTTATCTGAGATAAGCTCCCAGCCTTTTCTTCTGTAAAAAGGAATCGAATACGGATAAAGATAACAGATATACTGCCCTTTCTTGCGCATGTCCTTTAATGCCTGCTCCAGAAGCTTGTGCATGAGCCCCATATTGCAATACTCAGGGTAGGTTCCTACTCCGGTCAATCCGCCCATAGAATAGGTCACTCCAAATATCTTGACCTGCATTGGATATATTGCCACCTGAGACACCAGATTGTCATCATCGAACCAGCCGATAACATCTGCCTTCTGCATGGTCGGGAACTTTGCCCGGATGATTTCTTTCTCCTGCCATCCAATAGAGCTCAGTTCATGCTCCGTAACCTGAAAAACATATCGAAGCAGTGCATTATACTGTTCCATATATTCACTGCCTACTGGTTTCATTTTAAGGTTCTTTTTATTCATCATACTTATTTCTCCGAATCGTTTTCATAAGTCTTCGTTTTCATTATTTGACCAAATTACTATAGCATGTTTTCTATAAATATTCCATACCCACTGGTAGAATCATTCACCAGTACATGCGTCACTGCCCCTATGATCCTGCCATCCTGTATGATAGGTGCTCCACTCATTCCCTGCACGATTCCACCGGTAAGCTGCAGCAATTCTTCATCCGTAACAGTTAAGGCAATCTGTCGATTCAGGTTCTCTGCATTGGGCATCAGTCTGGTAATCCTTACATCATAATATTTGGTCTGTCCATCAATGTTACACAGAATCTGCGCATCTCCTTCTTTCACATCCTGCTTTAGTCCGACCGGCAGCGCCTGTGTGGTTATACTGTCTGCAAAAGACTGGGATGCCACGCCGTAGATTCCCTCTTCCGTATTGCTCATAATGACCCCTGAGACCTGCTCCGGCTGATATTCAATGATTCCTGTAAGTTCCCCCGGTGTTCCTCTCTCCCCTTTTCTGATTGCAACGATCTCTGTATGATACAAAAGACCGCTGCCAAGCTGTAGAAGCTCTCCCGTATCTGTATCGTTGATTCCATGTCCAAGTGCTCCAAAATGAAGCTCTTCATCCAAAAAAGTCATGGTTCCGATTCCCTGTGCACTGTCTCTTAACCAGGTTCCAATCTTATACACTCCATTCTGATCCTGCATGGGACTGATTCTCACCTGAATTATCTTTTCATTACGCGATACCTGTAATACAATATCCCTGCCGCTTCCATTTTCCACATATTCCTTGATCTGTCTCTTACCGGTAACTGCCACTCCATCCATTGCCATTACATAATCTCCAGCCTGTAATTTGTATACGGATGGAGACTGTTCCTGCCCTTGAGGTCCTTCAAAAGTTCCCGTATCAATTACCAGTACCCCCTGTGTCTTCATGTAGATTCCAATAGGCTGTCCTACAGGTATTAATCGGGTATTTTCAATTACTTCTATATCTATGCTTTTAAGAGGAAGTACTCCAAAAAGCCTGAGTTCCATCTGACAGGTATCAGGACTTTCTCCTGCAACAATAGTCACTGGCTGGTTCAGCGCAATTACCTTATCTGAGTCCACATTCAACACACCGGAAGCCGGAACTTTCAGATCAATCCTTTGACTTGTCCCAGCCTGAATCCGTATGATATTAGGTATTTTCTGTTCATAGTAGCTGTATGATGCCCACAAAAACATTCCAAGGGCAAAGCCCAGAAATGCATAGAGAAACAACTGATACCGACGTTTTCTCCGTTCAGATACTCTCATATTTTTCACAATTAATCATGCCCTTCTTCTATTTATAGCCTTATAGCCTCCAAATCCGAAGGCATTTTATTCTGATTGAATTATCAATATATAGTATATGGGTTTTCCTTAAAAATACTTATGTCAAAATCTGTTATTGTTGTCTGAATATTAACATGATATAATTATTTTATCTGACATTATGCAAATTATTTTTTGCTGTAAAAGAAAGGGCATTCAATTATGTTTCACGCTACAGTTTCCGGACTTCCAGATTTGAAGTCTTTTCATGAATTTACTTATAAAATGTGGTCATCTGCACAGGATGATCGTTTTGCCATGCTCTTTCTTCGTATCAATGCCGGCAAAAAGAGTCTTACGGCTTCTTTTCTTGCTGATTTTGTCCAAAATATAATACGAGGCAAAGAATATATATTATCTGCGTGTCAGACAGAGACGGATGCTTTTCTGGTTCTTGTAGACTTGGAACGTCTTCCTCTTAATCAATTACACGACAGATTAAAAGCTGATTTCACAGGCTTTCTGTATTATTATGATTGTGTAATATATATTGGTGTTAGCTTCGCCACTTCCAGGCTATCTTCTATTCAGGAATGGGAAGCTATGGCAAAAACAGCCTGCGAAGCTGCCTGTATGCATGGGGCTTCTTCTAAGGTATCTCTTATGTTTTACCGGGAAACATTAAATACACAGCATCAGGAGCATCGTATTCTTCCTTTATTTGACAGCCTGTTATCTCATCATCATCTCGTCATTTATCTACAGCCAAAATACAGGCTTGGTCAATCGTCTCCCATCGGTGCGGAGGCTCTGGTTCGAATTCTGGATACGAATGGACATTTGCTGAATCCCGCTTCCTTTTTACCGACTCTTGCAAAATATGAGCTGGACAACCAACTGGATCTTATGGTGATGGAAAGTGTTTTGAAGTGTTTACATATCTGGGATACATCTGGAATGACGCCACTGCCTGTCAGTATTAATATGTCATCAGGGAATTTTATCAGCTCTGATTTTATGGATATTTTCCTGAAAGTAATAGATAAATATGAATCTGTACGACATTTTCTTGATTTTGAGATAGGCGCTGCTGATTTTTATTCCAGTCCAAATGATATGGAGTCCATGATTCACATGTTGCATGACTTAGGCAGTAGCGTCAGTCTGGATGGACTGGGAGGCGATACGCTTCTAATGAGTCAATTGGAAATCCCACCTGTGGATATGGTTAAATTCCATCGGCATTTCCTGCTCACCGGAATGAAAAATGCAAACAATCGGATTCTCTTTGAAAAAATGGCAGAAATATTCAATACCTGCAATATTCCCGTCTTATGTGAAGGGATCGAGACTTCAAAAGAAGCTCATTTTGTGCAGGAATGTGGCATTTCTTATATGCAGGGATTCTACTATGGACGCCCTGTTCCTTTTGATATCTTCGAGAAAAAGTATATGATACCGCAGCCTGCTTATCTGGCATTTCACGCACAATAAAAGGAAGTCGTTTCAGACTTCCTTCTTTAATGCTGCTGTATGCAATAATTCCCTGGCATTCTCTCTGACAGTATCTGTAATCGTCTCTCCGCCGAGCATTCTTGCCAATTCTTCCACAACTTCTTCTTGTGGCAGACGGGTGATTCCTGTCTCTGTTTTCTGATTTACTGCCTGTTTGGCTATTCTGTAATGTGCATCTGCCATGGCTGCTATCTGAGGTAAATGTGTAATGCAGATAATCTGGTGGCTTCTGGACAAGACACCTAATTTCTCTGATACTTTCCAGGCAGTCTTACCACTGATTCCTGTATCAATCTCATCAAATATCATAGTTGGAATCCTGTCTCTTGATGCCAGTACAGTCTTAATGGCAAGCATGATACGTGACAGCTCTCCGCCGCTGGCTACGCTGCCGAGACTCTTCATTGGTTCTCCCGGATTGGTAGATATCATGAATTCTACATCATCATATCCATTAGCAGCATATTCTTCTTTATGTCGTACCTGTATCTCGAATTTTACTTCCAGGAAATTCAGGTCTGTCAATGCCTTCACCATATCTCCTGCAAGCTTCTTTGCTTCTTTCTGTCTGATAGCAGATATCTTACTGCACAGTCTCTCAAGCTCTTCCTTCTGCCTGGCAAGCTTATGCACAAGCTGCTCTCTGTAAGCATCCATATTCTGCAGCTTCTCTATACGCTGTGCCTGCTGCTGCTGATATTCCAATACAGCCTCTATTGTTCCACCATATTTTAATTTCAAATGATTTAACAGATTCAGGCGTTCCTGCGTCTGCACAAATACTTCACCGTCAAATTCCATATCTGACAGATATTCTGCAATATTTCGGTTAAAATCATTTAAAAGACCATCTATCTGCTCCAGTTCGGTTACGAGCGACTTCGCATTGTCATCATATTCTTCAATACTGCGCAGCTCTCTCACTGCTCTTCCCACTGCATCAGCCGCCGTCTGATCCTCACCGTCTCCTGTCAGTTGATAAGCTCTGGAAGCTGCCTCTACAATCTGTCTGCTATTGGACATACGTCGGTAGGAAGTCTCAAGCTCGTCATCTTCCCCAACGTGCAGAACTGCCTCTGCAATCTCCTGGTATTCAAACTCTGCCAGTGATAACTCCTTCGCACGTAAGCCTTCATCCATTCCAGTCTCTTCAATCTCTTTTTGAAGAGCTGTATATGTGTGATATTTCTGCTTCAGATCCTGTTTCAGTCGCGCAAGCTCCTCTCCTGCAAAAGAGTCCAGAATCTCCATATGATTCTTCTTATACAGAAGTGACTGGTGCTCATGCTGCCCGTGAATATCGATCAACAACTCGGAAAGTTCCTTTAACTGTCTGGTAGTTGCCGTCTCTCCACCAATCTTACAGATGCTTCTGTTTGGCTGGATTTTTCTCTGTATAATGATGATTCCATCCTCTTCTACAGGAATCTCCAATTCATGAATCTGTTCCAGCAGTTCCTGATCTGTTACCTGAAATACCAGCTCGACCAACGCATACTCTGCGCCGTTACGAATCATATCCTTATCCGCTCTGGCGCCCAGCGCAAGATTAATAGAGCCGATAATAATAGATTTACCAGCTCCAGTCTCACCACTCAGTATATTCAATCCCTCTGCAAAATTGACTTCTGTCTCCTGAATCAGAGCCAGATTCTTCACATGTAAGCTTATCAGCATACTTTGTTACCCTTCTAAAATCTCATTGATCTTGTCTATAACTACTTTCGTTTCATCTGTAGATTTGATTGCAGCCATAATTGTATCATCACCTGCAATACAGCCTACAATCTCTGGAAATTTCATGGCATCCAGCGCTGCTGCTACTGCCATCGCCATACCCTGTACTGTTTTAATGACAAGAATATTCTGCGCCATGTTCATGGATACAAAACCATCACGAAGCACGCGAATATATTTATCCCCCAAATGACTGTCATCATTCTTGAGAATAATATATTTCTGCTTACCATTGCCTGTTGCAATCTTAGACAATTTCAGTTCACGGATATCTCTGGATACTGTTGCCTGTGTTACTTCAAAGCCTTCCTCTTTCAAATATGCAGCCAGTTCTTCCTGTGTCTCAATATCATACTTATTGATCAGGTCAACTACTACCTCATGTCTCTGCCTTTTCATTCTGTTACCAAACCTTTCATACGACTCGCATCTTCTTCTGCAAGGTATCCAAAAAACTGACCTTGCTGAGCTTCATAATTTTCGTAGCTTTATCAGACCGTATGATTCTGATTTTGTCCCCTTCGTTAAGATTCACCGGATGTCTGCCATCAAAGCTGGCATCTACTTCCTGTTCTTCATCCTGCTTGAATCTTCCTATCTCTACATCAATTACATCATCCTCGGAAAGAATGATGGTTCTGTCATTGACAAGTGTATGGGAACAGACCGGTGTCATCAGAATTAATCTCGCCTTGGGCTCTACTATAGGCCCTCCTGCGGATAAATTATATGCAGTAGAACCAGTAGGCGTAGAGATAATCATACCATCTGCATTATACGTACTTAACAACTGTCCGTTAACATAGATATTAAAATTGATCACATGAAGAGCACCTTTTCTGGTGATAACGATATCGTTAAGGGCAATCATCGGTGCCATACTCTCTCCGGCAATAACAGGAATACCACTTAACATCATTCTGCTCTCTACTTCATATTTGTCTGCAATCAGACTATCCAGCGCTGTCTCGATCTGATCCTGCTCGACCTCAGCCAGATACCCCAGTGTTCCCAGATTTACCCCGATCATGGGGATATGTCTGCCAAGGTATTCTCCTGCCGCACGAAGCATAGTGCCATCACCGCCCAAAACAATGATACCTTCTACTGTACCATCTACCTGGTCCTTACAGATGCAGCCACGTTCTTCCAGATAATTGCGTATATAAGCTGTAGTCTCTCCACCTGTATCTTTCAACAGATTTGTATAAATATGAAATATTTTCATCTGTGCTCCTATGTTAACGTATAGTTTTATTGTATCATAATTTCAGAAAAATTCTACTAAAACATTAGATATCTAATGTTTTATGTGCATTTTCTACCGTTTGTGCAATCAATTGACTATATTCTTCATGAGGAAGTCTTTCATGTTCTCTGGGTTCGGAAGCTTTATATATATGCAATAAATATTCAATATTTCCTTCCGGTCCACGAATAGGAGAGAAATCCAGATGCAGAATCTCAAATCCAATGCTGACAGCATAATCCATGACCATCTCAATTACTTCACGATGTACAGACGGTTCTCTGACTACACCCTTCTTTCCTACTTTCTCTTTTCCTGCTTCGAACTGTGGTTTGATCAGGCATACCATCTGTGCGTCTGTCTTGAGCAGATTGTATGCCGGTCCCAGAATTTTGGTCAACGAAATGAAAGATACATCTACAGATGCAAAATCCAGATCATCCTGAATATCCTCTCTGACCATGTATCTGAAGTTTGTCTTTTCCATACAGACAACACGTTCATCATTGCGAAGTTTCCATGCCAGCTGTCCGTGTCCAACATCTACAGAATATACCTTCACTGCGCCATTCTGAAGCATACAATCCGTGAAGCCTCCTGTAGAAGCGCCAATATCCATGCACACTTTACCTTCCAGCGATATATCAAACTGCTTCATAGCCTTGGCTAACTTGAGTCCGCCTCTGCTGACATAAGGCAAGGTATTGCCCCTTACCTCGAGATTTGATATTTTGGTCTCGTCGAACATGGCACCTGCCTTGTCCTCTTTCTGGTCATTTACATAGACGCAGCCTGCCATGATTACTGCTTTTGCCTTTTCCCGTGATTCTACCAGTCCTCTGCGTACCAGCAGCACGTCCAAACGTTCCTTCATTTATCCTTTAGCCTTTCTCTATTGTCCACACAGCACTTCTTCAATTCTTCGCTGTATGGAATAAGCATCTATTCCTACTTCTTCACGTAATATATCTACATTGCCATGTTCCACATACTCATCCGGTATACTGATGGTAAGAAGGCTTCCCTGATATCCGCTTTCATCCAGATATTCTCTGACTTTCTCGCCAAAGCCCCCGCTGGCTACATTCTCTTCCATGGTAACGATCAGGGAATGATCTTTCACCGCTTCGTTAAGAATCTCCGTATCAATGGGTTTCACGAATCTGGCATTGATAATACTGCACGCGTATCCCTTTAACTGTAATGCTTCTCTGACTGCAAGTGCGGTCTTGACCATGCTGCCAACAGCCACAAGTACGATATCTTTTTCATGATAGATCCACTCACCCATTCCCAGTATAATGGGTTCACGATGTTCTCTCAAGCCATCAAATGCCTCTCCTCTTGGATAGCGGAGTGCAATCGGTCCCTGAAAATCAATGGCAAATTTCAGCATATCCGACAATTCCCACTTATTCTTAGGAGCCATAATGTGCATATTGGGGATGGAAGAAAGATAAGACAGGTCAAAAATACCCTGATGTGTCTCACCATCACTTCCTACCAGTCCGGCTCTGTCTATTGCAAAGACAACAGGCAGATTCTGAATACAGACATCATGCAGAATCTGATCATATGCACGTTGCAGGAAAGATGAGTAAATTGCTACTACCGGTTGTAACCCGCCTGCTGCCAGTCCGGCTGCAAAAGTGACTGCATGCTCTTCTGCAATTCCCACATCAAAGAACCTGTCGGGATACATATTGTGAAAGCGCTTCAATCCCGTGCCATCCGGCATTGCCGCTGTAATGGCTACTATCTTATCATTACGGTCTCCCTGCTTACACATAACCGTAGAGAATACATCGGTATAATTGGACTTTGTTTTCTGTTTGAGAGGCAGTCCTGTCTCAATATCAAAAGGCTCAGCGCCATGGAATCTTGCCGGATGACGTTCCGCCGGGATAAATCCCTTGCCCTTATGGGTGATTACATGCACCAGCACTGCTGATTTCACTCTCTTAGCTTCTTTGAATACTTTCAGCATAGCAGGAATATTATGGCCATCTACCGGTCCAAGGTAGGTGATTCCCATATCTTCAAAAAACATCCCTGGAATTACCAGCTGTTTTACAGAGCTCTTGGCACGACGAATACTCTCTACTATCGGATCACCAATTCTTGTTTCTTTCAGGGAATTATAGATACCTTCCTTCAGATCAAGGTATTTATCAGCCGTTCTGATATTATTCAGATATTTGGAGACACCACCCACATTCTCTGAAATAGACATATTATTATCATTTAATACAATAATAAAATTGCTCTTCATACGGGCAGCATTGTTCAGGGCTTCATATGCCATACCTCCTGTAAGGGAGCCATCTCCGATCACGGAAACTACGGTATGATCCTGATGCATGATATCTCTGGCTTTTACCAGTCCTAATCCTGCTGAGATAGAGGTTGAACTGTGTCCTGTATCAAAGCAATCGCAATCGCTTTCTTTTCGTTTGGGGAATCCACTCATCCCACCATATTTACGCAGGTTCTCAAAGCCTGCCTTTCTTCCTGTCAGAATCTTATGTGTATAAGACTGGTGTCCGACATCCCATACAATCTTGTCCTCTGGAAGATTCAAGCTTAAATGAAGCGCCATGGTAAGCTCCACAGCGCCAAGATTGGACCCAAGATGTCCACCGGTAACACTGATCTTATGGATCAGAAATTGTCGAATCTCTTCTGCAAGCAGATTCCAGTTCTCCGGTGCCACTTTCTTTATATCATTTTCTTTTTCTATCGTCTCTAATATCATCTGACTAGCTCCTTTACAGGTCCTTGCACTATTTCTCTCTCGTTATCAGACTCGTAACCAATTCCATCAGAAAATCATTGGAATATCCTATGTTGCGAATTGTCTCTATCGCATGTAGGGATAATTCCTGCTGCTCCTTGCGTGACTCTTCAAGTCCTTTCAGCGTCACATAGGTCGTTTTGTGATTCTTGGCATCACTGCCAATGGGCTTACCCAACATTTCAAGTGTACTGGTAACATCAAGAATATCATCCTGAATCTGGAATGCTATTCCTATCTCATAAGCTGCTTTCTCTATCTGCGCTATCTCTTCCTGACTGGCACCGGCAAGAATTGCTCCTGTCATCATGGCTGCCTCTATCAGTGCTGAAG
>OHJS01001723.1_pt1 | contig 10132 bp, 9 predicted proteins | sample 1568661 | NCBI WGS metagenome assembly OHJS01 (sample SAMEA3879603, study PRJEB24766) | human gut metagenome | biome: human-associated habitat; feature: feces | place: USA | collected 1985/1987 | reverse complement strand
GATCCATATTGATATCCGTGCCAGAAAGCTGACAGTAGATGTAAGCGAGGAAGAATTTGAACGCCGCAGAAAAGACTGGAAGCCGGTGGAAAAGCCTGCTATGGGCTGGCTGAAGCTTTACAAGAATAACTGCACTTCTGCTCACAGAGGCGCAACCATTTACTGGGATTAATGTTAATAAGTATAATGTCTGATAAATAAAAACAGGAGCATTTAAACCTAACTTCCCTTGGTTTGGATGCTCCTGTTTTTATGATGTATTTTTATTGTAGTTTTATAATTTTGGCCAGCACTTTGGCAGCTTCGGGTTTTCTACCCGGACCGGTTCCGGATAAGTTTCACCGTAAAGTTCTAATTCTACAGTTTCAATGACCTGTGGCTCTACAGGTTTATTTACTTCTACTCCCGGGATCGGGAAATCTACGGGAACGGTCTTTACGGCTGCGATCCGGCGGATCTCATTCATACCGGAAATGACTTTGCCAAATACTGGGAAATGACTTCGGAATACAAAGATGCCGTAGATTGCATCATAAATAACCGACGCCGGAAGATAGACGTCGGATTTTGCAACTATTACGATGGTGAAAAGCATGTAACACGCTATTTCCTCAATGCAATCAACATTGGTTTAGGAGCCCGTATCGTGAAGATTTCCGACCAGACCAAACGTTTCTGGGGAGTGAAATTCCTGTCCTATCTCATGGCCCTCATCTCACTTTTTTTTGAACGGAAGCTCTACCGGATGCATCTCAAAATAAACGGAGAACACATCCGGGGACGTATCATGACGGTATGTATTGGCAGTGCATGGGGATACGGACAAGCACCAAGTGCCGTGCCGTATAACGGTTGGCTCGATGTATCCGTTATCTATCGTCCGGAGCTGTTACAACTCGTATCAGGACTGTGGATGCTTATCCAGGGACGTATTCTGAATCATAAAGTCGTGATGCCTTACCGTACCCAGAAAGTAAAAGTACTACGTGCACAAAATGCTTCGGTGGACTTGGACGGACGTATTCTCGACCGGCATTTTCCGCTGGACATCGGAATTATGCATGAAGCGATAACATTGATTATACCCAACTAAGAATAACGATTAACGTTAAGCACTATACACTAATTACTTATGATTGAATTAAAGAATAATCCTGCCGGAAATTTCTTTTTATTGGCAGGTCCTTGTGTGATTGAAGGAGAAGAGATGGCAATGCGTATTGCCGAACGTGTGGTAAATATCACGGAGAAATTACAAATACCTTATGTATTTAAAGGCTCTTATCGCAAGGCCAACCGTTCACGCCTGGATTCATTTATGGGAATAGGCGATGAAAAAGCGTTGAAAGTGTTACAGAAAGTACACGATACTTTTGGTGTGCCTACTGTTACAGATATACATTCTGCAGAAGAAGCCGCAATGGCCGCCGAATATGTAGATGTACTGCAAATACCAGCATTCCTTTGCCGCCAGACAGACATTCTGATAGCTGCTGCAAAAACAGGAAAGGTGGTTAACATCAAAAAAGGACAGTTCCTGTCTCCACTCGCCATGCGCTTTGCTGCGGAAAAGGTAGTAGAAGCCGGAAATAAGGAAGTTATGATTACCGAACGTGGAACAACTTTCGGATATCAAGACCTTGTTGTAGACTACCGTGGCATTCCTGAAATGCAAACCTTCGGTTATCCGGTCATTCTGGATGTTACACATTCTCTGCAACAACCCAATCAGACAAGTGGAGTGACAGGTGGTATGCCGCAGCTTATTGAAACCGTTGCCAAAGCCGGTGTTGCGGTTGGTGTAGACGGATTGTTTATTGAAACACATGAGCACCCCGAAATAGCCAAAAGCGATGGTGCCAATATGCTGAAGCTCGATTTACTGGAAGGACTACTGACGAAACTGGTACGAATTCGTGAGGCGATAAAATGATAATTTGCTAAATTATCATTCATATAAAAAATATATCCTTCCTGTGATTTCTCCTCTCCCTCTTCGACAAATAGGTCAAGAAACAATTTTAATTTTCATCAACATGAAACATTTATTTCACAGTTTACTGGCAGTAGCATTCGTTCTATGTGCCGGTTTCCAACAAGCGGTAGCGCAGCAAATGCAGTTTCCGCCCCTTCCCGTGGACAAAAATGTCCGTATCGGCCAATTAGACAATGGCCTGACGTATTACATACGCCACAACAAATTACCCGAAAATCGGGCTGAGTTCTATATTGCCCAGAAAGTAGGTTCCATTCTTGAAGAACCGCAACAACGCGGACTTGCCCACTTCTTGGAGCACATGGCCTTCAACGGTACTAAGAATTTCCCCGGTGATGATAAAGGCCTCGGCGTCATCCCTTGGTGCGAAACCGTAGGTATCAAATTTGGTACTAACTTAAATGCTTATACCAGCATAGACGAAACTGTTTACAACATCAGTAATGCTCCGATTGACCGCACCGGTGTGTTGGACTCCTGTCTGCTGATCCTGCACGACTGGTCTAACTATATCCTACTCAAAGACGATGAAATCGACAAAGAACGTGGTGTGATCCGTGAAGAATGGCGCAGCCGCAACAGTGGTATGTTGCGCGTCTACACTGACCTGCTCCCAACTATATATCAGGGTGACAAATATGCAGATTGTATGCCTATCGGCTCTATTGATGTAATCAACAACTTCCCTTATAAAGATATCCGCGATTACTATCACAAATGGTATCGTCCTGATCTGCAAGGTATCGTTATTGTAGGTGATATCGATGTAGACACCGTAGAAGCTAAACTAAAGGCAGTATTCGCCGATGTACAAAAACCGGTAAATCCGGCAGAACGCACTTACTATCCTGTTACTGATAATAAGGAACCCATCGTAGCTATCGGTACAGATAAGGAAGTAGATGACCCGTCAATTGAGATTTACTTCAAGCAAGATGCGACTCCTGATTCAGAAAAGAATAATGTAGGCTACCTTGCTTCACAATATATGACGAGCATGATCAGTAGTATGTTGAACGCCCGCCTGAGCGAATTGGTGCAAAGTGCCAACCCACCGTTTACCCGTGCAAGCAGTTACTATAGCGACTTCTTTGTCGCCAAAACCAAAGAAGCCTTCGCACTTTCTGCTTCAAGTAAAGCCGACGGCATTGAAACAGCCTTGAAAACCTTACTACAAGAGACTGAACGTGCACGTCGCTTCGGCTTTACCGAATCAGAATATGCACGCGCACGCGCCAACTATTTGCAGAGTTTAGAGTCTGCCTACAACGAACGCGAAAAGACCAAGCACGGTTCTTACGTAAGAGAATATGTACAGAACTTCTTGAATGGCGAGCCTATCCCGGGGATTGAAGCTGAGTACGCTATGATGAACCAACTGGCTCCTAACATTCCCTTACAGGCCATGAATATGGTAATGCAGCAACTCGTTCCGGATAGCAATCAAGTAGTTATAATTGCCGGTCCTGCAAAAGAAGGCTTGAAATACCCGACAAAAGAAGAAGTTATCAACTTACTGAAAGGTATGAAAGATCTCGACCTGCAAGCATACGTAGACAAAGTATCTGACGAACCGCTGATGAAAGAAGCTCCGAAAGGTGGTAAAATCATTTCTGAGAAAGAAGGCGATATCTATGGTAGTACAAAATTAGTTCTTTCAAATGGTGTAACTGTCTATGTAAAGAAGACTGATTTCAAAGCTGATGAAATCCGCATGAAAGGTACCAGTCTGGGTGGTAAATCCATTTTCCCCGACAAAGACGCACTGAACTTCGCCGTTATGGACAACGTAATAGCTGTAGGTGGTTTGGGTAACTTCAGCCAAGTAGACTTGACGAAAGTACTGGCTGGCAAGAAAGTTTCCGTCAATGCCGGTCTGGGTGCTACCACTGAGAATGTATTCGGTACCTGCTCACCAAAAGATTTTGAAACGATGATGCAGCTGACATATCTCACCTTCACCGCTCCCCGTAAAGATGCGGAAGCATTCGAATCTTTTAAAAACCGTATGAAAGCCCAATTGGAAAGTGCGCAGGCAAATCCTCTTTCTTCTATAAACGACTCTTTACAGAAAGCAATGTACAATAATCACCCGCGTGTAGTAATGATGAAACCGGAAATGGTGGATCAGATTGATTACGACCGTATTCTGGAAATGTACAACGACCGTTTCAAAGATGCCAGCGACTTTACATTCTACTTTGTCGGAAACATTGACCTTGAAACTGCCAAACCACTGATTGCCGAATACTTAGGTGCACTGCCTGCCATCAATCGCAAAGAGACCTTCAAAGATACGAAGATGAGTATACGCAAAGGTGTGTACAAAAATGAATATGCCAAAGAGCAACAAACTCCTACAGCAACCATCGTATTCCTGTACAGCGGTAAAGCTCCTTATACTCTAAAGAATGACATTTTGCTGAGCTTTGCAACTCAGGTTCTTGATATGGTTTATACTGAAGAAGTACGCGAAAAAGAAGGTGGTACATATGGTGTAAACTGTTTTGGCGACTTACAGAAGTATCCGAAAGAACAATTATTGTTGCAGATTGTCTTCCAGACCGATCCTGCTAAGAAAGATAAACTGGCAGGTATTGTAGTAGATGAGTTGAAGAAACTTGCAGCCGAAGGACCGTCAGACGTACACTTGCAGAAAGTAAAAGAGTACATGCTGAAGAAGTATGCCGACAACCAGAAAGAAAACGGATACTGGATGAATAATCTGAACGATTACTTCTATTATGGCATGGATATGACAGAAGGATACACGGATATCGTAAATAGCATCACAGCTAAAGATATTCAAAAGTTTGTATCTGACCTGTTGAAACAAGGAAATGAAATCGAGGTAACCATGACGGTACCCAACAAATAGTGATAAAGGATAAGTGATTAGTGATAAGCGAGTGCATTCTTACTTATTACTAATCACTACCTTCCAATCACTCCATTAATCACTAACAACTAATCACTAAACAGCATGAATCTATTTCTTGAGCTACGCAGACACGGAAAGTTAGCTGAAAAGCGGCATCCGATGTACGAGAAAAGTAAGTTCGGAAAGTTTTGGATGTACTTCATGAGTGTATTCTGGGCAGGGTATCTCATTTTCTTCGGAACAACATTCGCTTTCGCCTTCGACGGAGGCGCCAAAGAAGCCTATCACGTAATGAACAGCGGCCTGATCTTCATACTCGCCCTGGACTTCCTTTTGCGGTTACCCTTCCTGAAAACACCGACACAGGAAGTTAAACCATACTTACTGCTCCCCATCAAAAGGAGTCGTCTTATCGACTTCCTGCTCCTACGCTCGGGACTTAACAGCTTTAATTTGCTTTGGCTCTTCCTGTTCGTTCCGTTCGCTATTATCACTGTTACCAAATTTTATGGAATAGGAGGTGTATTGACCTACTGCATTGGTATTTGGTTGCTCATCGTATTCAATAATTACTGGTATCTGCTATGTCGTACGCTGATGGACGAACGCATCTGGTGGGTTCTCTTGCCGATAGTCGTATACGGAGGTATTGCAGCTGCACTTTTCGTTCCAGATGACAGTCCGTTATTCGGTTTCTTCATTGATCTGGGTGAAGGATTTATCACGGGAAACATACTCACATTTATCTGTGTCCTGGTAGCCATTTCCCTTATGTGGTTCATCAACCGGAGCATTATGCAAAAACTGGTCTACAATGAACTGAATAAAACAGAAGACACTACCGTTCAAGTAAAAACAGTATCCGAATACAAGTTCCTGGACCGTTATGGCGAAATAGGCGAATACATCCGACTGGAGTTGAAATTGCTACTACGCAACAAGGTGTGCAGGAAGTCACTTTATTCCGTTACCGCTATAGTACTGATTTTCAGTCTTACCATCAGTTTTTCTGATATTTACGATGGTGGCTCCCGCGACTTCTTCGTACTTTACAACTATATCATCTTCGGAATTCTGTTCCTCTCTCCGCTGATGAGCTACGAAGGCAACTACATTGACGGACTGATGAGCCGCAAGGAGTCCATCTATTCATTGTTGCGTGCCAAATACATCTTGTACAGCATCGCACTCATCATCCCGTTTGTGCTGATGATACCGGGTATGGTGACGGGTAAAGTATCTGTACTGGAATGCACCGCTTGGATTATATTCGTTCCGGGTGCCGTATACTTCTGTCTGTTTCAGTTGGCAGTATATAACAACAAGACGCTTGACCTTAATGCCAAAATGACTGGACGGCAAAATGTGGGTACCGGTTTGCAGAACCTCATTGCAGGAGGTGCATTCGGAGTGCCGTTGCTACTATTCTTCGTACTGAATGCGACGGTGGGCAAAGAAGTAACCCCATGGATTCTCTTAGTTGTCGGCATACTATTCATCGCAACTTCAAGATGGTGGCTACGGAATGTATATCATCGCTTTATGAAGCGCCGATATAAGAATATGGAAGGATTTCACGATAGTAGACAAAAATAATAACGAATATGATAGAGATTAACCAACTTCAAAAAAACTTCGGCGAAAAGAAAGCCGTAGATATCGAGAAATATAGCATCTACCAGGGCGATATGTTAGGATTGGTAGGCAACAATGGTGCGGGTAAGACTACCCTCTTCCGTCTGATACTGGACCTGCTACAGGCAGATCTGGGAAATGTGACAATCAATGACATCGATGTATCCAAAAATGAAGACTGGAAACAATTCACAGGTGCTTTCATCGATGATGGTTTCCTGATTGATTACCTCACTCCCGAAGAATATTTCTACTTCATCGGTAAAATGTACGGTCTGAAAAAAGAAGAGGTAGACGAACGTCTGCTTCCATTTGAACGCTTCATGAGTAACGAAGTCCTCGGACAAAAGAAATTCATCCGTAACTTCTCTGCCGGAAACAAGCAGAAAATAGGTATTATCTCCGCCATGCTGCATCATCCGCAATTGCTGATCCTGGATGAACCGTTCAATTTCCTTGATCCGAGTTCACAGTCCATCATCAAGCACCTGCTGAGAAAATACAATGAAGATCACCATGCCACAGTCATTATTTCAAGTCATAACCTGAACCATACGGTGGATGTGTGTCCGCGTATTGCTCTGATGGAGAATGGAGTGATTATCCGTGATATTCAGAATGAGAATAACTCGGCTGAAAAGGAGCTTGAAGACTATTTTAATGTCAGAGTAGAAGAAGAAATTGAAGAAGAGAAAATGGAAATGACGGTTCAGGAAACAGCAATTCAAGAAGTGCCAGTTCAGGAAACGCCCGTTCAGGAAACAATTGTTCAACCGGAAGAGAAAGAGGAACAAGCATGAAGAAATACCTCTCTTATATAGTTGCACTTATCGGACTGACCTTTAGTTTAAGTTCTTGCCATACATCAGCACCTCGTCTCGACTACAAAGCGCTGGCAAAAGCTTCTGTCCGCATGGGAATAGACATAAATAAGGAAGATAACCACAAATTGTACATAGCCTCTGCGGAGTGGATAGGTGTCCCCTACCGCGCAGGCGGTGACAACAAACGCGGAACAGATTGTTCCGGACTGGTATCACAACTCTATAAGCAGGTATACAACATCCGTTTATCCAGAAGCACCGATGAACAACTCAAAGAAAGCAATAAAGTCTCCCGTCGCAACCTGCGTGAGGGAGATTTGGTGTTTTTCACCAGTCGTGCGTCCAAGAAAAGAGTGGCCCATGTGGGTATCTATCTTAAAAATGGGAAATTCATACATGCCAGCACAAGTAAAGGAGTTATTGTCAGCAGTCTCAACGAGCAATACTACACGCAATACTGGCTTCGCGGAGGACGAGTAAAATAATAAGCAATATTCAAATGAACTCTAAATAGAAAAATAATGAAAAAGATTTTAGGTATTCTCCTTTTTATCGGCATCGCACTGAATGCCAATGCGCAGTTACTCTGGAAAATATCCGGTAACGGTCTGGAAAAGCCCTCATACATTTTAGGAACGCACCATTTAGCTCCGCTAAGCATAAAAGACAGCATTGCCGGCTTGCCAGAGGCAGTAGACGGTACTTCACAAGTATATGGAGAAGTAGTTATGTCCGAAGCAATGTCTCCTGAATTCATGCAAACGATGCAGCAAAACATGATGATGGCGGGAGACACGACCCTTCAAGTTCTCTTCACCCCCGAACAATATGAGTTAGTAGGTAAGGCTGTAAAAGAAAACCTGATGGCGGATATTGCCATGTTAGCTAAAATGAAACCGGCTTTCATCACCCAGCAATTGACTCTTATTTTATGTATGAAGCATTTGGGTGGTTTCAATCCACAAGAACAACTGGATACTTACTTCCAACAACAAGCTATACAGAGTGGCAAGAAAGTAGGCGGTTTGGAAACTCCGATATCACAAATCAACGTACTGCTCAATAGTCAAACATTGCAACGCCAGGCAAATCTGCTTTACTGTTTAGTAAGTGATATCGATAAAGCTATGGATCAAACCAAACGCTTGAACAATGCCTATAAAGCTCAAAACCTGGACGAAATGTTGAAACTGATGGAAGAGCGTGACGGCAACTCTTGTGACCCTCAACCGGGAGAAATGGAAGATCTGTTAGACAACCGCAACAAAGCCTGGATTGAGAAGATGCCTTCAATCATGAAAGAAATCCCTACTCTCTTTGTAGTGGGTGCAGGACATCTGCCAGGAACAAATGGGGTATTGAAGCTATTGAAAGAAAAAGGTTATACAGTGGAACCTATGAAATAAAATACTATAAATTCTCTCTTTACTAACATTACCTAAACACGAAAACAATGAAAATATCGGGTGATCGCAAGTGGTTTGTGATCACCCGTTTTTTTGATCAAAGTTGTTTTTATCTTCTCTTCTTTATACTATCGAAGTATAAATCTCAGCACTCCACCTTTTACCAGTTCTTCATGACTGATGCGGTAGCGGGATAATTTCTTCCTTCCTAACTCCATCTCACGAATGTATAAGGACTCTGTTGAAGGGCGCCCAGTTTCTATCACCAGCTTATCGCTTCCCCAAGTATCAGAGTCAAGACGAATCACCACCTTGTCGAATACAGGCGTAGTAAGGGTATAATACGGATCACCAGGACAGTCGGGGTAAAATCCTATCATGTTAAAGATGGCCCAGGTAGACATGGTACCGGTATCATCATTACCGGGAATACCATCGGGAGCATTTTTAAAATACTTCTGCAAAAGCCTTTGAGTCTCTTTTTGCGTACGCCATTCTTCACCCTTGAAATAAGAAAAGAGATGAGCATAAGCAATGTCGGGTTCATTGGCGGGATCATAGAGACCATCGTCAAAGACACGCTGAAGTTTTTCAATGAAAGGTTTCTGTCCACCCATGAGACGGGCAAGCCCTTTCACATCGTGAGGAACATAGAAACTGTAATTCCAGGCACATCCTTCATGAAAACCGGGATTCGGTTCAAAATTCTCTCCCTGTCTCGGATTGAAAGGTGAATAAAACTGACCGTCAGGCAGAATGGGACGGAAAGTACCAAATTCCTTACTATAGTAGTGTTTATATCCCAATGAACGGTTATAAAAAAGACGGGCATCAGCCTGATATTTCCGCGCTTCTGCTTTTTTACCCTGTTCCGCTGCCCGTTTACCCAATGCATCCGCCAGCAGGGAAAGAGAATAATCTGCAATATAATACTCTAATGCATGAGAAACTGAATTATCGTACTGTTCACGCAAAGGAACATATCCTAATGACATATAATCATCATTATCCGGACGCATTAAATTTTCCGCACCGGGAAGCGTTGCCGATTTATACATCGCTTCATAAGCAAGATTAATATCAAAATCCCGCAATCCCTTCATCCAGGTATCCACTATAACGGGAATACTGGGATCGCCCTCCATAGTCAGCGTCTCCCGGCCATACAATTCCCACTTGGGCAACCATCCGTGTTCACGATACATATCGAGCATCGTACGTACCATCTCTATCTGGCGCTCCGGATATACCAATGTCAGTAATTGATGTACATTACGATAAGTATCCCACAGCGAGAAGACCGTATAACGGTTACCTTGGGTCGTCAATATCTTATCACTCTCCATTGCCGGATATTCTCCGTTTACATCCTGCAAAATATTAGGATGAA
>OHJS01001720.1_pt1 | contig 10147 bp, 6 predicted proteins | sample 1568661 | NCBI WGS metagenome assembly OHJS01 (sample SAMEA3879603, study PRJEB24766) | human gut metagenome | biome: human-associated habitat; feature: feces | place: USA | collected 1985/1987 | reverse complement strand
ATGCCCGACTGGAAACAGTGTCGCCTGCGGAAAATGTTGCAAATATTCATAAAAAATTTGCAAATGCGTGTCTGGATTATGATAAAATAAAAGGTGAAATCTTCCTGCGTCCCAGACAGTCCGGCGACCGCATGCAGCTTTCCGGCAGAGGGTTTACCTCTGCTCTGAAAAAACTGATACAGGCGAATCTTCCGCCGGAACGCCGCCGCACGGCTCATGTGCTGGCAGATGCAGACGGGGTGATTTTCGTCGAGGGCGTGGGCTGTGCCGCAAGAGTTTGTCCGGACGGAGAAACCAGACGGCTGCTGGTGCTGGAAATTCTCGGGAAATGGTGTAAACTTGATGCAGCAGTTCCCTCGCAATGATATAGAGAGAACTGGCGGCAATGCTGCCTGCCGGTTTTCTTTTCAACAGAATGGAGTGAATGTAATTTGACACCAAAGAAAGGCCGTGGGATCGGAGCGTATCTGCTCGTTGTCGTGGTATTGATCGTGGCACTGGTTTTCCTGCTGAACGGACTGAAAACCGGCGGCAAAGAAACCAAATATTCCGACATTATGAAGTACTTCGATAATTATGAAGTTACTGCGTACACCTTGGATCTGGGCTCCGGCGAACTGAAGCTGACGCTGGACGACGGGGATAAGCTGACCTATGATGTGCCCAATGTATCGGTATTCCGTGATGATACGAAGGACTATCGCACCAGCTATAACCAGAAGCACCCCGATGCTCCGCTGCAGGTGGACTATTATAAGATTCGGGATACTTCGTGGCTGCTGACGCTGATTCCCACACTGGTGCTGCTGGGGCTGATGATCTTCCTGTTCGTGTTCATGATGCGGCAGGCAAACGGCGGCGGCAAGTACACCACCTTCGGCAAGGCAAACATCAAGAATCAGGCGAACACCCGCAAGGCAACCTTTGCCGATGTGGCCGGTGAGGACGAGGAAAAAGAGGAGCTCAAGGAAGTTGTGGAGTTCCTCAAGAGCCCCGATAAGTTCAATACGCTGGGTGCCCGCATCCCCCACGGTGTGCTGCTGGTGGGCCCTCCGGGTACCGGTAAGACCCTGCTGGCCCGTGCCTGTGCAGGCGAGGCGGGGGTGCCCTTCTACTCCATCTCCGGCTCTGACTTTGTGGAAATGTATGTCGGCGTGGGTGCATCCCGCGTGCGTGACCTGTTCGATAAGGCCAAAAAGACCATGCCCTGCATCATTTTCATCGACGAGATCGATGCTGTGGGTCGCCAGCGCGGCGCAGGTCTGGGCGGCGGTCACGATGAGCGCGAGCAGACCTTGAACCAGCTGCTGGTGGAGATGGACGGCTTTGAGGCCAACGATGGCATCATCGTCATGGCGGCCACCAACCGTGCTGATATTCTGGACAAGGCGCTGCTGCGTCCCGGCCGCTTTGACCGTCAGGTCTATGTGGGTCTGCCGGATGTCAAGGGCCGCGAGGAGATCCTGAAGGTGCATACCCGCAACAAGCCCCTTGCACCGGACGTCTCCCTGAAGGTCATTGCCCAGCGCACCGCCGGTTTTGCCGGTGCAGACCTTGAGAACCTTGTCAACGAGGCCGCGCTGCTGGCAGCCCGCCGCAACCGCAAGGCCATTACCATGGAGGATATCGAGGAAGCCTCCATGAAGGTGATGGCTGGCCCCGAGAAGAAGAGCCGCGTGGTCACCCCGGAGGAGAAAAAACTCACCGCCTACCACGAGGCCGGTCACGCAGTGGCAGGCTTCTACTGCAAGCATCATCCCCGCGTGCACGAGATCACCATCATCCCGCGCGGTCAGGCCGGCGGTTACACCATGTATCTGCCTGAGAAGGATCGCAGCTATGTGACCAAGGGCGAGATGTTTGAGGACATCGTGTCCAGTCTGGGCGGTCGCGTGGCCGAGCAGCTGATCTTGGAGGACATCTCCACCGGTGCTTCCAACGACCTGCAGCAGGCCACCAATATTGCTCGCCAGATGATCACCCGCTACGGCTTCTCCGAGCGTCTGGGCCCCGTGGTCTACGGCACCTCGCAGGAGGAGACCTTCCTTGGCCGAGACTTTGGTCAGGGCAAGGGGTACAGCGAGACCACCGCTGCCGAGATCGACAGCGAGACCCGCGATATCATTGACGAAGCCTACGAGACCTGCCGCCGCACCCTGACCGAGCACATCGACCAGCTCCATGCGCTGGCCAAGGCTCTGATGGAGCGCGAAAAGCTCAACGAGGAGCAGTTCAACACTATTATGGCCGGCGGCACCCTGCCTCCCTGCGAGGATGCAAAGCCCGAGCAGGCACAGCCCGACCAGACCGTGCAGCCCGCCCCGGTGCAGCCCGCAGAGCCTGCGGAGACTGCCGAGCGTGCAGAACCCGCCGAGCAGGCCGAGCCTGCCCAGCCGGAAATGCCGCAGCCGGATGCCCCGGAGCAGCAGGACTAAGCTTTTTTAGGAAAGGAGCGAGCATCGTGGAGGAAAATTTTAACCCGGTCGCACGCACCCGGGCCAACTATTATACCCCGGGCAGCCCGGTGCAGTTCGTCTGCGTGGAGCTGCTCAAGGGAGACGTCAGCGGCGAGCACGCTGTCTGCCTGACCTTCAAGAATATTTCCCGTGTGACCCTGACCGCACTGGAAATCCACTTCAAGTGCAAGGGCGTGGATGGCGTGATCCTGTGCGAGGATAAGTTCGAGTACCGGGATCTGCAGGTAAAACCCGGCGAGCTGTTTGGGCAGGATGATGCCGTGTTCATCACGGCCAAGGCCATCACCAGCGTAGATGTTACCCTGTGCAATGTATACAACGGCAAGCGCGTGGTGCATCTGGACGGCATCAAGCGTGTGCGTCTGCCCGCACCCCGCCGTCTGGCTCCGGAGCTGCAAAAGGCGCTGGAGGCCCGCATGAACCGCACCGGGCTCAAGTATCAGCCGCAGGTGTTCGAGAACGGCTGGTACTGCGCCTGCGGTGCCTTCCACCCCACCGAGGAGGACACGGTTTACTGCTCGGAGTGCGGCTGCGACCGTATCCTGTTGCAGAACGCGCTGAACACTCTGCTGCAGCCCGCTGCCCCGGCAGACGAGATGGAAATGCCCCTCAACGCCCCGGCTGCTCCCGCAGCGCCCGCTGCGGTGGAGGAGCCTACCCGCATCGTGGGCGCAGCCCCTGCTGCTCCGGCGGCTCCCGTAGAAGAGCCCACCCGGGTCGTGGGAGCACCGGTCTACGAGCCAAAGGCTGACCCCATCCAGCCTGTCTCGGAGCCTACCCGGGTGCTGGATGCCTCTGCCCGCGCACCGCTTTCCGGCGCTGCTGCGGCAGACGAGGGTACCCGCGTGATCCCCGCCCGCCGTCCGGCTCCGGTGCGTCAGCCCGCGCCTGTGGAGGAGGACGAAGAGTACGAGGACAGCCGGGACAGCGTGGCAGAAGCGCTGATCCGCTGGGTGCCGCCCATTACGGCCATCCTGTGCGCAGCCATCGCGCTGTGCGGCTTTGTGTACTACCAGTTCGTGCTGTAAAATAAGAGATCATCCCGGCGGAGGGGGCAGCGTGCCTTCTCCGCCTTTTGTGTGCACTGCACAGAAAGGAAATACCATGCCGGAACAAGCCTTACAGGTGGCTTTTGAGATCAAGACCGCCTGCGATGAGATCAGCCGCCGTCTGCTGCGCTGGCACTGGGAGCGCAAGCCCGGGGCGCACAGTCTGGATGCGCTGCTGGAGCATATTGCTGCCCGCAAGCAGGAAAGCCCGGATTACTACGACCGTATGCCGGACCTTACCGGCAAGACCAGCTGGCAGCAGCTGGACACTACCCTGTGTATGCGGGTGCTGCTGGACCCGGAGACCGATGCCGCCCGCCCGCTGGACCTGCTGGGCAACACGGCGCACCCCTTTGCCGCCCGCCATGCCTGCAACGCTATCCGCACCGCCCGCAACGAAGCTGCTCACGCGGCAGTTGCAGCAGACGGCGCACAGGCAGCCCTGCTGTTCAACGAAGCCATTGAGGCGCTGGAGGAGGGCTACGCCGGTACTGCCTTTAAGGAAAACGAACTGGCGCAGTATTACCGCGAGGCAGAGGACTACCTGAGCCGCTGCAGCGAGGGCAAGCCCCTTAAAGTGCGTCAGAGCAGCCCGCAGAACGCACAGCAGGGAAAAGCCGCCGCCCGCACAAAGCCCCGCAATCCCCAGACTGTCCGCAGCACCAAAAGCACTGCCGGGCGGCAGAGCACCTCTGCCCGCAGCCGCAGCACCGGTATAAAGCAGAGCCGCAGCACAGCCGCCCGCAGCAAAAAGCAGCAGACCGGCGGCGAGAGCAGGGTGGCACTTGGTATTATTCTGGCAGCGCTGGTGCTGGGACTTATCGCACGCGCCATCAGCATGGGACTTGTATAAGCGCTACGGTTTTCGCAATTCTGGCGGTAAATCAGAAAGCAAGATTGTTTGGATTGTGTAAAATCACCAAAAAAGCAACGGGCAGCCCCACAGAAAAACGGTCATTGCACCTCTTGCGGGAAATATGAAACGGATTTATAATAAGCATGAAAACGTTTACACATTACCACCGGAGAGGGAACGGAGAATAACCCCATGACCATCAGTGATATTGCAAAGATGGCAGGCGTTTCCAGCGCTGCGGTCAGCCGCTATTTGAACGGCGGCCCCCTCAGTGAGCAGAAGCGCGCCGTGATACAAGCCGTAGTGGAAAAAACCGGTTATAGCCCGGATACTGCCGCCCAAACCCTGCGCACCGGCAAGGTGCGTCAGGTGGGGGTCATCGTGCCCAGCATCAGCTCCCAGTCGGTGGGGCAGATCACCAGCGGCATTGCAGCCGAGTTGGGGGCCAGCCGCTACCTGATGCTGCTGGCAGACACCGAGCTGGACGGGCAGATGGAGCTGGAATATCTTACAGCGCTGCAACGCAACCATGTGGCCGGTATCATCCTGCTGGGCTATGATTCCAGCCCGCAGCTGTGCAAGGCGCTGAAAGACTGCCGTGTGCCTGTGGTGGTAACAGGGCAGCGCTTTGCAGACCTGCCCTGCGTTTATAACGATGACCGCTCTGCTGCCCGCGACCTGACCCGGAAGATGCTGGAGCATGGCCGCAAAAATATCGTGTATATCGGCGGTAGCGAGCAGGACGCCGCCACCGGCATAGCCCGCCGTCAGGGTGTGCAGGATGCACTGCGGGAGGCCGGACTGAACGCAGATGGTCTGCCCCGCGCTTACTGCGCCGCCTTTTCCATGGAAGAAGGGCACCGCTGTATGGAAGAGCTGCTGGCACGCTGCCCGCAGTTGGACGGTGTAGTCTGCGTGACAGACACCGTGGCCTTTGGCGCTTTGCAGGTGCTGCGCGACGCCGGGCGCAAAGTAGGGCAGGATGTCGGTCTTGCCGGCATCGGAGACAACTGGGCAGGCAAGGTGGTGGAACCCGGCCTGACCACCATCCGCTTTTATCAGCGGCAGGTCGGGCAGGAGGCTGCCCGGATGCTGCTGCAAAGCTTGGAGCACACCGGAGCGGACGCTGCACCGGTGCGCCAGACCACGCTGGGCTATACGCTGGTAGAGCGCGGCTCACTGTAAAAAAAGAGGAACGAATGAAACAGAAACTGATTTTTTTAGATATCGACGGAACCCTGCTACCCCCGGGTGAGATGCTGATCCCCCAAAGCACGGTGGAGGCGCTGCACAAGGCGCACGCCAACGGTCACAAGCTGTTTCTGTGCACCGGACGCAACCTGCGCATGACCCGGCCGCTGCTGGACTATGGTTTTGATGGCGCGGTGTGCAGCGCAGGCGGTTATGTGTTCTGCGGGGACAAGGTGCTGGTAGACCTGCCCATGGAGCCGCAGCTGGCAAAGGATGTGCGCAGCGCCATGGAGCGCCACGGCGTGGAGTGCACGCTGGAAGCGCGGGATGCCACCTACGGCAGCCTGAAAATGCTCGAGCGTTGGAGTTTTACCCACCGGGATGCAGGCCCCCTGAACAGCGAAGCCGCCCGCTGGCGCAAGGCCATGGAGGACGGCATGACCATGAGCCCGCTGGCCGAGTACAAGGGCGAGCCGCTGTATAAGATCGTATATATCGCAGAGCGCAGCGAGGACTTGAACGAGGCCAAGCGCCTGTACGAGGACAGATTCGTGTTCTGCGAGAGCAAGCCGGACGGTCTGAACGGCGGCTATGTGAACGGCGAGCTCATCAACCGCAAGTTTGATAAGGGGCGCGGCATCAAGGCCGTATGTGACTATCTCGGCGTGCCCCTGCAGAACAGCATCGGCTTTGGCGACAGCGACAACGACCTGCAGATGACCGATGTGGTCGGCATCAGTGTCTGTATGGCCGACGGCTCTGCAAGCCTGAAGCAGCGCTGCGACCGCATTGCCCCCTCGGTGTACGAGGACGGCATTGCCAAGGAGTTTGCAGCCTTGGGGCTGATTTGAGATTTCTTTTAGTAAAAACAGGGCAGGGGAACATCCGCAGACGTTCCCCTGCCCTGAAATTATAAATAATACTTTCGCATCATTTTGTAACAAAAAAGCGCTGCACGGTATTTTGTGCGGCGCTCTCTTTATATTGACAGATCAGTAGTGCAGATCCTCTGCGGTCAGGCTTTCCAGCACGGGCAGCATGGCAGCGGCTTCAGCCTTGGCGGCGGGCAGATCCATATCGCGGTAGTTGCCGCACTCCACCTCGCTGGCACCGGGCACAGCGCCCTCAAAATCGGCCATAAAGCGGTAGGCGTCCACCGTCAGCTGCAGCGCCTGTGCCGGGGTCAGCCCTCGGGTGAGCAGGTAAAAGCCGGTGCGACAGCCCATGGGGCCAACATAGATCACCCCATTCTTCACGGCGCTGTTGCGCGCGTAGGTGGCAAACAGATGCTCCAGCGTGTGGGCGGCAGCAGTGGTCAGGTAATCGCCCTGATTGGGCTTTTTCATGCGGATGTCCCAGGTGAGCACATCGCCGTCCTGACGGCTCAGATACATCCCGCGCTCCAGCCGTGTGTGATCCACGCAAAAGCTTGCGATACGTTCCATACTACGGTTCTCCTTTATCAGCCCTGCAGGCGCTGCACACTGCCGTGTGCGCAGTCCACAGCCACCATCAGGCCATCGCGGATGTGGCTGGTAGCACCGGCGGCACCAACAACGGTGGGCTTCAGCAGTGCCTTGCCGGCAATGGCGGCGTGGCTGTTCAGGCCGGGCTCCTCTACCACCAGAGCGGCAGCGTCGCGCACAAAGCTCAGCATCTCATTGCTGGTGGAAGGAACTACCAGCACCATGCCGGGCTTGAACTTGGCGCGCACCTCGTCCATGGTGCGGCAGACGCAGGCCTTGCCGCTGGCAACATCGTTGTTCTCAGGGCCGACACCCACGCCGGTAGCCAGACAGTTGCCCACCATGTGGATCTTGATCATGTTGGTGGTGCCGGAAACGCCCACGGGCACGCCTGCGGTCACAACAGCCAGCTCGCCGTTGTGCAGGTAGCCGTTCTCCTTGGCCAGAGCGGTGGACATCTCGATCAGCTCATCGGTGCTGTGTGCCAGAGACATCATCAGCGGGGTGATGCCCCAACTCAGGGACAGCTGACGCTGCACCTGCTCGCGCATGACGCAGGCAATGATGGGCTGCTGCGGGCGGTACTTGCTCAGCAGGCGGGCAGTGGTGCCGGACTCAGACACGGTCACGATGGCGGCGGCGTTCACATCCCGTGCGGTCAGGCAGGCGGCATGGGCGGTAGCGTCAGAGACGCTGATCTTGCCGGGGTTGGAATCCATCATGCGGCCGCGCAGATGGAAACCCTCCTGCTCAGTGCGCTCGGCAATGGCGGACATGGTCTTGAGCGCCTCCACAGGGTAGGCACCGGCAGCGGTCTCACCGGACAGCATAATGGCAGAGGTGCCGTCGTAGATGGCGTTTGCCACGTCCGAGATCTCGGCGCGGGTGGGGCGGGGGTTCACGATCATGCTGTCCAGCATCTGGGTAGCGGTGACGATGGGCTTGCCGAAGGAGAAGGAGCGGTCGATGATGGTCTTCTGGATGCCGGGCAGTTCGGTGAAGTCGATCTCCACGCCCAGATCGCCACGGGCCACCATCACGGCATCGGCAGCAGCCAGAATGCTGTCAATGTTGTTCACGCCCTCGCGGTTCTCGATCTTTGCAATGATGCGGATGTTGGAATCGTACTGGTTCAGCAGGTTGCGGATATCGTACACGTCCTGTGCGGTGCGCACAAAGGAAGCGGCGATGAAATCATAGCCCTGCTGGATGCCGAAGATGATATCGTCCTTATCGCGCTGGCTCATATACGGCATGGACAGGTGTACGCCGGGCACGTTGACGCCCTTCTTGTTCTTGATCTTGCCGTTGTTCAGCACGGTGCAGACGATGTCGGTGTCGTTCACGGTCTGGATCTGCAGCTTGATCAGGCCGTCGTCCAGCATGATGGTGCCGCCGGGCTGCACATCCTGGGGCAGATCCTTGTAAGTGACGGAGCAAATCTCCTTGGTGCCCTCCACCTCGCGGGTGGTCAGGGTAAAGGTCTGGCCGGCTTCCAGCATCTCCACACCGTTCTTGAACTCCTTCAGGCGGATCTCGGGGCCCTTGGTGTCCAGCAGGGCGGCAACGGGCTTGCCCAGCTCCTCACGCAGAGCCTTCAGCTTTGCCAGACGGCCGCCGTGCTCCTCGTAGGAACCGTGGGAGAAGTTGAAACGGGCCACGTTCATGCCGTTTGCGATCAGGTCGCGCAGGACATCGCCCTTATCGGTAGAAGGGCCCAGGGTGCAGATGATCTTCGTTTTTCTCATAAAATACCTCCAACGTTTACGCTATAATGCTCTCTATCTTGACGCAGCAGCCCAAGCTGGCTGCTCTCTGGCGGGCAGTGATTGCTTTGCGCCCGCGGCGGCAGTATACGCCAATATGGCTGTTTCAACAAACCATACCACTATACATTATAAGCTCTTGGATACAATAGCGCAAGAAAAATCTTTGCAAAGAAACTGCTAAGATTTCATCAGGTTTGAACAAAAAACTTTCCACCACAAAGCGCTTGCATAACCGGCGGGATTTGCTTATAATGAAGGTAAGCAAAAGTGCGACTGTTCCGGGGCAGCCCCGGAGGAAAATGGAGTGAAAACATATGGAAAAGCGTGTATTTTTGATCGTACTGGACAGCTTTGGCATCGGCGCGGAGCCGGATGCAGCCGCCTTTGGCGACGAGGGCACCAACACGCTGGGGGCCATTGCAGGGCATCCCAATTTCAACTGCCCCAACCTGAAAAAGCTGGGCCTGTTCAACATTGACGGTGTGACCGCGGGCGAAAAGACCGACGCGCCCGCCGGTGCCTTTGCTCGCCTGCAGGAGCAGAGCATGGGCAAGGATACCACCATCGGCCACTGGGAGATCGCCGGTGTGGTCAGCCCGAACCCGCTGCCCACCTTCCCCAACGGCTTCCCGGAGGAGCTCATTCAGGAGTTTGAGGCAAAAACCGGCCACAAAGTCCTCTGCAATCTGCCCTATTCCGGCACCGAGGTGCTGAAGGACTACGGCGAGCAGGCCATGAAGGAAAATGCCCTCATCGTCTACACCAGCGCCGACAGCGTGTTCCAGGTGGCTGCCCACGAGGAGCTGGTGCCCGTGCCAGAGCTTTACCGCTACTGCGAGATCGCCCGCGAGATGCTGAAGGGCGCGTACGGCGTGGGCCGTGTCATCGCCCGGCCCTTCCTGGGCAGCAGCGCCGAGACCTTCTACCGCACCACCAACCGCCACGACCTGAGCCTGAAGCCGCCCCGTGCCACCATGCTCGACCTGCTGAAGGAGGCCGGCAGGGATGTCATCGCCGTGGGCAAGATCTTTGATATCTTTGACGGACAGGGCGTGACTGAAAAGATCAAGACCACCGGCAACACCAATGGCATCGCCTTCACCAAGGCATTGCAGACCCGGGATTTCGAGGGCCTGGCCTTTGTGAATCTGGTGGATTTTGATATGCTCTACGGCCACCGCCGCAACGTGCCCGGCTATGCCGCCGCCGCTACCGAATTTGACCGCTTCCTGGCCGACTTCATCCCCGGGATGCGGGAGGGCGACATCCTGATGGTCACGGCCGACCACGGCTGTGACCCCTCCTACACCAAGACCACCGACCACACCCGTGAGTATGT
>OHJS01001712.1_pt1 | contig 10178 bp, 10 predicted proteins | sample 1568661 | NCBI WGS metagenome assembly OHJS01 (sample SAMEA3879603, study PRJEB24766) | human gut metagenome | biome: human-associated habitat; feature: feces | place: USA | collected 1985/1987 | reverse complement strand
TTAGATTTAAGGTTAACAAAGGTTGGAGTACAGCGGTACTCCTTTTTTTATGCCCTAAACTGAACTTTGGCACATTTTTTTCTGTACTTTTGCACTATATCTTGAATGAACAAACATATTCACCTTTTATGAAGCTCTGTATATAGCTACGCTCAACGAATAGCCCTGCTTGATAAAGCTATTCAGCTATCTGGCAAGCGATGCCCCGTTTGCCATAGAGATTGTATATCCTTTTATTCATGAATTTGCAGGATGGCATGCTGTACTTGTACAGTGTGTTGTTTTGTGCTATTTTATTGTTGAGCAATGCATTATACATATAAACAGATATGGCTTATCAACTTTCCGGTAATGATGAGCATTTTGATGGAGCAGCTGATAAATATAACCGATGCTGTTTTCTTAGGTCACGTTGGCGAGGTGGAATTGGGAGCATCTGCCATTGCAGGGATTTATTATTTGGCGATCTACATGCTTGGGTTTGGATTTAGTATCGGATTGCAGGTGATGATTGCCCGAAGGAATGGAGAATGTGACTATGGTAAGGCTGGGAAGATATTTTTTCAAGGTTTCTTCTTTTTATCGGGATTGGCCATTTTGCTTTGTCTGCTGATGCAGGCAAGTTCTCCTTTCATATTGGGAAGGTTGATTTCCTCACCGGAGATTTATCGGGCTGTAATTCAGTATCTGGACTGGCGCAGTTTCGGTTTGCTGTTTTCGTTTCCGTTTTTGGCTATCCGTTCTTTTCTTGTGGGAATAACATGCACTCGGGCATTATCGTGGGCTGCAGCCGTTGCAGTAGTGATTAATATTCCTTTGAATTATATTCTGATATTCGTTGGAGGACTGGGAATATCGGGAGCTGCCATTGCTTCTTCTCTGGCAGAGATGGGTTCTTTGGCGATGCTTCTTTTCTACGTATGGCTGAAAATAGATAAAGGGAAATATGGATTGAAACCGGTATATGACGGAAAGCTGTTGGTAGATGTGCTGAGCTTGTCGGTATGGAGCATGCTTCATGCCTTTATCAGCGTAGCTCCGTGGCTCTTGTTTTTTGTGGCGGTGGAACATTTGGGTAAAACGGAATTAGCCATTTCCAATATTACGCGAAGTGTATCTGCTGTCTTTTTTGTAATAGTCAATTCTTTTGCGGTCACTACGGGTTCGCTGGTCAGTAATGCGATTGGGGCTGGAGAAAGGAGGGCTGTTTTCATTATCTGCCGTAAGATACTGAGGTTGGGCTATTCTGTTGGATTTCCACTGATAGGGGTAGCTGTATGCTGTAATCGCTTGATAATAGGAATCTATACAGATAACGAACTGTTGACGGAGCAGGCTTTCATCCCTTTTGTTGTGACGTTGCTGAATTATACCTTTGCCTTGCCAGGCTATGTATATCTCAACGCAGTTGGAGGGACCGGTAAAACCCGGATTACTTTTCTTTTCCAAGTGACTACCACTGTCGTGTATTTGGGGTATCTTTATTGGTTAAGCGCTTGCACTCATGCATCCTTGGCTATTTACTTAACGGCAGAATACCTTTTTGTGATTTTGCTGGCACTGCAATCGGTTTTCTATTTAAGAAGTAAACAATATTAGAAACATATCGAATTATGATGACTAAAATATATCCGCGTACGGGAGATAAGCAAACCGTATATCTTAATGCTGTTGTAAAGGATCCTCGAATAGAGGTTGGTGACTATACTATTTATAATGATTTTGTAGCTGACCCTTTGTTGTTCGAGAAAAACAATGTGCTGTATCATTACCCCATCCATCAGGAGAGGCTGGTTATTGGTAAATTCTGTTCCATTGCTTGCGGTACGAAATTTCTGTTCAACTGTGCCAATCATACGTTGAAATCTCTGTCTACTTATACATTTCCTTTATTTTACGAAGAGTGGGGATTGAAGAAATCGGACATAACGGATGCATGGGATGACAAAGGAGATATTATAATAGGTAATGATGTTTGGATTGGTTATGAAGCGGTGATAATGGCTGGTGTTCATATAGGAGATGGGGCGATTATTGGTGCACGTGCTGTTGTGACTAAAGATGTTCCCCCTTATACAATTGTAGGGGGAACTCCTGCCAAAGAAATCAGGAAACGTTTTGATGAGGATGTGGTGAAGAAATTATTGCGGCTGCAATGGTGGGATTGGTCGATTGATGAGATACGCTGTTACTTGCCGCATCTTGTACAAGGCTGTTGGGATAGATTTCCTTAATAATCCATCATCAGTGAGTTGCCGGTCTTGCCTCGTGAAATGTCAAGGTTAGGCGGTGCATAGCTCTGGTTACAGCTACATAAAGCATACTCTTGTCAATCTCCGAACGGTAATTTCTCTCATCCGTCTGTGGAATAATGACTTCGTCAAACTCAAGCCCTTTTGCCATGTGGGCAGAGGTGATGACGATGCCTTGCACAAATGCGGAGCTTTGACTTGATAGGAAGCTGATATCATTGGCATATGATTTCAGCATGTCTGCCATCTTCCTGGCTTGCTGCTCCGTCTTGCATATGATGCCAAGAGACTTATATCCGGATTTCCGGTAAGTGGAGATTAGCCCCATAATGCCGGACAGTTCTTCTACGGCACTGCCGAACTGCAGGATTTGTGGCTTTTCTCCATGCCGGGCAACCGGTTCCAGCTCTGCGTTAGGATGAATCTTTTGCGCAAAATCCGTAATCTCGAAGGTGGAACGATAACTCTTACACAATTTCATGATTTCACTTGCAGTAAGTGACTTTTGGATAGTTTCTGCTGTGGATGAGCCATAAGGATTCACGGACTGTCCTGCATCGCCCAACACGGTTTTCCGGCATGGAAAGAGTTTCTGTATTACCTTGTACTGTATGGGCGAATAGTCCTGCATCTCATCTATCAACAGATGTTTGACTCTGAATGGCTGGTTCCCGTTTCCCTCCAATGCCAAGTGTAGGTATGCCAGCGGTGCCAAGTCTGAGTATTCGAGTGTATGTCCCTTTCGCATTTTGAACATTCCGGGATTATTTGTCCATTTAAAGAAATCTTTGTAGACTTGAATGTCGTTATTGCCTGCAAACATTAGTCTGATTTCTTTTTTCAAAAGGTTTCTGCCGGCGGTGGTTACCGTAAAGGCGTATTGTATTTTCAACATATCCAGCATATAATCAGCCATAGCATCAAATCGTCGGCGTATGGGATAACGGTTGAAACGTAGGTACTGTTCTTCAATAAACGGGGCAGGTATGGTGATGTATTTGGTCAGCTTCACGTCTGCTGCCTTGAAGTAGGTGTTCTCTATGTGGAGGATAAACTTGTCAAGCTCTGAAATGAAGCCGAAAGAGGCTTTATAGGCTATTCTGTCGATGAGGCTTGAGGATGGCTTTTCTAACAGTTCATTCACTAGCCCGAAGTATGTTTGGTACTTATATTTGTGTTCCAACACTCCGGAGAGTATTTGTTCCATACTGGTTTCGGGCACGGTTTCTTCCCCAAGTTCGGGGAGGACGTTGGAGATATAATCGGAAAACACTTTGTTGGGGGAGATAATCAGAATATCTTTTGATGAGATGCTGTCTCTGAAGGTATAGAGCAGGTAGGCTATGCGGTGCAGGGCTATGGATGTTTTTCCAGAGCCGGCCACTCCTTGAATAATAAGCGTGCGGATATCTTCGTTGCGGATAATCCGGTTCTGTTCCCGTTGGATGGTGGCAACGATATTTTTCATCTTGTCATCTGCATTGGAACTTAACTCTTTTTGCAGAATGTCGTCATGGACGGTCAGGGCACTTTCAATCATAAATTCCATTTTGCCGCCCCGAATTCTGTATTGGCGTTTTAGGGAAATTACTCCTTTAATCTCTCCCGATGGAGACCGATAGACTGCTTCTCCTAATTCATGGTCATAGAACATGCTCGAAACGGGTGCTCGCCAGTCATGGATAAGGGTAGCTCGACTTTCCGGGTCATAGAAGGTATGGATACCTATATAGATAGGCATCACTTTGCTGTTTTCTTTCTTTTCCAAAAAATCAATTCGTCCGAAGTAAGGAATGGCAAGTATCTTGGTGAGCCGCTTATGCTTGTTGATTACACTTTCCCCCAAGGCAAAATGGTTCAGGATGCTTTCGCGCATGGAGCGTATCTCGTGTGGGTCGATGTCTTTGTTGGACCAGATATAGTCTTTGTATTCTGCCAAGGTGTCGACGTGGTCTTTCACGGATGCGTCGGTATTACCGATAACCTTTTTCAGAAAACTGATTATTTGCTTTAAATATTCTTTCTCTTGTTTCTCTGTTTGATTGAATGCCATAATTAGTTGTTGCTAAAAGATAAGACAGTGTGCAAAATTAGTGTATTGTATCGGGAAGGGAAATGGCTATTTATAGCTATATACTGGGAAGTTTTATATCTTTGCACATTCAAAAAAGTGGAGGTAAATGGACATTCATGAGCTTGCAAGGCAGAATCAGCAATCTGCATGGAAAGTATTGGAAGATACCTGTATTATTGAAGCATGGGAGCGCATTGGAGCAACCGTTCGTTTGGTGGGCTCACTCCGTACTGGGCTGTTGGTGAAAAGTAGGGATATAGATATCCATATTTATACCGATAGGTTGGATGTAGGAGAGAGCTTTTCGGTCATCCGGGAACTTGCGGAACGGTTGCCTTTGCAGGAAATACAATATAGGAACCTTATCCATACGGAGGAAGAGTGCATGGAGTGGCATGCTTTATATAAGGATAGAGAACAGAATATTTGGAAGTTTGATATGATTCACATCCGGAAAGGTTCCAGGTATGATGGTGTTGTAGAAAAGGTGACTGCCGCTATTGCGGAGCGCCTTACTCCTGAAATTAGGAAAACGATATTGCAAATCAAATTCGATGTGCCGGATGGTGTAACGATTCCAGGTATAGAGATTTATCATGCTGTCTTTACGGGAGGTGTCGGCACTTATAAGGAGCTTGAAGAGTGGCGCAAAACAAATCAGTTGGCGGATGGTCTCGGTTGGCTTCCGTAATCTTAGAGGTAGATACCAAGATTTTCTACTATATGGATGGCTTCCATTATATTGTTGGCATTTAACTTGCTTAGGATGTTTTTCCGGTGATTGTTCACAGTATAGATGCTCACTCCCAGCTGGTAAGCGATTTCCTTGCTTAGAAAACCTTGTCGGATGAGTCGTAATATTTCTTTCTCCCGGTTGGATAATTGTTTGTCGGGAGAAACAGTGCATGTTGGAAGCATCTCTCCCGTTTTTCTGTTCACCACCGTCCGTTTGATTCTTTCGATAGGGGTCTGGTCGGGAAGTATATCCATTACTCCCATAATTATCCAGGCTTTACCATTCCGGTCTGTTTCTATGACTTGTTGCCGGCTGCTTACATTGATATACTGTTGCCGTGCATTCAACATACGGAATTGAAATATTTGCCGGTAATCATTTCTTTCTTCCGGTGGGAGTGAGTAGATGAACTGTCCATGCTCGATTTGGCATTCCGTGAGTTGCATTCTGTCATCAGGATGTATTCTCTCTTCCAGTAAATCGCCTTGTTGCCTGATTGTCTTTATCCAAGTGGGATTGTATCCGAAAAGATGGGCAAAACTGTCGGATGCAAAATCGTATCTCTCTTTAAATACGTCAACTGTAAAAATACAGCTCTGGCTCATTTGTGAGAACGCTTGCACGGATATTCTTTTCTTGTTCCACAAATCATAGTCCACATCGGGACCGCTAATCTGCTGTCTTGCCCATAATTCTTTGGGAGTTGTCTTGTTGGTAGTCATGGAACAAAGATAACTGATAATTTTCTTTTGAGCTTTATCTTTTACGGGATAATATTATTTCTAAGAATATGTTGTAGGGTTGGATTAAGTGGCTACCTTTGTAGGCCGTGTCATTGGGGACGTCGTGAATGAAAAGCAAACGAGTAATAAATTCAATATGTGATAAGATGAAAGATATACCGGCAGACAGCTTAATAAAGAATTATTTTCCTGTAGATTATATAGATTCTTTTTCTAAAGTGATGGTCACTGGGCAGGCTTTGACACCGGAAGATTTTCGCAATCTTGCCTTCAGCCGATTTCCTAAGTGGATTGGTTGGCTCATGAATTTCAGGAATGCGATTGTAAAGCCATTAGGACTGGATACAGCAACCAGATTTACAGATATGGTCTTGGATAAAAATCTGCATGAAGAAATTCTCGGAATGCCGGATAAGCATCTTGATTTCCATGTGTCCATGTGGTGCGGGGAATATCACGAAGGAAAACAAGAACTTCGGATTACTACTGTTGTGAAGTACAATAATTGGCTGGGAAGGGCATATTTCTTTATTATCAGACCTTTTCATGGGATAATAGTAAAGTCTATCTTAAAGCATGTTGCTGGGGATAGGGGGAGTGGGTGTAAATAAATACTCCCATTGAAATATTATCATTTCAATGGGAGTATTTATTTGAGTGGTGCCACCAGAACCGAAAGTCGGTTTGTATGGCACTATTTCTCAATAAGTTATATCTTTATCACGATGTTAGTCCCTTGAATAAGGTTTTCACAGCTTTGCACCGTTCAACACAAGTTTGTATCTTGGGTACGATTTCTAAATGCAAAGGTAATATTTCTTTCTAAAATTAGTGCTTTTGCATAGAAAAAATTTATCTTTGCAAAAAAATATGCCACAAACTATATCATTATATAAATTGTTCTTGGCATCACCAAGTGATGTAAAAGAAGAACGTTTAATTGTAGAGAACGTTATTAACGATTTTAATAATACATATTCTTCGCAGTTAAATGCAAGAATAGAATTATGTAGTTGGGAAAAATCGAGTTATCCTTCTGTCGGTGAATATCCCCAAGCTGTGATTAATTCCCAAATAGGTGATGAATATGATATTTTTTTAGGAATATTATGGACTAGATTTGGTTCAAAGACACTAAATTATGAATCTGGTACGGAAGAAGAGTTTTATAGAGCATTAGAGCGTAGCCAACAAGCCGGTAAAGTACATATAATGATGTATTTTAATATTGAAGGAGTACCTTTAGATTCTTTAGATATTGAACAATATTCTAAAGTTAGAGCTTTTCAAAAACAAATAGCAGAATTAGGCTGTTATTATTTTACATATGTAAGTTCAGAGAATTTTAAAAATGATTTGCGTGCTCATTTATATAAAGTTATAGAGAATTGGAATGTTAATAGTAAACCTTTAACTACACAAGTAAATTTGTCCAATTTACCTGTCATTATAGAACCCATTGAAGATGAAGTCTCCGAATTAGGATTATTAGAATTTCAGGATATTTTAAATACTAAGTCTGCGGAAGCTGTAAAATCTTTAAATGAAATAACCGTTTCAACTATTTGGATAGGTGAACAAATTTCTGAATCTGCCCAAAAACTGAATATGATTAATGAACAAAAGCCTGTAAATCAGATTCAATTAGCTAGAGCTGTTATTAATACTTCTGCTAAAGCGATGAATCAATACGCTATGAAAATTGAACAACCAATTCAAAATTGGATTATTTCTTTTGAAGAAATCGTAGGGGCTTTTAAAGGATTATTGCAAGTTTCTGATAATATTATTCCGGAGGAATCTTGGCAAGAGAATAAAGAAGCACTTCGTTTATTATTGAGTAATGTGGATTCGTCATATGGGCAATTAGTCGAATTTTACAAATCAGTTAAAGGGCTACCTAAAATGACTCAATATATTATATTGGCAAAGAAAAATGTTTGCTCTAAATTAAAAGAACTATTAGATAGTATAGATAGGTGTAAAATATCTGCTAATGAAATGATTGATTTGATTAATAAAAAGTTATTTGATTCAGATAATTTATAAATATTGTAATCCATTTTTTGTAAAATATCCTCCAGTTTTGGGCGCACCCCTAAACTCTATTAAGTCTTTGTCTTGTAAAATCTTGATATATCGCATAGTCGTTCTTAAGCTTTTGTTGATATGCTTACTGATTTCAGAAGCATTTAAGCCGGGAGTAGTTACCAGTAGATTGAGAATAGCTTGTTCATTCTCGTTTATAGTATCATTTACTATGTCATTTACTATGCCATTTACTGTGTCATAGTTGGCAGAGTTAGAGATTTGGCGTTTGAATACTGCTGTAAACATCCCCTCTGTATGGAATTCCGGTTCGGGCAGATTTGCTTCCCTCATGGCTTCCTGCATACGAGGAATACCGGATGCAACTCTTTCTACTAAGTGCATACGGGTAAATAAACTGAAAATTAGTGGATTACGTGTCATGCTTTTATGCCCGAAATCTTTAGCCACAACAGGCAGAAGTCCTCCGGGATTGGAAATCTCTACCCGGTCGTCAAACATTTCTATCATAATGCTTGCACCTTGTTCATAGTAATCACGATGTGACAGAGCGTTTATAATGGCTTCTTTAAATACGGTCAGAGGTATTTCCCAAATTTCTTCTCTTGGTCCTGTTCCCTCTATTTTATAGGCTACTTGCAGTTTACTTTCCAACCAAGCTATAGCCTGTAGATATTGCTGGTACAATGAGCCTCCGAATGTTTTATCATCTATAATATAGACTTTATTCGTTCCCTTGAAAAGAACACACCTTGTAATAGCGTGTGGAAACTTTCGTTCAGGTTGCTTGCCGAAGAACATCGCTGCACCGTTCTTTGCCGTTCCATTCTCGGTAAACAGTTCCAAGTTTTCAAATATTTGTTTGTCGGGTGTGGACGGACTTAGTTTTGCTTCTGTTCGGAAATCCTTAATCATCTGTTCATCTGCATCTGTGTAGATATTGAACCAATGGCAGGGTATATGGTCGAAGAAGATTTTGTTACACTCCTGAAAGAAGCTGCGCATTTCTTCGGCTGTGCGAAGTTTCTGTGAGTTTGCCCCCTCACGGACATAGATAGAACCGGAAAATATATAAGGTTTATCCTTGCCGGACGGAACATCAATCACCCAAACAGTTTTATTCACAATATTTACGGAATACAATTCACAGTGGAGTGCAGGAGATATTTCGCTGATAGAACCTTGAATAGCAGAACGCTTATCGTTTTCTAAGTTAGTATCTACCACTTGTCCGTTATCATCTACTCCAATAAGCAAATATCCTCCGTCTGCATTGGCGAAAGCACATATTTCCTCTGTCAGTTCACGCACCTTTGAAGGAACACGAACCTTAAATTCTACATTGTAGCCTTCTCCGCTATCAATAAGTGATTGTATGTTTTCTGTATTTAGCATGAATTTTATCTTAACAATGCAAATTTACGGATAAATCAGTGAAAACAAAATAGTTGTCATAAATTCCTTTTCCTAAATTCAGAGGGTATGACGCCTTTATATTTTTTGAATAGCTTGTTTAAGTGGCTTTCATCTGTAAAGCCTAATTCAGCAGCAATCTCATTGATTCTCATTTCGCTATGCAATAATCTGTTTTCTACTAACTTCAACTTATATTTGATGATGTATTGTTGCATTGTTTCATTTGTATGCTTTTTAAAATAGCGCCCCAAATAATTTTGCGAGATGCCAAAATGCTGGCTAATAGTGTCTGCCTTTATTTTATCGGGATTATATATATTGTTTTGGATATATTGCAAAATATCCAATGTCTTTTCCTCTGAACGTTCATCAATCTTTTCAGGCAGATACTTGGCAATGTTACGAGTAACGATGACTATCAATGTATTTATTAATTGTTGTATCAGTTCTTTGTTATACAAATCTTGATTTACATATTCTCTTATAAGAGCTTCTATTATAGACTTTATAAGCGGTTTATCCGTGATGTTTTTTAAGATACAACCCGGTTGATGATTGGCATGTTGAAGAATAAATTCTAAGTTCTTAATATTTTTAGTTCCAAAGAAACCAGAATGAATATATATATATATCATTAAAACGAATGAAAAAGAATTTGGTAGTAGTATGAATATCAAAAGAATGGCAATCTTGAGGGGTTATTAGAAACATATGTCCCTCATGATAATCAAATTTATTATTATTGATGCATTGTAAACCTGTTCCGGAAAGGATATAAACCAATTCAAAAAATGTATGTTCATGCTCTTTAAGAGGAGATTCTTCGAGCTCTTTTACGCTGATTTCCAAAAAAAGTATTTGCAACCAGTTATTACTCAATATTTTGTGAGTTATAAGTCAGAAATATG
>OHJS01001710.1_pt1 | contig 10185 bp, 7 predicted proteins | sample 1568661 | NCBI WGS metagenome assembly OHJS01 (sample SAMEA3879603, study PRJEB24766) | human gut metagenome | biome: human-associated habitat; feature: feces | place: USA | collected 1985/1987 | reverse complement strand
TTGTGAATATTTGCAAAAAATCAGAAAACTTACTTATGACACTTGACATATTTGCATAAAATAATTAAAGGACATACTTGTTAATTTACAAATATATGATATAATACTTACATAAAATAAGTATACAGAAATGTATCTTAGGTCGTGTTAGCTGCATGTGTATATATTCTTTCGACACATGTGGTGATTTAAGAAGGAAGAATGTCTGATAGATTTTATAAAGAGAAGGTTGGAAAGGAATTACGATCAGATTCTTACCTCTGCCCACGATTATAAAACACGTAAAGGAGTTGGACATCATGAGATTTATAATTACAGGAAGAAATATTGATATAACAGAGGGATTAAAGTCAGCAGTAGAGGAGAAGCTTGGAAAGCTTGACAGATTCTTTGCACCAGAGACGGAAGTTAATGTAACTTTGAGTGTAGAAAAAGAAAGACAGAAGATTGAGGTAACTATTCCAGTTAAGGGTAACATCATAAGAAGCGAGCAGGTAAGCAGCGATATGTATGTTTCAATTGATCTTGTCGAAGAAGTTATCGAGCGTCAGTTAAAGAAGTATAAGAATAAGATTGTTGACAAGCAGCAGAACGCAGCAGCATTTGCACAGGAATTTGTAGAGAAAGATTATGATGACGATGAGGTTAAGATTATCAGAACCAAGAGATTCGGAATCAAGCCAATGGATCCTGAAGAAGCATGTGTTCAGATGGAGCTTCTTGGACATAATTTCTATGTGTTCTTTAATTCAGAGACAGAGGAAGTTAATGTTGTTTACAAGAGAAAAGGCAACACATATGGTTTGATTGAACCAGAACTTGATTAGTATGCTTTTTTACGTCATATAGGTTTATCCTCTTTTTCAGAGTACCGTCTGCCGGTTAGTGCCGGTAGGCGGTATTTCTCTGTATGTATAAGAAATCTATTTATAAAATTTTAATGGTTTAACTTTACTTGATAGAATATCTAAATAGTGGTACAATTACAACACAAATAGGCTTTTATAAGGAGATATATAAAGTAATGGGATTAGCTCAGAAATTATTTGGAACACACAGCGAACATGAATTGAAAAGAATATATCCAATTGCTGATAAGATTGAGAGTTACAGAGAATCTTATGGCAGGTTAAGCGACGAAGAACTTAAAGGAAAGACTAAGGAGTTTAAGGATAGATTAGCTAAAGGTGAGACTCTTGATGATATTCTGCCGGAAGCATTTGCAACAGTAAGGGAAGCGGGCAGGAGAGTTCTTGGTATGGAACATTATCGTGTTCAGCTTATCGGAGGAATTATTCTTCATCAGGGAAGAATTGCCGAGATGAAGACTGGTGAAGGTAAGACACTTGTGTGTACACTTCCAGCATATCTTAATGCACTTACTGAAGAGGGCGTAATCGTAGTTACTGTTAATGATTACCTTGCTAAGCGAGATGCTGAGCAGATGGGTATGATACATGAATTCTTAGGCCTTAAGGTTGGCGTTGTATTACACGACTCAACAAGAGAAGAGAGGCAGGCTGCATATGGAAGTGATATTACATATGTAACGAACAACGAACTTGGTTTTGATTATCTTCGTGATAACATGGCTATATATAAGAGTGAACTTGTATTAAGAAATCTTAAGTACTGTATTATAGATGAGGTCGATTCTGTTCTTATTGATGAGGCACGTACACCTCTTATTATCTCAGGACAGAGCGGAAAATCTACTAAATTATATGAACTCTGTGATATACTTGCAAGGCAATTACAGCGAGGCGAATATAAGGGTGAGAGAACTAAGATGCAGGCAATCATGAACGAGGAAGTTGAAGAAGATGGAGACTTCATCGTTAATGAGAAGGATAAGGTAGTTAACCTTACTGAACAGGGTATTCACAAGGTTGAGCAGTTCTTCCATATAGATAATTATGCGGATCCTGAGAATCTTGAAATTCAGCATAATGTTACACTTGCACTTCGCGCTCATAATCTTATGTTCAGGGATAAGGATTATGTTGTTAAAGATGATGAGGTACTTATAGTAGATGAATTTACAGGCCGTATTATGCCAGGACGTCGTTATTCAGATGGTCTTCATCAGGCGATAGAAGCCAAAGAGCATGTTAAGGTTAAGAGAGAGAGTAAGACTCTTGCAACTATTACATTCCAGAACTTCTTTAATAAGTTTGAGAAGAAGGCTGGTATGACAGGTACAGCTCTTACAGAAGAGAAGGAATTCCGTGAAATCTATAACATGGACGTTGTTGAAGTGCCAACTAACAAGCCTGTTATAAGAGTTGATTATAATGACGCTGTATTTAAGACTAAGAAAGGCAAATTTAATGCTGTTGTACAGTCTGTTATTGAATCTCATGAAAAAGGACAGCCTGTTCTTGTCGGTACAATAACAATTGAGACGTCTGAGCTTCTTAGTGAGATGTTAAGAAAGAAGGGCATACCTCATAATGTACTTAATGCGAAGTATCATGAGTTAGAGGCACAGATAGTATCAGAGGCAGGACGTCATGGTGCAGTTACTATTGCTACTAACATGGCTGGTCGAGGAACTGATATTAAGCTTGATGATGAGGCTGTTGCTGCAGGTGGTCTTAAGATTATTGGTACAGAAAGACATGAAAGCCGTCGTATTGATAACCAGTTACGTGGACGTTCTGGACGACAGGGAGATCCTGGTGAATCAAGATTCTACATTTCTCTTGAAGATGATCTTATGAGGCTGTTTGCACAGGAAAGACTTATGAATATATTCAACAGTCTTGGGGTATCTGAGGATGAGCAGATTGAGCATAAGATGTTAAGCAAGGCTATAGAGACAGCTCAGAAGAAGATTGAGACTAATAACTTTGGTATCAGAAGCCATCTTCTTGAATATGATCAGGTTATGAATGAGCAGAGAGAGATTATGTACGCAGAACGTAGAAGAGTTCTTGATGGAGAAAGCATGCGTAATTCTATCATGAAGATGATAACTGATTATGTAGAGAATGTAGTTAACCGCTGTGTAAGTGAAGATAAAGATGCTAACGAATGGGATTATGATGAGATTAATGAGCTTCTTCTTCCAACTATTCCTATTGAGAGAGTGGAATACAGAGAGAATATTAAGAATAAGAATGAATTAATACATGATCTTAAGGAAAAGGCTGTTAAACTCTATGAGGATAAAGAGGCACTCTTCCCAGAGGCTGAGCAGATAAGAGAAATCGAGCGAGTAATCCTTCTCAAGGTAATTGACAGAAAGTGGATGGATCATATCGATGATATGGATCAGTTAAAGCAGGGTATCGGTCTTCAGGCACTTGGACAGAGAGATCCTGTTGTCCAGTATAAGATGATGGGTTATGACATGTTTGATGAGATGACTGCAGGAATTACAGAGGATACCGTAAGACTTCTTATGCATATTCAGGTTGAGCAGAAGGTTGAAAGAGAACAGGTTGCCAAGGTAACAGGTACTAATAAGGACGAAGGACCATCTGTTAAGGGACCAGCGAGAAGAACAGAGAAGAAGATATATCCTAATGATCCATGCCCATGCGGAAGTGGCAAGAAATATAAGAATTGCTGCGGAAGACAGGCATAAGTTTATAAGAGACATCAGGGCGCGGAATGCTTGAAATATCAGCGTCCGCGCCTATTATTTTGGAGGACATATGGTAGAGTTAGACCAGTTTAGATACAGAATTTCAGGATACGATAAGCCTATGGCTCAGATTAAGAATTCTCTGGATCTTGACAATAAGCAGAAAAGGATTGAAGAATTAGAGGCTGATATGGAATCTCCGGGATTCTGGGATAATCCGGATAAATCACAGAATGCAATGAAAGAGCTTAAAGGCTTAAAGGATGCATTTGAAAGATACAATGAGCTAGAAACAGGACTTGATGATGTTAAGACACTTATTGAGATGGCAGAAGAATCTAATGATCAGTCGCTTATTCCAGAGATAGAAGAAGAGATAACGGGTCTTGAAGACAAGATGGAAAGTTTAAGGATTGAGACATTGCTTTCTGGAGAACATGATGCATGTGATGCCATTCTTACACTTCATGCAGGAGCAGGTGGAACAGAAAGCTGTGACTGGTGTCAGATGCTTTTCAGAATGTATACTAGATGGGCGGAAAGTCACGGATATACAACAGAAACACTTGATTATCTTGAAGGTGAAGAAGCAGGAATTAAGTCGGTTACTATAGAGATAAGAGGAGAGAATGCATATGGACATCTGAAATCTGAACATGGTGTTCACAGACTTGTAAGAATATCTCCATTCAATGCGGCAGGTAAGAGACAGACTTCTTTCGTATCATGTGACGTAATGCCTGATATTAATCAGGATATAGATATTGAGATTAATGATGATGATTTAAGAATTGATACATATCGTTCAAGTGGTGCAGGTGGACAGCACATTAATAAAACGTCATCAGCAATCAGAATTACACATCTTCCAACAGGAATTGTTGTACAGTGTCAGAATGAAAGATCTCAGCACCAGAATAAAGATAAAGCTATGCAGATGTTAAAGGCTAAGCTCTATCTTTTAAAGGAGGCTGAGAATGCAGAGAATCTATCTGGAATCAGAGGAGATGTCAAGGATATTAATTTCGGAAGCCAGATAAGAAGTTACGTTCTTCAGCCATATACAATGGTTAAGGATAACAGAACTAATAAGGAAGTTGCTAATGCGGGCAGCGTACTTGATGGCAATATCGATCCGTTTATCAACGCGTATCTTACATGGATAAGCACAGGAAAGACTGAAGAATAATGAAAGGTGGTATATCAGTATGGCAGATTACATAAAACCAGTAATTTTCAGATTAGGGAATCAGCAGTTTGGAGTGGATATTAATCTTGTTCAGTCTATAGAAAGAGAGATTAATATTGTAAGAGTTCCCAATGCAATGAAATATATAAGTGGAATTGTTAATCTGAGAGGGGAGGTTATTCCTGCATTCAGTTTAAGAAAAAAGTTTGGCACAGATGACAATGTTGGTGTGATTGGAGAAGACAGTACAGTAATTGTAAATATACCTGGTGTTGTAAAGCTTGCTCTTGAGGTTGATGAGGTGCTTGAAATAGGTGATATTGATGCTCAGAGCATTGTACAGATGCCGGCGCTTGCGAAGACTGTTGATACAGAATATCTTGACAGGGTTGCCAATGTTAATGGACAGCTTGTTATTCTTCTTGATGTTGAAAAATTACTTACGCAGTCAGAAGCAGAGAGTGTTAAGAAATTCACAGAAGATATGAATGATAATGACGGAGGTGCTGCTAATGTCTGATACTAAGTTTGAGAGAAATGCAGGCATACTTATGCCTGTAAGTTCATTACCATCACCATATGGTATAGGAACATTTGGCAAGGATGCATATGATTTTGTTACATTTGTTAAAGAATGTAATCATAAGTACTGGCAGGTACTTCCGTTAGGACCAACTACCTATGGTGACAGCCCATATCAGTCATATTCTGCATTTGCAGGTAATCCGTACTTTGTTGATCTTGATATGCTTATTGAGGCTGGATTCTTGTTAAAGTCAGAGGTTATTTCAAGAGACTGGGGTGATGGAATTGTGCCTGTAAATGTTTCTGAAGATGACGCTGTTAATGGAAGATTCGGAACCTACAGAGATGGAAATATTGGTGACGAAAGATATGTCAGTTATGAAAAGATATATAATAACAGATTTGACATATTAAGAATTGCTTATAACAGATTTAAGGCTGCATGTGCAGAAAGCAAGAAGACGCTTGCAAAGGGGCTTCCTCTTTATAAGCAGTTTGATAATTTTGTTAAAGATAATGCAGACTGGCTTGAGGATTATGCTCTGTTTATGGCATTGAAGTCCCATTTTAACAATGTCTCATGGGGTGAATGGGAAACTGACATAAAGTTCAGAAAGCCTGAGGCAATGAGCCGATATGAAGAGCAGCTTTCTGATGATATAGGATACTGGAAATTCATACAGTTTGAATTCTACTTACAGTGGAATGCGCTTAAACAATATGCTAATAGTAATGGTATAGAGATTATAGGCGATATACCTATTTATATGGGATATGACAGCGTAGATGTATGGGCTAATCAGGGAGAATTCCAGCTGGATGAGAATCTAACACCAATAAAGGTTGCAGGTGTACCACCTGATGCATTCTCTGATGCGGGACAGAAATGGGGAAATCCTCTTTATGATTATGATAAAATGGAAGCAAATGGATTCAGCTGGTGGAGAAAGAGAATGGCAGCTTCAGCAAAACTATATGATGTCATAAGAATTGATCATTTTATAGGAATTGTGAAGTACTATACAATTCCAGCAGACATGCATGATGCAAGACAGGGTGAGTACAGACAGGGACCAGGACAGAAGCTGCTTGATGTTATTAATGAATCTATCGGTGATAAGAAGATTATTGCTGAGGACTTAGGTGTTGAAGTTCCTGAAGTAGCAAAGATTCTTAAAGAAAATGGATATCCGGGCATGAAGGTTCTTGAATTTGCATTTGGCGGAGACAGAAAGAATCCGCATCTGCCATATAATTATACACAGAGTCTTGTATGCTATGGTGGAACTCATGATAACGAAACGCTGCTTGGTTTCTTTGAGGACAGAGGCGACTGGGAGTTAGGATATGCTTATGACTATCTTGATACAAGAGATAAGGGAAGAATGGTTGATCAGGTATTCAGGGCTGCGTATTCAAGTGTTGCTGTTCTTACAGTATTTGCAGTTCAGGACATTCTCAAACTTGGAAATTGGGCAAGAATGAATTTGCCATCAAGCATGGGTAATAACTGGAAATGGCGAATGCAGAAAGGACAGTTAGGCCAGCACGAACTGGAATGCATGAGATATCTTGCAAGTGTATTTGATAGAGAAAGAAAGTAATATTAGACGGGGCAGGGAATTATCAATATATTTCCTCCCCCTTTTTTGAAGAAAAAACAAAAAATAGTATAATAGTACTATTTACATATTCCTGATTAGTGGTATTATATTCATATAAAGAGACAAGTTAATATATTGGCAAAGTAGTCGAAAGGCTATGACGCAAAGCCAAGGGTCTTAACTGATTTTATCAGAATGACAGCCGGTTGCATTACAATCAACGCAAATGATTCGTATTATTCAGGCATCCGGTAATCGGATGTTTTTTTATTATATGGTTCAACGGGGGAACTGATTATGAAAAAGAATAATTCTAAAAAGTGGATCAAAACAATAACAATAACAACAGCGGTACTTGTATTTGCAGCTGGTGCGGTATTTGCATTAAAGTCAGCAGGTACAGCTAATACAGATAAAGATAGTGCTGATACAGTAGTTGCGGCAGCTAATGAAGCAACAGATTTAGTGGTTAAAGAAACAGTTTCAGAGAAAGAAACAGAAGTTATTACAGAGACAGCCGCTACAGAGGCAACAACAGAAGAAGCCACAGAGGCAGTAACAGAACAGAGCAGTACAATTGCAGAGATTCAGCCACAGACAGAGGTTGCAACAGAAGCAGTTCAGGAGCCAGAAGTTACAGAGGCAGTTACAGAGTTACCTGTTGTACAGACTCCATCAGATGCAAGAGTTGCACAGGTTATAGCAGGAATTAATGCTGAGCGTGAGGCAGCTGGTGTGGCAGCGGTTACATATGATGTGACACTCACAGATATGGCACAGGTAAGAGCATCAGAGAATGCAGCTAATGATTACTTTGTTATAGAGAATGGTAAGCATAAAAGACCAGATGGAAGAAATGCTTCTTCAATATGTGAAGATTATGGACAGAGTGGAAGCTTCGGCGAGGTTATGGGAAGATATCAGGAAACTCCTGATGAGATAGTAACTGGCTGGCATAATTCAGCAACACATTATGCATGCATGACAAGCAGTAAGTATAACAGAGTTGGTGTGGGTATTGCAGCAGATTCAGAAGGATATCTTTACTGGGTAGCAATCTTCATGGATTAATTTTAAATAGACAATAGATTACATAATATAGATACAACTTAATATGGTAAGAACAATGTATTTGCGGCGTTGTTTTTATAAAGCTTCATTAGAAGCGAAAACCCTCACATTCCTCTCCCGTTGTGTGAGGGTTTCTTTTTGTGCTGTAATTAAAGAAAAGACATGCTCCCCTTATTTGTTATATATCTGGGAAATGGGATGAACCACGGCAATGCTGCAACATGGTTATAGTATCTGTGTTGCTTATGAAAAGCAGAAATGCCAGAAGTTAGATGCAAAAGTTTATGTTTGGATAGTATGTGATACCTATAGGTAGTCGTATTTTTGAAACTTTTATAGGCAGAAAGCCACAATGACTATAATAATAGATGAGAAATAAACCTATATATGAATGATAATGAAGACTTTTATAGGAAAATTTCTCTAAAAACAGGATTTTAGGACGAAAAAACTTATGAATATGCCTATAAATTACAAAATTCCTACGGATTTATAGGACAATGCTTCCTGAGACAATTACCAAACTGGAAACTGCCAAACTGGAAACTATCAAACCAGAAACTGCTAAATTAGAAGCAAGAAAAGAAATCAGAAAAAATTTGATAAGATATCTGGCAAGATGTTCAATTGAGCATTTAAAGAGAAAGACACTTGCAATGTGTATACATATATGATAATATTCTTTGTGCGGTAGACAGTTGTTTATCAGAGAAAGACATCGAAGAACAATTGTCTTTGTAAAACGGACAATAGAAAGGTACAGACGCAGTATGGCAGATAATATTAAGTATTATGTCGTTAAGCAAAAGGCTCTGCCTGAGGTTCTGCTTAAGGTAGCGGAGACGAACAGAATTATTGAGACTGAAAATATATCTGTTGCAGATGCTACAGAGAAAGTTGGAATAAGCAGAAGTTCTTATTACAAGTATAAGGATGATATTTTTCCGTTCCACGACAGTACCCAGGGAAAAACTGTAACGCTTTCGATGCAGATCGAGGACGAACCGGGACTTCTGTCAGATGTGCTTCAGGTCATTGCACAGTTTGGCGCAAATATTCTGACGATTCATCAGAGTATTCCGATCAATGGCGTTGCGGCGTTGAGTATCAGCGTGCAGGTCCTTCAGACGACGAAGGACATTTCGGAAATGCTGGATGCGATGGAAAAACGGACAGGCGTGCACAGCGTAAAGATTCTGGCGAAAGAGTAGAAAACGGAGAACAGCAAAGCATGGTAAAAGCAGCGATATTAGGATATGGTACAGTGGGAAGCGGCGTGGCTGAAGTGCTTTCCTGCAATCAGGAGCTGATTACAAAGCGTGCCGGTAATCCGATTGAAGTGAAATATATTCTGGATCTGAGGGATTTTCCCGGAGATCCGAATGAGACGAAAGTCGTACATGATATAGAAGTTATTTTACAGGACCCGGAGATTTCGATTGTCTGCGAGACGATGGGCGGAAACGAACCGGCATACACGTTTTCCAAGCGTGCATTGGAAGCCGGAAAGAGCGTATGCACTTCGAATAAGGAGCTGGTTGCAAACCACGGCGCAGAGCTTCTTCGGCTGGCGCGGGAGAATCGCTGCAATTACTTTTTTGAGGCGAGCGTAGGCGGCGGTATTCCGATTATTCGTCCAATTAACAACTGCCTGACGGCGGAGCGGATTGTGGAAGTTTCCGGTATTTTAAATGGAACGACGAATTATATTTTAACAAAGATGGAACAGGAGGGCATGTTGTTTGAAGAAGCCCTTGGTCAGGCGCAGGCACTGGGCTATGCGGAGCGCAATCCGGAAGCAGACGTGGAAGGCTACGATGCGTGCCGCAAAATTGCGATTCTGACCTCCCTCGTAGCGGGAAAGACCGTTGATTTCCACAAAATCCATACGGAGGGCATCACCGGAATCGATCCGACAGATTTTGCCTATGCAAAGAAGCTGGATGCGACAATCAAGCTTCTGGCGGTCAGCCGGGAGACGGAGAATGGCTATCAGATATCCGTTGCGCCGTACCTTCTGAAAAAAGAAAATGCCCTTGCCGGTGTCAACGATGTGTTCAACGCCGTGGCGGTATGCGGCAATACGCTGGGCGATACGATGTTTTACGGACGCGGTGCCGGAAAGCTGCCGACTGCGAGCGCGGTAGTCGCCGATGTGGTGGAATGCGCGAGACATCTACAGAAAACCGTCGGATGCCTGTGGG
>OHJS01001697.1_pt1 | contig 10234 bp, 12 predicted proteins | sample 1568661 | NCBI WGS metagenome assembly OHJS01 (sample SAMEA3879603, study PRJEB24766) | human gut metagenome | biome: human-associated habitat; feature: feces | place: USA | collected 1985/1987 | reverse complement strand
CCACCTCCGCCCCATTTTTCCGGGCCAGCTGGCGCAGCTGCGCCGCCACCTGCTTTGCACCGGAGAACAGTTCCAGGTCCCCGGGCTGCATGGGTGCGCCGTCCTCGCACAGCGCCACCGTTACAGCGGGCAGGGCGGCCAGCATGGCACCCATCAGCCGCTTTTTGGGCGCGTTGAAGGTGTCGAACTCATCAATGAACACCTCGCGCTCGCGCAGAAAGTCCGGCAGCTCGTCCCGGGCAAGCGCAGCTTCCAGCCGGTCTGCCGCCAGCTCCAGACGGTCGGCAGGATCCATGCCGGTGCCCGCCAGCAGGCTCTCGTAGCCCTGAAAGATGAGCGCCAGTTCGCCCAGCTTTGCGCTCTCGGTGCCGCAGTCCCGGGCAAGCTCCTGCAACTGCTGCCCGGAAAGCCCGGCGCTTTTCAGCTCGTCTATCGTCTCGGCCGCCATCTGGCAAAAGGCTGCGCTGCGCCGGTGGCGGTAGTAGTAGTGCACGTTATCCTGCAATTCCTCCAGCGCACGGCGCACCAGCACCGCCCGCCCGGCATCGGTCAGGGTCTGCACCGCCGCGCCGCCCTCTATCGCAAGGATATGCTCGGCCAGACTGGTGAAGGAATAGCTTTCCACCATGCCGGAAAGGGCATCCCCCAGCTCCCGGTAGATGCGTGCTTCGGTGCTGGAGGTAAACTGCTCCGGCACCAGCAGGATGCTGCGCTTCCCCGCCTCGGCACGGGCACGGATGCGGGCATACAGCAGGGTGGTCTTGCCGCTGCCGGAAGTGCCCAGAACCAGTTTCAGCATTTCGGTCTCCTCCCGCTCATTGATTTTTGCCTTTATTGTAACACGAAAGCGGAGATAAAACCACCGCTTTTCTTTGCAATCCCGCCGCCGCTGTGGTACACTGGAAAAAACATTCTGCACACCGGAAAGGGACTTTGTATGAAGATTTTAGCCGTTGACTACGGGGACAGCCGCACCGGCCTTGCCACCTGCGACCGCACCGAATTTCTTACCACCGCCATTACGCCCCAGATCACCTTAAAGGCGCGCAACAAGGTTGCCGCCCGGGTCTGCGAGGTAGCCAAGGAGATCGAAGCCGAGATGATCCTGATCGGTCTGCCGCTGAATATGGACGGCACCGAGGGTGAGCGCGCCGCCAAGAGCCGCAAGCTGGCAAAGACCGTGGAGCTTTGGAGCGGCCTGCCGGTGCGGATGTGGGACGAGCGTCAGACCACCTGCGCCGCCGCTGACCTTCTGGACGAAAGCGGCACCTACGGCAGCCGCCGCAAGGAGATTCTGGATTCGGTCAGTGCCACGGTGATTTTAGAGGACTACCTTGCATGGCGCAAGGAGCACCCCGGGGAGATGTAAAAAAAGATGCCTGTGCTCACGCACAGGCATCTTTTACTATTTATCCCTGATAGGTCTCGATGCTCACGCTGTTGATGGTGATATCGGTGGTGGGCTTCTGGTTTTCGTCCACAGCGGTCTGGGCGATGGTATCCACGATGTCCATGCCCTCGTACACCTGCCCGAATACCGTGTCGGTGTAGTCCAGATAGGGTGCGCCGCCCGCCGTCTGGTACGCGGATACCACCTCGGCGCGGTAACCGGCGGCGTTCATCTGGTCTGCCAGTTCCTGCGTTACCGACTGTTCTCCCGGCAGCGATTCCACCACATAGAACACACTGGCACACGCGCCGGAGGCGTCCACGCCCATGCACAGCGCCCCGGCGTAATGGTGCAGGCTGTCCGATGCTTCCACCGGGTAGCGGCTGCCCTTCCAGATGGTAGAGCCCTTGCCGTCTGCGCCCTGCCCGGCTTCCACCACGAACTGATTCTCCACCCGGCTCACGGTAAGGCCGTTATAATAGCCCTGCTGCACAAGGCCGATAAAGTTATCGCAGGCCTGCGGGGCCTTTTCCGGGAAGAGCACCGCACGGAAAACACCCGCAGAGGTATCGAACACTGCAACGGTGTCCCCTGCTGCCGGGTGGGTGAACTGCAGCTCAGCGGATTCCACCGCCGGGCGGCTGATGCTCTGGACCTTGCTGCCGTTTTCCTGCGGCCGCAGACTGCAGCCCGTAAGCAGCAGCACCGCCGCAAGACAGACTGCCCCGAATTTTTTCAACATACTCCCGCTCCCTGTTCCATATACTGTACTACAACGCCGCACAGCGCAGCGCAAAAGCTTTAACCAGTAGTATACCATATTCTGCGCGGCAGTGCGAGAGGAAATTGCGTGAAAATTTATCCAATGATTTCTGTGCGAAAAAGCATCTTGACGAACTGCGCAAAACACGCTACACTATAAGCAGACCAAGCGGGACGCAGCCCGCTGCATCAACTGCTTTTTGTGATAAAGCAATACAGGAGCGTATTATGTCTGACGAGATCAAGAACCCCAATACTGAGGAAGAATATCAGCCCGACCTGATGACCCTTGAGGACGAGGACGGCAACGAGGTCACCTTTGAGGTGATCGATGCGCTGGACCACAAGGGCGTGCATTATCTGGCTGTTGTGGAATACGCCGAGAACGAAGAGGACCTGAACGAGGACGCCCAGCTGGTAATCCTGAGTGTCGGGGAGGACGATGAAGGCGAATATCTGGACGTTGTAGAGGACGACGAGGTGCTGATGGAAGTCAGCAAGCTGTTCGAGCAGCGTCTGAGCGAGGACTACGATATCGAGTAAGTCCTTTGACGGATTGACCCGTGCAAGACTTCCTGCCCGGCTCGATTTGTTGCGGTTTGTATGATCCTACTAATCATTCAACGGGAGCCCGGAGTTCTCCGGTGGATTGCAGACCTCCCCGCCATGGGTCGACCATGGAGGCTCGATGAGGAAGCGTGATTCCGGAGACAGGGCACCCACCTGTCCGTAAGGGTAGGTTTGATTGACCGCAGACGACCGGGCGGGATCTTTATAGTAATCCAATCCACCGCTTGTGCCCCTGCAAACACAGGGCACGGCTGTGGATTTTTTTATCACCATTTGAAAGGATGTGCAATTGCGGCATGAGCTCTGAGCATCTGGTTGGTACTTCCATTCCCCGGTTCACCTTTGACACCCCCACCACCCCGGGCAACGATTTTTACGCCCTGTGTGCGGGCACCGAGCCTCTGTGCATGATCTTTCTGCCCGGGTTCGACCACCCGGTCACCCGGGAATACCTGACCCGCTACTTAAAGACCCTGCCGCGGCTGCGGGGTGTGCGGCTGGCCTGCGTGGTGCGCTCAGCCCCCCGTGCGGTGGCCGAGGCTACACAGGGGAAGGAGTTTCCCTTTCCCATCATCTGCGATGCGCCGGGGGTGCTGTACAGCTATCTGGGGGTGGAGCAGGCACGCGGGCTTTTGAGCTGGAGCTTTTCTGCCCAGCGCATCTACAAAAGTGCCCGGGATGCCGGTTATCACTACGACCGCAATGCCCCGCAGATTTTGCCCATGACCCTGATCGTAGGCCACGAGGGCAAGATCCTGTTCACCCACTCCGGCCGCAGCCAGACCGACCTGCCGGAGGACTGCATTGCCATCCGGGAGCTTGCACGCGAGGTGGTGCACACCAAGGCTGCCGACCAGCGCCGCGCAAGCCACCACTGCTCGGACGAAACACTGACCCTGCCCGACCTCATTGGCTGGGACGATGTGGATAACGACCAGTAAACCACGCAGAAAAATATTTTATATTTTCAAGCCGGGAAATCTGCGGATTTTCCCGGCTTGCTTTTTTACCGGAAGCGCTGCAACGCGCAAACGGCTGCTGCACGCAAAAGTGCAGCAGCCGTTTTGTTATTCTTCCTCCGGTTCTTCGCTGAACAGTTCCGGAATGCAGCCAAGGGCAGCCAAGCCCACCAGCGCAAACACGATGCGGGACCACACCGAGGTACTGCCGCCCAGCAGCCAGCCCACAAAGTCAAACTGGAACAGGCCCACAAGCCCCCAGTTGATGCCGCCAATGATCATCAGGATCAGGCACACTTTATAAAAGGTCTGCACAAAAAGACCTCCTTTCCTTTGGGCAGTTTTCCCCATCGGAAAGGAGGTTATGCATGTTACAGCATCCACTTCGGGCTGATGACCCGCGCGCCGCCCCGATCGGGCCGGGCCACATACACCTGCGGCCACTGCGCCTTGACAGCCTCGGCAGCGCTTCGGGCAGCTTCTTCGCTCTCAAAGATGCCAAACACAGCCGCGCCGCTGCCGGTCATCAGGGCAGTGACAGCGCCGTTCTCTTTCAGCGCGGTCTTGATGGCCTCGTTGTCTCTGGCACCGCTGCATTCCTCCAGCGCGTTGCCTGCGGCGGCACACACACCCGCCAGATCCTCGGCGCGGATCGCCTTTTCCTGGGCTTCGCAGTCGGGGTGGGTGCTGCTGCCCACTTTGTCATAAGCGGCAAAGGCTTCCGGGGTGGAAACGCCGTAATCGGGCATGACCACCGTGAACCAGCAGTCCGGGCAGGGCGGCAGGGCTTTCATCACATCGCCCACGCCCTGCACCCGGCAGGTGCCGCCCATCAGGGCAAAGGGCACGTCTGCACCGATGCCTGCGCCCAGCGCGCACAGTTCACTCATGGAAAGCTTTGCGCCGTACAGGGCGTTCAGTCCCACCAGCACGGCGGCTGCGTCTGCGCTTCCGCCCGCCATGCCCGCCCGCACCGGGGTGTTTTTGTAGATGGTGATATCCACCCCCGCCAGCAGGCCGGTGTAGTGGAAGAAGGCCAGTGCCGCCTTGATGGCAGTATTTTTATCGTTGGGCTGCACAAGGCTGCCCGGCAGACGCAGACTGAGCCCGGCGCTGCGGCGCAGCATCACCCGCTCGTACAGGGTGATGGTCTGCATGGTCATGTCCAGCGCATGGTAGCCATTGGGCAGCAGCCCTACCACATCCAGTGCCAGATTGAGCTTGGCCGGGGCCAGCACGGTCACTGCGTTTCTCCGCTCTCGCCGTTCCATCTGTGTTCCTCCTCAGTTGCCGTGGTAGATGTTGTTTTCCACCAAAAACTCCCGGATGCGCTTCAGCGCCTCGGTCAGGTGTTCCACGCTGTAAGCGTAGGAAACGCGGCAGTACCCCTCGCCGGAAGCGCCAAAGGCATCGCCGGGGATGATGGCAACGTGCTTTTGCTCCAAAAGCTTTGTGCAGAACTCCTGACTGCTCATGCCGGTGCTCTTGATGCAGGGGAAGGCGTAGAACGCGCCCCGGGGCTCAAAGCAGGTCAGACCCATATCGTTGAAGCTGCGCACCACCAAGCGGCGGCGCATATTGTATTCGTCCCGCATCCGGTCGATCTCGCCGTCACACTCTTTCAGGGCGGTGATGGCGGCGTACTGGCTGGTGGTGGGGGCGCTCATGATGGCGCTCTGGTGGATCTTGGTCATAATCTTAATGACCGCCTCCGGGCCGCAGGCGTAGCCCAGCCGCCAGCCGGTCATGGCGTAGCTTTTGGAAAAGCCGTTCACCACGATGGTGCGCTCTGCCATGCCGGGCAGGGTGGCAATGGAGACATGGGGCCGCAGGCCGTAGTTCAGCTCGGCGTAGATCTCATCCGAAAGCACCATGACGTTGGTATCCCGCAGGACCTCCGCAATGGCTTCCAGATCCTCCCGCTCCATCACCGCACCGGTGGGGTTGTTAGGGAAGGGCATGATGACCAGCTTGGTCTTGGGGGTAATGGCAGCCTTCAGCGCCTCGGCACGCAGACGGAACTCGTCCTCCTGACGGCAGGCAACGTGCACCGGCACACCGCCGGACAGGGTGGTGATAGGCTCGTAGCACACAAAGCAGGGCTCCGGGATGATCACCTCGTCCCCGGGCTTGACCAGCGTGCGGATGCACATATCAATGGCCTCGCTGCCGCCCACGGTCACAAGGATCTGCCGCATGGGGTCGTAGCGCAGGTTCATGCGCCGCTCCAGATACCGGCTGATCTCGGCGCGCAGCTCCTTTAAGCCGGCGTTGGAGGTATAGCGGGTGCGGCCATGCTCAAGGCTTTCAATGCCGGCTTCGCGCACAGCCCACGGGGTCTTGAAGTCCGGCTCGCCTACGCCAAGGCTGATGCACTCGGGCATTTCGGCGGCCAGATCGAAAAATTTACGGATGCCGGAGGGGCGCATGGCCTTGGCGGCAGGCGCGATCAGTTTATCATAATCCATCACAGCACCGTGCACTCTCTTTCATCAATTTCTTCATCCTGATACAGCCGCCCCTCTTTTTTGTAGGTGCGCAGCACAAAATGGGTGGCGGTGGACAGCACATCGTCCAGCGGCGAGAGCCGCTTTGCCACAAACAGGGCGATTTCCTGGAAAGTCTGCCCCTTGATCACCAACTGCAGGTCGTACCCGCCGCTCATCAGCAGCACGCTCTCCACCTCGTCAAAAGCGGCGATGGTGGCGGCGATCTCGTCAAAGCCGCGGCTCTTTTTGGGGCTGACGTTCAGCTCGATGACTGCCTCCACGCGGTTCACCTTGGCCTTTTCCCAATCCACAAGGGTCTTGTAGCCCTTGATGATGCCCTGCGCCCGGGCAAGGTCCATCATCGCCGCCACCTCGGCGGGGGATTTGTTCAGCATGGTGGCAATGTCCTCCACGGGCAGCCGGGCGTTGTTTTCCAGAATCTTCAAAAGCTGTTCCATTGTCATATACTCCTTATCAACCCTCTACACGGAAATCCGCGGGAAATTATGTATAAGTATAGCACAAGCCCCTGCAGATTGCACTTGATTTTTATATAGAATGTCTTTTGCCCCCGTATTCTGCTCTTTTTTACAAAAAGTGTGTTCAAAATTTGCTAAATCTGCTATACTGGAAGGGTAAGCGTGTGCCGGGTCTTTGGCGGCACCAATCACTATAAGGAAAACGAGGGTGGAAACCATGAAAGCTTTCATTACCGTCATTGGACACGATACCGTGGGCGTTGTCGCAAAGGTGGCCGGTCTGTGCACCGAGTTGAACATCAACATTGAGGATGTGACCCAGAGCATCCTGCAGGGGATGTTTGCCATGATCATGCTGGTGGACCTGAGCAACTGCAATGTTGACCACGACCAGCTGCACAAGCGCACCGATGCACTTGCCGCCGAGATGGGGATGCAGATCAACGTGACCCGTCAGGAAGTTTTTGACGCCATGCACACCATCTGAGCCGGAAAGGAGCCCGCAACCGCTATGAGTATGTTTAACACCGGGGATATCCTGGAAACCATCGAGATGTTCACGCAGGATAATCTGGACGTGCGCACCGTGACCATGGGCATCAGCCTGCTGGACTGCATCGACCCGGACCCCAAGAAGGCCTGCGAGAACATCTATAACAAGATCACCACCAAAGCCGCGAACCTTGTCTCCACCGTGGAGCGCATCAGCGCCGAGTACGGTATTCCCATCATCAACAAGCGCATCAGCGTTACCCCCATCGCCATGCTGCTGGGCGCCTGCCCGGAGGCAGACCCCGTGGACTTTGCAAAGACGCTGGACGCCGCCGGCAAAAAGGTGGGCGTCAACTTTGTGGGCGGCTACAGCGCACTGGTGCACAAGGGCTTTTCTGCCGGTGACCGCCGCCTGATCGAGTCCATCCCCCGCGCACTGGCCGAGACCGACATCGTGTGCAGCTCGGTGAACATCGGCGCCACCAAGGCCGGTCTGAACATGGACGCCATCAAGCTGATGGGTGAGGCCGTGAAGAAGGCCAGCGAGCTGACCGCCGACCGTCAGTGCATCGGCGCTGCCAAGCTGGTGGTGTTCTGCAACGCCCCGGAGGATAACCCCTTCATGGCCGGTGCCTTCCACGGCCCCGGCGAGCCGGACTGCGAGATCCATGTGGGCGTTTCCGGCCCGGGTGCTGTGCGCGCCGCGCTGGCACGTCTGCCCAAGGACGCCCCCATCGATGAGGTGGCAGAGCTTGTAAAGCGCACCGCCTTCAAGATCACCCGCGTAGGCCAGCTGGTGGCAAACCTTGCCTCCAAGGCACTGGGCGTGCCTGCCGGTATCATCGACCTTTCTCTGGCTCCCACCCCTGCCATCGGCGACAGCGTGGCCAACATTCTGGAAGAGATGGGTCTGGAGACCTGCGGCTGCTGCGGCACCACCGCTTGCCTTGCCCTGCTGAACGATGCCGTGAAGAAGGGCGGCGTGATGGCCTCCAACCACGTTGGCGGCCTGTCCGGTGCCTTTATCCCGGTCAGCGAGGATGCCGGTATGATCCACGCTGCCGAGATCGGCTGCCTGACCATTGAAAAGCTGGAAGCCATGACCGCCGTCTGCTCTGTGGGCATCGACATGGTCATCATCCCCGGCGACACCACCCCTGCCGTCATCAGCGCCCTGATTGCGGACGAAGCCGCCATTGGTATGGTGAACAGCAAGACCACCGCCGTGCGCGTGATCCCCGCCATCGGCCGCAAGGCTGGTGAGGTGCTGGACTTCGGCGGCCTGCTGGGCTATGGCCCCATCATGCCGGTAAACAGCCACGACCCTTCGGTGTTCATCAACCGCGGCGGCCGCCTGCCCGCCCCCATGCAGTCTTTGAAGAACTGATACGAACCCTCTCAGTCATTGCTGCGCAATGACTGAGAGGGTTTATTTTTTGTATAATCCCGCTGCAACAGACCCATCCTCTGGTTATCATTTCCAGAAAAGGGGCCTGTTTTTTATGCTGCCATTCTTTGCCCGCCCGCTCACCCGCCGTGAGATGGCGCTGGGGTGCGCCGTGCTTTCCCTTGCGCTGCTTCTGAGCACCCTGCCTGCTGCCCTGCGCTGGGGGCAGGCACAGCTGGACACCGGGGCCCTCCTCTGTGCCGACACCCTGCGCTTCCACATCCGGGCCGACAGCGATTCCCCTGCCGACCAGACCGTCAAGCTCGCCGTGCGGGATGCTGTTCTGGCCTACGCCGATGTCCACTGCACCGCGCAGGACAAGCCTGCCGCCCTGCGCTGGGCGGCAGAGAACCTGCCCGCACTGGAGCTGACGGCCCGGGCCGTGCTGGCAAGGCGGGGGATCTTTTCCACCGTTACGGTACAGCTGGTGGAAATGTACTTTGATACCACCCGCTATTCCACCGGCATCCTGCCCGCCGGGCGATATCTGGCTCTGCGCATCGACCTGGGCGGCAACGCCCGCCACGGCAAAAACTGGTGGTGCGTGCTCTACCCGGGGCTGTGCCGCTCTGCCTGCGGCACCTACGCCCTGCCGGAGGAAAACGATCTGGTGTGTGGGTCGTATGTGGTGCGGTTCAAATGCGTGGAATGGTGGCAGCGGGTGACGGCAAGCCGGGAGGATAAAGTGCTGGTCGAAACAGCCTCGCCCTCTCAGGCGCGAAGCAAAGACGGAGAGGGCAAAAACGCTATGGCACACCTCCCCACAGCGCTGCATACGCTGTCGTGGAAGGAGTGTGACCACAATGGCGATCCCCGCTTATTATTCGTTGATCCAAAAGGGCTCCTACGGCCCGGACGAAGCCCTGGTGCAGACCTGGCTAAACGGCGTACGTGACCAGTGCAGCTATTACCCCGCACTGACCATAGACGGCCGCTTTGGCACCAGGAGCGAAAACGCCGTGAAAGAATTCCAGCTCCGGAACAATATGAACATGGACGGCAAAGTCGGGGCAAACACCTGGAATGTCCTCTACGCAAAGTACACCGCAAAGCACGGGCTGGCGGTGCCCTATCCCGGCATCGTGATGCGCACCGGCATGTCCGGCGGCACCATCCGGCTCATCCAGCAGAAGCTCAACACGCTGGGGGAGAAGATCGGCACGGACGGAAAGTTCGGCTCCCGGACTGCCGCCGCTGTTCAGCGGTTCCAGCGCCGCAACGGCCTGAAGGCTGACGGTGCTGTGGGCAAGGCCACCTGGGAGAAGCTGTTCCCCGCTAGTTAAAAATTTCAATCGGCTCCGGGCAAAAATGCGGTTAAGAGATCTTCACGCCGAATGGCGTGAATCTCCAGCATTTTTGCTTGGAGCCCACTTCTTCGGAATTGTTAAGGGCGAGCAGCCCTTAACTCGTTGCGGGGAGAGTGGAGTCCAGAGGTAGGGAGGGGGGATTCGAAACACCCCTCCCTGCCTCTGGCCCGCGCGGAGCGCAAGCCACTTGACCAAAAGAAAAAACCAGCCCCGCGCCACCAGCGCGAGAACCAGCTTAAAGAAAAAACCAGCTCTGCCTCTGGCCCGCGCGGAGCGCAAAGCCATTTGACCGAAAAAGAAAACCTGCCCCGCGCACAGGCGCGAGAACCATTTCTGGTT
>OHJS01001686.1_pt1 | contig 10298 bp, 6 predicted proteins | sample 1568661 | NCBI WGS metagenome assembly OHJS01 (sample SAMEA3879603, study PRJEB24766) | human gut metagenome | biome: human-associated habitat; feature: feces | place: USA | collected 1985/1987 | reverse complement strand
CAAATATAGCTGAAACCATTTTCTGAGATTTCTACAGATTCTGCTGTCTCCGGATTAAAATGTCCAAAGAGGATATCTTTGAGTGCCAATGTGCAGAAATCATCTTCGGATTCTACCGTCAAATGGCGTGCCATCAGGGCGTGGAGTGATGCAAAACCTTCTTTCTGGAGCACATTATGTAATGCGGTAATGTCACTGAAACCAATCAGCCATTTAGGATGTTCACGAAAACGGGTAAAATCGAGCTTCCCTAACAGGTGCACTGCTCCGTATCCGCCACGGCTGCATAGAATAACTTTAGCCTTTTCATCATCCAGCGCATTCTGTAAATCTTCTACGCGCTGTTTGATGCTGCCTCCATACGTTCCGTGTGAGCTTCCGGCATGTTTAGCCATTACCACTTCCAGTCCCCAGGATTTCAAACGCTTTTTGGCTCCTTTCAAAAAAGACTTGTCTATCTTGCTGGAAGGAGAAAGGATGATGACACGATCACCTTTTTGTACGTATGACGGAAAAATAAGGCTGTTCATAATTCAATATTTTGCGTATGGGGACAAAAGTACATAAAATAACTCAAAACGAAATTTAGTTTACACCACAGATTACACAGATTAACACAGATTTATTCTAATCATGGTGAAAAGTAATAATCTGCGTTAATCTGTGTAATCTGTGGTGTAAACTATCAAAATGAAATAAGGCTTGCGAAATTTCCTGGAGTGTTATGCTGCATTTCTCGACATTTTTTCAGATATTTGCTAAAAATCTAACGTTATGGAACCTATTCGAAGCTTTGATCAACTAACCTCACATTTGAAATCCTTGAACAAAAGGAAACGTATTGCAGTAGTTTGTGCTAATGACCCCAATACGGAATACGCCATTGCCCGTTCTCTGGAAGAAGGGATTGCGGAGTTCCTGATGATTGGCGACTCTGCGATTCTTGAAAAATATCCTACATTGAAGAAATATCCCCAGTACGTCCGTACGGTGCATATAGAGGATCCCGATGAGGCGGCGCGTGAGGCTGTACGTATTGTTCGTGAGGGTGGAGCGGATATTTTGATGAAAGGTATTATCAATACAGATAATTTGTTGCATGCTATCCTTGACAAAGAAAAAGGCCTGTTGCCTAAGGGTAAAATCCTGACCCATCTGGCTGTAATGCAGATTCCTACGTATGATAAGTTGCTGTTCTTCTCGGATGCCGCCGTAATTCCGCGACCCACTTTGCAGCAACGCATAGAGATGATCTGGTATGCCATCCATACTTGTCGCCACTTTGGCATCGAACAACCTCGCATTTCACTTATTCATTGTACGGAGAAAGTCAACGAGAAGTTTCCCCATACCTTGAGTTATGTGGAGCTCAGGAAAGAAGCGCAGGAGGGACGTTTCGGTCACGTCTTTATCGACGGACCGATGGATGCCAAAACCGCCTGCGACAAACACAGCGGGGAGATAAAGGGCCTTTCTTCTCCTGTAGTCGGCAATGCGGATATCCTGATTTTCCCCAATATCGAATCGGGCAATACGTTTTACAAAACCTTGTCCCTGTTTGGTGACGCGAACATGGCAGGCATGCTCACCGGAACTCTTGCACCGGTAGTGGTGCCTTCACGGAGTGATTCCGGTAACTCCAAATACTACAGCCTGGTACTGGCTTGCCTGGCAGGGACACGAAAAGAATAAGACCTGACCTTATGAAAATACTTGTCATTAACCCGGGCTCCACTTCCACGAAGCTGGCAGTCTATGAGAATGAGAATCCCGTGTGGCGTGAAAGTATCGCGCATCCGTCCAAGGAACTGGCGGACTTTCATCATATCAACGAGCAGTATGAGTATCGTCGTGCGCATGTGCACGATACGCTGGAGAAGGCGGGCATTCCGCTTGCTTTTGACGCCGTGATTGCACGCGGTGGCTTGTTGAAACCGACCCCTGGAGGAGTGTATCAAATCAATGAGCGTATCAAGCATGACTTGTGGCATGCCAGTATGGAACATGCGTCGAACCTGGCGGCATGGATTGCCGACGAGATAGCGCATTGTGCCGGTTGTCCGTCTTATCTGGCCGATCCGGTAGTGACAGACGAGTTGCGTGATTTGGCCCGTATATCCGGTCTTCCGGAACTTCCCCGTATCTCCATTTTCCATGCCTTGAACAGTCGGGCTGTATCCCGACGTTATGCGGCCCGTATCGGACGGAAGTATGAAGAACTGAACCTGATTGTGGCCCACCTGGGGGGAGGCATCTCAGTCAGCGCCCATCATTATGGGAAGGTAGTCGATGTGAATAATGCCTTGAATGGAGAAGGGCCTTTCAGTCCGGAACGGGCGGGAACGTTGCCGGCCCGACAGTTGGTTGATTTGTGTTTCAGCGGGAAATATACATACGCGGAAATCCGGAAGATGATTAACGGTCGGGGGGGACTGGTGGCACATTTGGGTACTACTGATGTGCAGAGTATTATCCGTTGGGCCCATGCCGGGGCCGAAAAGCACAAACTGGTGCTCGATGCCATGCTCTACACGGTGGCCAAGCAGGTAGGAGCCATGCACATTGCCCTGCACGGACAGACCGACGCCGTGATTCTGACAGGAGGTATTGCTTTCAATGACTATTGTATTCGTGGGCTGAGAGAGTGGTTGGAAGGGCTGGCACCCATCGTGGTGATTCCCGGTGAGGACGAGATGGGAGCGTTGGCCATGAATGCCTTAGGTGTGCTGCGTGGAGAGCTGACCTTGCAGGAGTATGCGCCAGAAGAAAACATAGAATAAAAATCGGGACATCTTCGTCACGAAGATATCCCGACAAATCCTTATTTAAGGTTAAACGTCAGTGTGAATGAATACTGACTCTTCAAGAGAGATTATTTAGAAAAGACTGTATCCCATCAACGGGATCAGTCTTTTGTGTTTAGTCTGCAATGAACTCATCATAGCCGTACCCCAGGTAACCTGCAGAAACTGTATAAGCTACGAAAATAAAGCAGTTATGGTTGGCATACATACCACTTTCATAACCGTTGGCGGTTACCCATGTATCATCACCCTGCCAATAACCGATATCACTGATGGTGATATTTCCATAATTACCATAAGTGTACGGAGTCTGGATAGAAGGTACACGGAAGAACTGGTATTCTCCATTTGCATCCGATCCGGTCTGGTCGATCAGATTGATCTTCATGCTGTAGCCCTCTCCAAAGACGTCCTTGAAGCGATAGAGGGTAGGATCTGTGGTACAAACCTGTAAAGTAGTTTTTGCAGAAGTCTGTCCTACTATAGTAGCTGCAGCACCACCGCTTACGCTCGTAGTCCCGAATACATAAGTACCTGTTGCTACATCTTCCCAGGCAAGTCCGGTAAACACCACTTCTTGTGAAGCCATGTTGCTTCCGTTTACGCCTACTACGGTGATGCTATATTCACCTTGCAGGTTGGTGAGGGTGATGTCTGCGCTAGATTCTCCAGAGATACCTTCTATTTTAGTCCCGTTTTCTACGACATAAGTCATATATCCGGTTTCTCCGTTTGCTTCCACATGCGCTTTCTTGTCTGCGGTAGTTTCGGCCAGATAGTAGGCCTCACTCACCTGATTGTTGGCGGCAATACGGATTCTCACATCATTGTCAGGGTTATATTCTGGTGCTTCAACTGCATATTCATATAGCGTGATAGCAGGTGCCCCGTCTGTACCTGGAGTAGTTCCTTCTTCTTCCTTACAGCTGGTCATTGCCACTATAGCAAGGAGGATCATTCCCAAAGCATTGATATATTTTTTCATGTTCCTATTCTTTATTTAATGAATCAACTTTTTAATTAGCCCATGTAAATTCGCTGGAGTCGGATGTAGGCATAATCGGAGTCGGATTGTTGGTGCAGGCTGCATTGTAGTCAGTTTCTGTACCTACGATGCAGAAGTCCATCCAGTCGGGATGTACGTTTCCTGAGTTCACATTGTAACCTCCATAGTTCCAGCGGTAGCCTTTGATATGGTTGGTGTTTGCATAGCTGCGAATGATACCTTTGTCGTAACGCTTGATATCGTAGGTGGCAAATCCTTCACCCCAAAGTTCTACACGGCGCTGCCACCATACTTCGTTCTGGAATCCTGTGGCATGGCTGCCTCCGTATGTATCGTTTGTATGTGTACCATATACGTATTGTGGGTCACGGGTCTTGGCAAAGTTGGTCAACAGAGTGATTCCTTTTGCTTCACTTTGCATACCGGCAGCTTCCGCTTCAATCAGCATCATTTCTTCCACACGCATCAATGGAACAGATACGGTGAAGGCAGCATACTGGTTGGCATGTTCTCCATTGGCCGGGCGGAATTTCAGTTCCAAGCCTCCCACTTTCTGGGAAGGGCTGGCTGCTGCAGTGGTCAGTAATCCTTCGGGAGCGTCTGAGTAAGCACTCAATGCATCCACTGCATCTGCGTTGTCCATGTCGTCAATTGCAAAGTCTACAAAACATCTCTTGCGGAAGTCTGTAGCAGGAATGGTCTGGTAGAGGTGGTAATCGATACGTTTCGGGGTACCGTAGTTGGCGGCATAACCGCAACCAGATGCGCTGACTTCAATAATCATCTGTGACCCCCAGCTGCTATCGCCATCATTCTGCAGGATACATGGGTCATCGTCCTTGAAGCGAACGGCGAACATCCAGGAATTGTTCCCATCCGGAGTGTTGAAACCGCTGGTGCGGGAAGTGTACTGGCTTTCTGTCAATGCGGTGTAACCTTGCTGGGCCATCTTGGCATATTTTTCAGCGTTCGCCCAGTCTTCCATAATCAGGTAAGCACGTGCTTTCAAACCGTATACCACTGAAATGTCCGGCGTGTACACATCGGTACGGGTATAATCAGCCAGGTAAGTTTCTGCCTTGTCCAGATCGGAAAGAATCTGTGCCCACATTACTTCGTTGGTTGCACGCGGATTGGTTGCCAAATCACTTACTGCAGTGGTTTCCAATACCAATGGTACGGTTTCGGCATTCTTGTCGAATGCATACGACTTTTGTGCGAACATCTGTGCCAAGTCCATGTAGAACATGGCTCTCATGGCATAAGCGATACCTGCTCCAGATTTATGTTCGTCAGAAGGTTCTGTACCTGCCATGGTCAATACATCGTTACAGCTTTTAATCCATCCATAGAAATAAGTCCATGGATACTGGCATACGGCATACAACGGTCCCAGACCTGTACCGCAGGTGTACCAGGTGGTGTACCATTCACTGCTTGTATCTTCTATGGTAATATCCTGTCCCATGACATCACGCATCAGGAAGAATGAGGTATAACCGTAATCGTATGGGCTCTGGCTGGATGCATTGTAAACAAATTTCCCCGCCATTGTATTGGTAATGGCGTCTACAAAGTTCTGGAAAGCTCCGGTGGCGTTAGCTGCTTGATCCACTGTCACATAGTTGCTTTGTGGCTCAATTTCTTTAATACAGCCTGTAAGCGATGTCATACCCAAGGCTGCCAGAGAAGCAAATAAAAATATTTTTTTCATCTTGTAGTTTCTTTTCATTGGTTAAAAACGAGTTAGAATGTCAACTGGATTCCACCTGTGATAGTACGTACAGGAGAATATACAGTGACTTGAGTATTTCCATCGTATGAATAACGTGGGTCAAGTCCCTTACGTGCAGACCAGAAGCACAAGTTCTCACCGCTGGCATAGATACGCAGCTTGTCGATTCCAAGGTTAGTCATCCAGCTCTTCGGAAGGGTATAACCTACAGTGAATGACTGGAAGTTCAGGTAAGCTGCACTTGTCAGGAAGCGGTTGGAACGGGCAGCTGTATACTGGTCCATATATTGCATACGCGGAATATCGCTCGACGTGTTGTTCGGAGTCCAAGCCTTGAGGGCATCTACGTGGATGGCAGAGCCTCCTGCTGAACCAGTCAGGTTGGTCATCAATGACATGTAGCGAGTATCGTATACTTGACCGCCAATCTGATAATCGAAAGTCATGGACAAGTCGAAACCGTAAGCGCTAAATGTGGTTCCGAAACCACCATAAGCCTTTGGCAAGCTGCTGCCTTGTTCGTAACGGGAAGCAGAGTTCGGGTCAGTGGTTGTGTAAGAGTGATTGGTGGCCGGACGGTTTGTGGCGCTGGCACCAGTAGATGGGTCTACCATGTCGGCATCTACCCAATAGAGGGCCTGTCCTTGTTCGTCCATACCTGCATATTCAGGCAACATGTAGTTGTAGATGGAACCACCGACCTTATACCATTTCCAGTCGGCGCTGTAACCACCCAGCAAACCTACTTTTGACTCCGGCAAAGAAAGAATTTCATCTTTGTTGTGGGCGATGTTGAATTGTACGCTCCAGTCTACGTTACGTGTACGGATGATGCTGCCTTGTAAGGTCAATTCTACGCCTCGGTTGCGGATATCACCAATGTTGTCGTAGTAACCACGTGTACCGGCTGATTCCGGAATGTTTAACCAGAACAACAGGTCGGTTGTTTTCTTGTTATAGAAATCGATGCTACCGGAAAGTCTCCGATTGAATAAGCTGAATTCTACACCGACGTTCAAGTTGTTGGTGGTTTCCCAGCTGATTTCCGGGTTACCCATCATACGGAAAGCGGCGGACATGCTGGAAGGAGTAGAGGTAGACAGTGAGTAGGTATTTACGTATGCGAAATCACCTACGTTATCGTTACCTTGCTGTCCGATAGATAATTTCAGTTTTAACTCATCTACCCATGATGCATTGAAGAACTCTTCTTTGTTGATCAACCATGCAGCACCAGCTGACCAGAAGTTACCCCAACGGTTTTCCTTGGCAAAGCGTGAAGATGCATCACGACGGTAAGAACCAGAGAGGAAGTATTTATCATCGTAGTTGTATTGGAGACTACCGAAATAACCTTCCACATTGTATTCGCTGGTGTAAGAGTTTGAACTTACCTTGCTGGCTGCGGCGTTGATTTCTGGAATATACTGAGAGAACAAGCCTTGACCGTAAGCGTAAAGGTAAGTAGTCTTGGTGTCATAATATTCATGACCCAGCATGAGGTTGATGTTGTGCTTGCCAAACTGGTCGAAGTAAGTCAAAGTTTGTACATGATTCTGACGTACGTTGTCTGATTGTGATTTGTCAATCTGGCCTCCGGCAGAAACTTTCGGTCCGTACAGAGCAGTCTGTAAAAGTGAATAATTAGTGTGTCCCCAAATGATGGAGCTGGTTGCATTGAATTTCAAGAAGTCAGTGAAATTGATGTCCAATGAGAAATTGCCGTTGAACTGCTGTCCCTTGCTTTCATCTTTATTGTAGCGGTTGGTTCCCAACGGGTTGTTGGTGCTGAGGAACGGACGGGTCAGTCCCGGATAGTTGCTGGCAGCTACACCATAGTCGTATTGCGGGTTTCCGTATTCATCGCGACGGATGGTCGGATTACCGTTGGCGTCCAGAACCCGTACGTAAATCGGATAAATCGGTGCAATAGAAGAGGTATAATACATCAGGTTGGATGAATTAAGAGAAGTGTTCATGTTGGCATTCGATTCAGTCACTGAATTTACATAGCCTACATTGGCACCTAATCTTAACCATTTAGTGGGCTGATAATCTGCCTTTACACGTGCACTGAAACGTTTGTATCCAGAGTATTCAATGATACCATCATCGTCCAGATAACCCATGCTGGCATAGAATGAACCTTTGTCGTTGGCTCCGTTGATGTTGATGGTATATTCCTGGCGAAGTGAATTGCTGTATGCTGCATCCGTCCAGTTATCCGGATACAAGTAGTAAGTTTCTCCGTTTGCTTCATAAGCTCGTCCCAGAGTGGCATTCGGATTTAATTTGCCGTTCAGACCGATAAGCTGTTCTCCATCAGGTACGGTGTATACATTGTATGCCAACTGGTTCAACATGGTCGTGTTGGCATTGACATTGGCCGTAGCTGCGTTCTGGCCTTGACCGTAGAAATAGTAGTTATAGTACTGGCTGTACATGGCTTCATAGTACTGGCCCGGGTCGTTAATGGTTTCGTAGTCCTGTACGGCACGGCTGTTGGCACCCCATTTCATATCCACGTTGATCTGCGGCTTTTTGTTTTTTCCGGTTTTGGTAGTAATCAAGATGACACCCGATGCGCCACGTGCACCATACAGAGCGGCAGAAGCGGCATCTTTCAATACCGTGACTGATTCGATATCACTCTGTGGAATGTTGCTCAAAGAAGCAGAATAAGGAGCTCCATCCACGATGACCAAAGGCTCTGTACTCAATGAAAGAGAGGAGATACCACGGATGTTGATGCTTCCGCTTCCGGCACCCGGAGCACCTGAACCGCCACGCATCTGCAAACCTGGAGTGGTACCTACAAGGGCATTTGCTACATTGGTTGTGATGTGCTTGGCCAAATCTTCACTGTTCAGGACTGCTGCTGAACCGGTGAATGAGCTTTTCTTCTGTGTACCGAAAGCTACTACCATTACTTCATCCAACATCTCTGAGTCGGATTTCATGGATACTCGAATCAATCCTCCGCGTATGCGAGTTTCTACAGGTTGCATACCTACGAAAGAAATTCTCAATTGCTTGGCCGAAGCCGGCACATTAGTGATTGTAAACTTACCGTCGAGATCGGTCATGGTACCTACCTGTGTACCAACTACCAGTACCGACGCTCCGATTACGGGCTCACCATCCTCTTCAGAAACTACAATTCCTGTTACGGTGGATTGTTGCGCCCACATCATTCCAATGCTTAAAAATAAGCATGTAAGAAAGAAGAGTGTTCGTTTTTTCATAAATTCTCTCTTTTAAAATTAATGTAACAATATGATACTGTTTTTAACAACAACAATTCAATCGCAAATATAAGTAATAAATTTATTTATTTGGTATAAATCTGTTTTTTTTTGAAAATAAATACGCATGTCTGTGAAAAGAATGTGTAATATTGGATTTGTGATGCTGTATTCGGTGTTATTGTTGGTATTTAGATTTGATTTTCCATGTTAATGCTTACTATTTGTTGCTTGTGTTCGGTGGCTTTGTTTTTTGGGTAAAAAATGGAGGAGTGTGGAAAGTGATGAAGTGGTATTTTTTATTTTGATAGGAAAGAGTGTATAAATAAAATGAGATTGGTGTTGTGGTGGTGAAATTATTGATGATTTGGTTTAAATCATCGTAGAATTAAGATTTATAAAGTTTGGATATCGGATTGCTTGGGGATGGAATTGGGAGGTGAAATGGTATAAGTCTTAATTCTTTTATTTAATTCATGTTAATTGTGTGAAAATAGGTTTTGAGAGGACTCGGGCGACTTGTTGTAAATCATTTGAAGATTATAGTTTGTGTGGAATGGCTTTTTTTAAAAAAGGTAACAGCATATTGTGGGGATATCCGGTTCTTTTTTTATGTTTCCTTACTTGGAACCGTACGTTTCCCATGGCGGAGCCGTATGTTTCCCTGCTGGGAGATATACGGATTCCGGCAGGGAAACATAAAATATCTTTTGAAATTAATTTATCTTCTCCAAAGGGTTTTAAATAAAAGGATGTGATGCAGATAGAATAGCTTTTTCCCATGAAAAAAGGGATACCCGTCCAGGTATCCCTTTTTCATATTCAAGTACGTACGATTTTACTGTTCGTATTCCTTTTTCCGTTTCGGATTCATCGGGAACCAACCTTTCAGCACTCGCTCACGCTGTTCGAAGATTTCCTTGATGGTCCAGAAAGAGGAGAACGAAAAGACTCCCAGCAGGGAAGACACTAAAATCTGGCTTACCAGAATGGAACCGATGAGGCCCGCGATGCCCAGCACCAGAAAAAGCCACCAGCAACGTGTCCCCCAGTAATATTCCGCTTTGACCACTATCGGATGAAACAATCCGATAATCAGGAACGTGCAGATTCCGATGAGTATACCCTCCCAGTGAAGTCCGTCCATTCCTTCCATCAGTCTTCGAGGTCTTTACGGATAGGAATTTCTTTCTTGATGCTCTGTTCCAGTGAAATCAGCGTCTCCGTGGCAGTTACTCCCGGAATTTCCTGAATTTTGGAATTCAACAAATCCATCAAGTGTTCGTTGTCGGTCGAATACAGTTTGGTCAGCATGGTGTAAGGACCGGTGGTGAAATGACATTCCACAATTTCCGGAATTTTCTTCAGTTCAGCCACTACGCTTTTATACATGGAGCCTTTCTCCAGTTTGATTCCTACATAGGTGCAAGTACTGTAGCCCAGGCTTTTCGGGTTCACATGGTAACCTGAGCCGATAATTACGCCGAGGTCAATCAGGCGCTGCACGC
>OHJS01001683.1_pt1 | contig 10319 bp, 7 predicted proteins | sample 1568661 | NCBI WGS metagenome assembly OHJS01 (sample SAMEA3879603, study PRJEB24766) | human gut metagenome | biome: human-associated habitat; feature: feces | place: USA | collected 1985/1987 | reverse complement strand
GGAACACAGGCAAGGAGGCAAACTTTCAACCTTACAGAACAAGCATACTACTGGCGTCTGGTGACAGCCGTCGGTGATGACTATGTAGACCTCAGCAAAACTGACTGTGACACCGGTTCCACCATCCCGCAGGCCGGCGATGAGCTGGTCGGCCTCGGACACCGTACAGACAAAACACGTCAGGCTGCCATAATTATTTCGGCATTTGGTTCTAACAGCCCATCTATTATGTACTATCAGGGTGTAGATTCCTACAGCCTAGAGGACAAGGCTGTGAAGATGGACTATTATGATCCAGTCAGTGGAAGATATAAATCTGTGGTGTATGGAGATACATATATAGGACTTCCTGATGAAAGTTCTTATATGAATTTAGATAAGGATGGTCTTGAAGTGGATGGGAGAGTCAAAATGAAGGCTGGTTCAATGGGTGCGGCCAACTTGGCAGATCTTCCGGATGAAATAATGAAATCAGTTCAAATCGGCGGTGAAAACCTTCTCAGGAATACATCCTTTTGCGGAGATTATCAAACTGTTTCGTTGAAATCTTCTACAAACCTAAATTCACAATCTCAGATGTATAGTCCCAGTTTGCAAGGATGGGAAGGTACAGGACAAGTAAACGAAGACAAATATTCAGTATCTGGTTTTTCTTGCTCCAATTTTTCTATTTCTCAAACAGTGCAGCTTATAGCTGGAGAAACATATTTGATTAGTTATAAGGCACAAGGTGAATCTGTAACTTTTCACCTTGGCGATACAGTGATTTCTCAGACTCTAAATGGTACATATACTCGATATGCTCATAAAGTGGTGTATGAATCTGGTACGTCTTTTGTCGCAGAGGGTATTTCCGCTACAATTTGTGAACTCAAGTTAGAGAGAGGTACTATTCGAACCGACTGGTGTCCATCACGCGAAGATACGGATCCGGTCGCTGCCGGATTTAAACAGTTTTGGTATATACAAGATGCTATAAAAGGTAGTACACAGACAATTGGTGGTCTTTCTCTTACCTCTATGATTCAACTGGGTAAGTTTGTAAATGGAGTGATGGAGAAAGTAAATGCCGGTATCAGTGGAATCTACAACGATGACACGGACGTGGCTGTGTGGTCTGGTGGAACGTATGAAGAAGCTATCGCAACAGTCCAGAAAATACTTGCGGGCGAAACGCCTACTGATGAGGAATGGAAGTCTATGGCGAAGTTTGTGGCCACGCATGGCGGCGATGTGTTCATTCGTGGATATATCTATGCCCTGGGAGGATATTTCAGGGGCATGGTAGATTTGGGTAACGGAGTGACCCGACTCAATGCGGATGGAACCGGATGGATAGGAAAGAAAGATGGACAGAAACCGTTCATTGACTTTACGGGTGACAGGTTAAAGGTAAATGGAGTCCTCGAAGCCGGAGAAGGTTCACAACTTGGCGGTTTGCGGGTAAACGCCAATGGGGCCTTGCTTGGATATAGTATGACTGTGTTGGGTTCGATGTCGGGGTTTAACCTGATACCTAACAACGAAGACTATATTCGTAATTTCATTATCAATAATATAGGTCGTGCTCAGATTTATGAACTTATATTCAACACTTTCACTACGGGACGTTTTGAAGTCCTTCTTCCAAATTTCCAGCAGATTTCTGAAAAGATACCTGGAATTCAACTGGGTGCGAATGGATTTTATATTGATGTGATTGTGCCTGCTTATTCATCTTTCATAGGCGTTTCTGTACAGAACAACTCTGAATTTGCCATCCATCTTTCTGATGGAGCAAAGCTATTTGACCAAAATGGGAATGAGATGACAGAGATTGTGTTGAGTAAAGGTGATGTGTTAGGCATGGTATGTATTCTCAGAAGCATATTGAACCCAGGTTCACTGACCCAATCTGAAGTACATTATTTTATAAAAACATTAAGACAATAATGATATGACAAATCTTGAGAATGTACAGGCTGACAGTAACTGGGGGGCAGAATCGGCCAGAATCAACAAGAATTTTTCGGCATTGAGTACCGAAGTCGAAAAGATGAGGATGTCCGTGAGCTTGAACGTTCCGCTGTTTTCCAGTGTGTCAGAAGCAACCAGTAAAATATTGAGCCCGTATGAAGGGAAACTTGTGCTGATAGGAAATTCGCTTCCGGCACCCGTGTACAGATGGTCCGGAACCGGATGGGTGAATACAGGTGTATTTGGTGGCAGCGCTTCCATACCCTTATCCGATTATTACACAAAAGATGAAATCGATTCCAGGTTTCAGCTCATAAAATCAACCACGGAGGTAACTATATGAAGATAAGAAGAGGAAAAGATATAACAATCCGTCTTTCCGTCTTGACGAACGGTAAAGAGGAAAGCCTTCATGGGTGGAATTTAATCTTGCAGCTCGTAACGCCCCTGAAAAACATCCTGAAGATTGATTTTGCGGTTGAGGGCAACGTGGTTGTGGCCAATTTCTTGGGCTCAGAGCAAAAACATTTGGGACACTATGACCTTACACTGTGGGAGAATATCGGTGAAAAGGGCCAGACTGTGATGGATATATGTGACGCGTTTGAACTTGTGGCAAAAACATGTCAGGAAGATGCTACTCAGGCCGATGGGCTAAACCTTCAGACTGTGGAACTTTCCGGCAATATACTGGTCGGACTTCCGGGCCCATCAGCTTATGAGGTTGCGGTCCAAAATGGTTTTGTCGGCACCGAAGAGGAATGGCTTGCCAGCCTGGTCGGACCACGTGGAGATGCGCTTACTTACGATGATCTTACTCCGGAGCAGATAAAGGAGCTGCAGCAACCGGCGGCTGACATGATAAAGAAGTTGACTGAAACCAACAGCGAGGTTCAATCTTCTGAAAATGCAAGGGAAATCGCAGAGAACAATCGTCAGCAAAATGAGACTCAACGGGAATCCAGTTACAACGAGTTGGTCGAAAGAGTGAACTCGTCTATCAACAACGTCAATGAGGCATATCAGAAGGCGTTAGAAGCGGCAGCATCTATACCGGTTCAATTAGTCTACGTTAAAGAAACAAATGAAGTAAATATTTAAAGTATGAGTGCAAACATTTATCAAATGGTTGATAAGGACGGGAACAAGCAGTACCCCGTCACCAGTACTGAGGCCATCGGCATATCTGGTGGTAGCGGAAACCTGAAAGATTATCTGAATAAGAGTACGACCGAGTTCAACGTGTCAGCTTTCTTCCCCACTGGAGGCACGAGCGGGAGCAACAAGTATGACCTGGCCAGCGCAATCGGCAAAGTTCCGGCAGAACTTAGGACGGACGGGCTTACCATCAGCTTCTTGAACGAGTCCGGAGATACAGAAAAATGGGAGTTCGGTGGCGGTTCTTGGACGACTAATTCATTCTCACAGGTTGGGGCTGGGAAACTTACCGAGTTATATACTAAAAAACTAGATAAAATATCTACTTCTGAAAACAAACTCAGAGATCCATCGAAGTCTTTTTACTTTTGCGACAAAAGTGGAAATGTCATTGCAATAATTAATCCTGAAGGTCTTCAGTCAATTAAGTTTTTGGATAAGGATGGGAATGAAATTGTTCCGATATCTATAGATGTTATTGAATCATTAATAGGAGGAAAAGCTATTAATGAAGATGGAGTATCAAATTTGATAAATTTGAGATTCAAGAACACTGGAATTCTTAGCGGAACAGATGATGGATTTTACTTTACAGATAGGAGTGGGAATGTAATTGTTAAAATAACATCAGAAGGTCTTCAGGCAATTAAGTTTTTAGATAAGGATGAGAATGAAATAGGTGGAGTTGATATAGAAGGTGAAGATAATACTGTTCCTATATTATATGCTAATAAATTAAAGTCAACCCTTATAAGACCACATTCTTTATGCGGTAAATATATATATAGTATCGGAGATAGTCATACCTATGCATATATGAAACATTTGGCAGAGTTAACTGGAGCTATTTATGACGAAGATTTGCATAAACAAATTCTTTCTGGAAATGAAAAACTCCCTGGAGTACACACGATGTGTACTCAAGCACATGCTATTGTAGAATGGTATAAAAAAGGAAATCCAGTTGACGCACTTTTTATTGAAAATGTTCATCATTTATTTAATGATGGTATTGATGTTGACCCTTATGAAAATAATATACTTTATGATGGAGGCTCATTCTCTACTTATACTGAAATGCAAGAAGAAATGAAAGGCACATATTTTGACAATTTATTGGCAGAAAATGAACCAACACCTAATGGAGCTTTTGTAGTTTCTGTTTTAACAAGCGTGCAAAGGGTTCAATTTGCTTTTTCAAGTGGAGATGTGTGTACGGGAGGTTCTGTTTCATTAGAATTTGAAGACGAAAGTGGAGAAACATATTCAGCTTCTATTACAGTAGATAGCGGTATGACGTTAGCTGATGTTGTAAATAAAATAAATACGATTCAGTTTGATGAATTTTTCCAAGTATGGGGTAATCCAAATCACCACCAAGATTTAGGAGGAAAGACATATATTGATTTTCAGTACACTGGTGATACAGACAGTGATAATAAAAATAGAAAAATTTCAATTAATACGGATGATACAACAGCAAATGTAATAATATCATCTAATACTGATGCTAGTACATCTTTTGACTATCATTATTGCTTTTGGTCAAGAGATATTTCTAAATGGAGTGATAAAAGCTACTGGCATTATCAATCCGGGGGAGCATTTACTACAGACTCCATGAAGTATTATAAAGCGATGGTAGAGATACTTCAGAAGAATATACCCAGTTGTAAACTGTATATATGGACTTGTCCTAATATTGCAGTAGATTGGAATACTAATACAACTACTGACGATAAGATATCAATGACTTATGAGGATGGAAGCATTAATATAGCAAAATGGAAATCCTCAGTTAAAGGGAGTCAAGATATAAAGAGAGCAAAAGGTCTCAATGAATTAGCAGAATATTACAATATACCTTGTTTAAATGTACAAGATTTATGGGGAGTTAATGTGCTTAATGGAAAATATTTTTACAAAAATAATGATGTGCATTTAAGTGGAGGAGAATATTCTGGATATGACAGAGTAGCAGAAATATTAGCAAGTTTAACTCGTTAAAATGGAGGTAATATGATTTTTATTGCAAGTAATGCAGATGCTTCTGCAAATAATTTAGGTAAATTATCTATTAAAAGTATTGAAGACGTAAGTCAACATACTTATGATGTTATTGAAGCTTACGGAAACAAATCCTTTACAGATGACCAGATTATAGCTATAGATGATTTCCTTTTAACTTTTGATAATTATAAATCAAAAATTGATTGTGCTATTATTCCTATTTTAGGAATAGAAGAAGACATACAAATTCCTTCTATTAACACACCATTGAAAGGAAGCTATGATTTAATAACAGAAGATTATAGAGGTGTCAAACAGCAAGATGGAGAAAGCCCGGTTGTAAGGGTTGGGAAAAATGGCATCACCTCTACTGGAATAGGAGCAACAGGAAACGATAGGGCCACGTTATTTGATTCAGGTATTTATCTTAAAAACTACAGTATTGTTGCAACTGGAGTATTAAGTGATTCTGGAAAAATAAATATTGCTCCTATAACTGTTTGTATAATGAATGAGTCATCAATCGGAATACAATCTATCAATGCTGTATCGGGCTCAATAAATAAAACGATTAATAAACCTACAGATGATTCTATAATTAACTTATCGTTAAGCGTAGATGTTCCAAATCATGACGTAAAGGTATATACAGCACATAACAAAGAATATATACATGATACGGAAAGCATAACCGTAGACGAACCAAGTCGTTTGGATTTGGTTGGAACTGAAACTAGATTAGGATATGGTGAAAGTTACAAAAATCAAGCATTATCTGTCTACATTATGGCAAAAGAATTATCGGAAGAAGAATTAAAGGTACTTTCAGACTCTTGTTATGAGCTAGTTAAAAAGCTTATAGAATAGCTCATAGAGCTATTCTATAAGTTAGGCACTCGGCCCTCAATTCATTTATCGATTATCCTAGTAACGATGAAACCGCAAGCACTGACATTAATTTATTTATCAATGTCGCATATTCATTAAGTTCCGCATCTGTTAAATAGTCTCCAGCTGTAAACAAACCAGTACACATGATATCGGCTTTGCTACCATAATAGACAAATTCTCCTTGTGTGGTATCAGTATCTTCTATAAGGCTAGCATCAATAAAATTATTATTAACCAACCTGTCTATCATATATGATTTTCCTTGTTCAGTATATCCGTCATAATTAAATAAGAACAGACCTTTAGTGTTTGAAGAAGGTGTTTTTTCCTCAGTTGATATTCTTTGGTATAGTAAATAAGTATAATTAGAGGCTAAATATAGCAGTGTGGAATCTGCCCTTCCAATTCCAAAGCCATCTGTATAAAAAACATACGCGCCGAAATGTTGTTTTTTTAGCTTTCTAGAATTTGCAGTAAAGGTTATTCCTGCATTAGCAGCAATATTCTTTCCCTCAGAATTATCATAAGATAACATGACTCCATTATTGGTTATTTTTGCACCTGCTCCATAAGAAGCATTTACTAAAGGATTATTAGATTCAAGAATGGTCTTGCTAATTAAATCGTAAAAAATAAGTGATTCTTTGAGTCCATCATTATTGTGTAGAAATACGCCATCTGTAGTTTTTACAAAAATAGGCACGCACAGCGTAGTTACCTTATTTTTCCAAGAAGCAGCATTAAATCCGATAAAAAAGTCGTCTATTGCTATTTTAGCGTCATCTGACCATTCCTTGTCATACATAGATAATAAATCCAAAGTTTCATCAGAAATATCATTTACACTTTTAATCGAAATTGTTCCTAAATTATTTGCAGAAGCATCTACATTTTTTGCTACAAAAATCATGATTATATAAGTTTTAAAGTTAATATAAAGTGGCTAAAGTTACTCCCCATTCTTCATACCCAAGTCTTCTGGGATGTAAATCGTTTTCATTGTAGTATCCATTGAACATATTGAATATGTTTATTCCGCAACATTTATCTACGTCTAAAAATCGACAGTTATAATATTCGGCAGCTTTTTTCATGCCTTCTTTTGGAGATAGATATTTAGCCGCAGACGCATTAGCATAATAATCGTCAATATTCAGTGTATAAATACCGCTTCCTACAAAAGTTTCATGGGCAAAAGTCGGCTCTTTATTTGTTGCAGGTTTGTAGCACGATAGCCATTGTACTGCCCATACTACTATTTCTGTCGACGGGAAATTCTCTTTAAGATATTCCAGTAATCCTTTCATTGCCGGATAACAAGTGGTTCCATTTGTAGCAAGCCATTTAGACGTGTTACTCCAATCACTTAATTTAAAAGAATTGAATTGATACCTTTGACTTCCACTCGTTGTAGTTTCAGAAATTTCTCCAATAGATATTCCAGTGGTACCACCATCAAAAATAATTTTATGAGGAGAATCAATATTATCTCCTATGTATTTTAGCTCAATACTATCAGTACGTATTTGCCCTTTTGTGTCTGCATTGCTCCAGTCTGTATAATCATCAAAAGCCCAATCATTTAATTTAGTTATCGCATCAGACAAAGTTTCACCTTCTTCAATCGTTATATTAAATTCTTGGCTATTTATTGTCAAAATTATAGTTCCAGCATTTACTGTAGTTGCAGAAAATGGCAAGGTTAATTTTTTTGTATTAAATGTTGCTTTAATAACAGACCTTAGTTTAGGGGTGTTTGATGCTAAAATATCTGGTAAATCAGTTGAGAAATTTTCTTTCCAATTTTGCGATGAAGCATATTGTTTTACTATAACATTATCTTCCCTTAATGGCGCATAATAGGATATATCCTCTGTAATAGCACCAAAATGACAGTTCTCTATCAGTATAAGCGCTGGAGACAATTCATTATCTTTACAATATTGTTTTAGTGCCATGATCAAGCCGCATACATCGTAATCATATTGATGATTTCCTATATAGTTGTCTATTTCTGAATTCCTATTTGAACCTGTCAATTCACAAAATTTATCATACCATGCGGCAGTTCTATGCGAATCTCCTAACGAGACCACTAACTTGTTATATAATTTGTGTACTGGAATACTGGTGGGTTTTACCTTATTATCACCTAAAGTTAGAGAAGTACCATTTTCTCCATAAACTCCTCCTATCTCATTACCATCTTTATCTATAAATTTAATTGCTTGTAATCCATTGGAGTCTATTTTAGCAATAATATTTCCTTTTAAATCTGTAAAATAAAACCCTTCTTCATATTTATCAACATGAAGTCCTTTATCGGCTAAGTCTATTGCCGAGATTATATTACCCTCTTTGTCATAAAAGTTTATAGAATGTACACCATCGGATTTTATAATAGCTATTATATTACCTGATTTGTCACAAAAGAAAAAACCATCTGATAAATCTTTTATCCTACTCTCAGAATCATTAGATGCATTCAACTTTTTCCCAAATGATTTATCCACTTCATCCTTTAACATGTTAAACTTCCCAACACCAACCTGTGAGAATGAATTAGTCGCCCAGGAACCTCCACCAAACTCCCATTTCTCCGTATCACCAGCAGAGTTAATGAAGCTGACGGTGAGCCCATCTGACCTAAGTTCTGCCGGAACTGATTTTATCTTCTTATCCTTAAATAATTATCTGTTGAATTTGAGAGCTGGTAGAACCTGGGTAGAAATCAATAACTAGTATCACGATTTCTACCCAGGTTCTACCGACTTTAATCCGATGCGTACTCATCCCATTTTATTCGGCTTATATCTTGCAGAAGTGAAGAAACTTTACTGATTGCAGATATGGGGAATAATGATTCTACATTATTATTTTGTGATAATAAAGTAATTGCTTCAGTAAGATCTTGGTTTATGCATGTTATAACCTCAAAATCATTTAACTGATGCTTGTGTACTAAGTCCTCTAATGTTATTGTGTCTATATTGACTGTTTTTAATATACTATTCTTCATAACTAAATTTAATGTTGCACTTTGTTGTACGATTTTTTTCCTATTCAGAGTGCGTAAAGCTCTTTAATCAGGTTTATTGTAATCTAATGAAGAATAGCTTTCTTCAAATAAACGTTGGGGATTTTGTTCAGAAGTACGATTGCACAGGTTAATGATACTAAAATTCACCTTGATAGTTTTTTATAAGTTCGTTTGCTTCTTGTATGTCATGTGGAGTATATATGTCTGTCATCAGAATACTACTATGCCTTGCTTGGTCACGAACACTTAATACGTCTTCCTGTCGTAACATGTTGGTGATTCCGGTATCTTTCAGACTGTAAAATTTGTAAGAATCTGGGAATCCCAATTTCTTGCGTATATGCCGCAGCCACCAGTCGCGAAAAATTTTTTCGGATACTTGTTTATTACCTGGTCTAAATCCTTCAGAGAATAGGAAATAGTGTGATGGGTAATCAAACGTGTGTAGGTCCAGCATGAGCATGATTACTTTTTGGGGTAAGGTAATAGTTCCGTTTTTTCTGTTTTTAGAAATTGTATCTTGCACGAATATAGTTTGGTTCGATAACGATATGTTGGCTAATCTGAGTTTTACCATTTCTGACGGTCGGATGAAACAATAATATAGAATGTAGCATGCAAGTAAGTAATGCTTATTGATTTCTGTCAGATAATCATGCAGCATATTCAAATGCACTTGGCTTATAAGAGCCCTTGTCTTATGCTTAAATCGTCTTCCTAACACGCTGATTCCATCCGTTGGGAGTGTCTTTAAATAGTTTTTCTCAACGCAATAGTGACTGAATAATCGGAGAAATGATAAGTAGTTATCTCTCGTATAGGCTGTGTTGTCTCTGTTAATGTATATCTCATCTAGAAATTCGACACAAAAATCTTTGTTGAACTGGTATATGTATGTGATAGGTATGCGTTTTCTTTGATTATACTCAACGAGGTTTTTCAGTTGTGAAGATAATGATTTATGTGTTTCAGGCCGATAGACACCTTCATTCAGTAATTTGTCAATATATGTTCGGTATCTATCGATTATTTCAGAAAAAGGAAGATAAGCAGAGCCAGAAGACTTTTCTATCCAAGGGTTCCATCCTTGCGAAAGTTGTTCTGATAATCTGTTCATCAGATTGTTGCAATATTTTCTCCGCTGATTCGCGTTCTTAATTTTGTTCAGTTTGATTTTCTTTCTTCGCATTTTCCCGGTGGCTGGATCAAATGCGTAAAAATCAATATAAGACTCTTTCCCTTGGTGATATACCGGTGGTGTGTA
>OHJS01001650.1_pt1 | contig 10501 bp, 8 predicted proteins | sample 1568661 | NCBI WGS metagenome assembly OHJS01 (sample SAMEA3879603, study PRJEB24766) | human gut metagenome | biome: human-associated habitat; feature: feces | place: USA | collected 1985/1987 | reverse complement strand
TCAGTGTGCGAATACGGTGCGGAACCCGTTTCGTGCCGCATTGTTATATAAACGTGCGATCAATTCAAATCGTATTTGGCGATCAGTTCTTTGAAGCGGGCTTCGAGCTGCGGGGTTCCGGGAACGAGGGGCAGCCGCAGCGTGTTGCCGATGAGTCCCAGTACCGACATGGCGCATTTCACGCCCGTCGGGTTGCCTTCGGCGAAGAGGGCGGTCACGGCCTCCTCCAGACATTCGTAAGCCTTGTGTGCTCCTTCGAAGTCGCCCTTCTTTGCCAGGTCGATGCAAGTCATCATCTTGCGCGGGAAGGCATTGACCGCTACCGAGATCACGCCGTCGGCGCCCCGGCTCATCAGGTCGAGCGTCAGGGCGTCATCTCCCGAGAGCACCAGAAAATCCCTGCTCCGCCAGTCGAGTATCTCCTGAATCTGGTCGATCTTGCCCGAAGCCTCCTTGATGCCGATGACATTCGGGAAGTCGCCCGCAATGCGGATCGTGGTCGCTGCGGTCATATTGACCCCCGTACGGCCGGGAACGTTGTAGAGAATGATCGGCAGGGGCGAATGTTCCGATACGGTTTTGAAGTGCTGGTACAACCCCTCCTGCGAAGGCTTGTTATAATAAGGACAAACCGACAAGATACCGTCGATGCCGCTCCAATCCCCTTCCTTCAGGTCTTTAACTACTGCTGCCGTGTTATTCCCGCCACATCCCATCAACAAAGGAACACGGCCGGCTACACGCTCCACAAGCATCTTTTTCAATATCTTCTTCTCGTCAGCCGAGAGGCAAGGTGTTTCGGCCGTCGTTCCCATAATACACAGGAAATCCACGCCATTCCGTATCTGATATTCTACCAGACGGGTCAACGCCTCATAGTCCACTTCACCATCCGATTTAAAAGGAGTTATCAAAGCAATTCCCAACCCCTTGAACTTATTTTGTGCCATAGTTTAAGTAGTTCTATCTATTTCGCGACAAAAATACAAATAAAATCCCATAATGCAAACAATCTTTCACGATTCTATCTTTTTCAAGAACTCTTCTTCCGAGAGGATAGGGATACCCAATTTACCGGCTTTCTCCAGTTTGGCCGGTCCCATGTTGGCTCCGGCCAGCACGAAAGAAGTCTTCGAAGAGATGCTGCCCACATTTTTTCCACCGTGCTGTTCTATCATGGCTTTATATTCGTCGCGCGAATGAAGCGAGAACACCCCGCTCACCACAATACTCTGCCCGGATAACTTGTCGGAATGGCTGCTCAATTCTTCGTCGGAAAGCTCCATCCGGACCCCTTTTTCCCGCAAACGGCGCACCAAATCGCGGTTGGCTTCGTTTGCAAAATAGCGGATCACGCTCTCGGCTATCACCACACCGATTCCGTTGATCTGCAACATGTCCTCCAACGATGCCGAGGCCAGCGCGTCCATCGACTTGAAATGGCGTGCCAAGGCTTTAGCCGCAATTTCACCGACAAAACGTATGCCCAAGGCAAACACCACGCGTTCGAAAGGAACTTCTACGGAGTCGGCAATCGAGCGGACTATCTTTTGCGCGGATTTCTCGCGCGTGCCGTCCTCGCCGTTAATCTGCTGCACCTGTATATCGTACAGGTCGGCCACATCGCGTATCAAGCCGCGGCGGTAGTAATCGTCCACGGTTTCGGGTCCCAGACTGTCTATGTTCATGGCCCTGCGGCTGATGTAATGCTCTATGCGCCCCTTGATTTGCGGCGGACAAGCCGTGTCGTTGGGACAATACCATGCGGCTTCTCCCTCGTAACGCACCAGTTCGGCCCCGCATTCCGGACAACGGGTGATGAACTCGGCCCTTGGTCCCGTTTCCGGTCCCCGCGCATCGGCGTCCACACCTACGATTTTGGGAATGATTTCCCCTCCTTTTTCCACATATACCATGTCCCCGATATGCAAATCCAACTGCTCCATCACGTCGGCATTGTGCAGCGTGGCACGCCGCACGACCGTACCGGCCAACTGCACCGGATCCATATTGGCCACCGGCGTCACCGTTCCGGTACGTCCGACCTGGAAGGTCACGGCATTCAGGCGCGTACGGGCACGCTCCGCCTGAAACTTGTAAGCGATGGCCCAACGGGGGCTTTTGGCGGTATAGCCCAACGCACGTTGCTGCCTCTGGGAGTTGACCTTCAGCACGATGCCGTCCGTAGCCACAGGCAGGTTCTTGCGCTCCACGTCCCAATAATCTATGAAATCATAAATGTCCTGGAGCGTAGTTACTTTCTTCATCCCCCCGGATATCTTGAATCCCCATGAGCGGGCCGCCTGCAAATTTTCATAATGCCCGTCAAAAGGAATGTGTTCTCCCAAAAGGTAATATAAGTAAGCGTCAAGCTTGCGTTGCGCCACCACCGCTGAGTTTTTGCTTTTCAGCGTCCCCGAAGCCGCGTTACGCGGATTGGCGAAAAGCGGTTCTTCGCGTTCTTCGCGTTCGCGGTTCAATGTCTCGAAGCTCGTCCACGGCATCAGGATTTCCCCACGGATTTCAAACTCTTCGGGGTAACCGTTCCCGTTCAGACGAAGCGGAATGCAACGAATGGTCTTGACGTTTTCCGTCACGTCGTCGCCCTGTACCCCGTCGCCCCGCGTCACGGCACGCACCAACCGCCCCTGCTCGTAGGTCAGCGAGATGGAAAGCCCGTCGTATTTCATTTCACAACAAATCTCGAACGGTTCGCCTTCCAAACCGGAACGGACGCGTTCATAAAAGTCGGCCACCTCTTGCTTGTTGTACGTATTGGACAACGACAACATGGGATAGCGGTGGGGCACCTGCACGAACTCCTGGTTCAGGTCGCTCCCCACGCGCCGCGTCGGCGAGTCCGGGTCGTCAAATTCGGGATGAGCCGCCTCGAGGTCTTGCAACTCCCGCATCATGCGGTCAAACTCTTGGTCGGAAATCTCCGGGGCGTTCAACACATAATAATTATAGTTGTGGCGGTGCAATTCATTGCGAAGCCGCTCTATCTGTTCTTTTACTTCCATTTGCATTCAATGATAAATCCTGACAGGGAGACATCGCGGCTCTGTTCCCGCGAACGGCTCCCCCGTCATTCGCATAAGCAAAGATAGTCAATTCGCAGAAAACGCCCAAGGGCGCAAAGAAAAAAGAAAAGCATCCTTTTCCGGCACAATCTGTCAAAACGTCAATCCCATGCCTTCGAGAATCGTCCATTCGCCCCTCGATGCGGCCTCGATGCCCAATAAGCGACGCACGCGCCTCCCGAAAAAATCAAAAAGACAGCCTGAAAGCTTTTTCACAAGACGAAAGCAAACGGAAACCGCCCGTCCTCCGCTTCTTTCTTTTTCCGGTGAAACCTGCGAGGCGGAACCGCCCACATTCTGTCCGTAAAATCTTGTCGACGAAAAACAGGAAAATAGAACGAAAAAGCCGCAAAAAAGCAGTTTTTCTCTTCTTCGTGCGGCGAAAAATTCCCATTTCGGACGGATTTTTTCCACGACATGCGGAGTACCCGGAATTTATATGAGGAAAGAAATTTTTCGTTTGGCTGCAAACGATTTTTTTCTTTCCTCAAAGTAAATGAATATATACTGCATAAAACAGTAAAAACGACACGGAAATTGCATACTTATACATTTCTGTCTTTTTAGATTCTCCTAACCGCTGTCTTTTGAAACTACTGATTTGGAGCTGAAAGTAGCAAAATGTCAGAATCATCATTTCAAATCCGCCCGATTATACTTACCTTTGCCCATTAAAAAGAATCGTGGAAGCAATGGAGATAGCAATCATTGGCGGAGGAGCGGCCGGCTTCTTTCTGGCCGTCAACCTGAAAACATTCGCGCCGCAGGTGGAGGTCACGGTATTCGAAAGGCAGGCGGATGTATTGAAAAAAGTACTGGTCTCGGGCGGCGGACGCTGCAACCTGACCAATACTTTTGAGGGTGTGACAGACCTGAAACAGGTCTACCCCCGTGGGCACAAGCTCTTGAAGGGGCTTTTCAAACAGTTCGGTCACCGGGATGCCTACCAATGGTTCGAAGCGCACGGCGTGCCGCTCGTCGCGCAAGACGACCATTGTGTGTTTCCGGCCGCACAGGATGCCCGTGCCGTAGCCGGTTGCCTGAAAAGCCTTGCTGTGGAATTGGGGGTCACGGTGAAAACCTCCCACCGCGTGGAAACCCTCACGCCTTGCGGCGGGAAGTATGAAATCACGTTTCAGGATGTGCGCCAAGGCCGTCTGCTATTCGACCGCGTGGCCATCACCACCGGCGGTTCACCGCGTGGCGAAAGCTTCGCTTATCTGGAACGGTTGGGGCATCGCATCGAAACGCCCGTCCCTTCGCTCTTTACGTTCAACATCGCCTCCCCGACACTGCGCGGGCTGATGGGCACCGTGGTAGACCCGGCATTGGTCGGCATCCCCGGTACCAAATTCAGGCATTCAGGCGCGTTGCTCGTCACCCATTGGGGCATGAGCGGCCCGGCCATCCTGAAATTGTCTTCCCATACCGCCCGTTTCATACAGGAGAAAGCTTACCGCTTCCCCATTTTCGTCAACTGGACGAACGAGTCCCACAGCGAAACCGTGACCGGCATCCTGCAAGACATGGCGCAACGCCACCCCCAAAAGAAAATCTCCGGCTTGCGCCCGTACGACTTGCCTGTGCGGTTATGGCATTACCTCATCGGTAAGTCCGGCATCGCCCCCGACCGGAAATGGAACGAGCTGGGGCACAAAGGGCTTTGCAAACTGGCCGACACGTTGTGCAACGACCGCTACGATGTGGACGGCAGGAGTACGTTCCGCGAAGAGTTCGTCACGTGCGGAGGGGTGAGCCTCGAATCGGTGCAACGGCAAACGCTGGAAAGCAAGACCTGCCCCGGACTTTACTTTGCAGGCGAGGTGCTCGATATCGACGGCGTGACCGGAGGATTTAACTTTCAGGCCGCATGGACCACGGCATACACCGTAGCGCGGGCCATCGCGGAAAACGCGGTACAAAAACAGCCCGTCCCGTAGGAGGCGTCATAACCTCGACCCTACGGAACGGGCCCATTAAGGTAAAGTCAAACCGGAACGTCCATCCCCAGCCGAAAGACGGTCCGTATATCGACCTGCTCACATGCTATTGCAAGCGGAACGTAAACGGCAAAACATAGCGCACAGCCACCGCCTTCCCGTCCTTCTGTCCCGGTGTCCATTTCGGCATTCCGTTTATCACACGGAAAGCCTCGTCGACAAACAGTCGCAACATTTCTTTGGGTGCCGGACTGCCGTCCACCGCCTGCGCATAACTTTTCTCCCCCGCTTCGATACGGCACAGGCTCCCGTCCGTGTCGATGACAAAACTACAGAACACGCGTCCCGTCACACCGTTTTTCAAACATTCGCTTGGGTATTTCATGTTATGCGCCACATAAGCCATACACTCGGCATCACCTCCCGGAAACATCGGCTTAACGTCTACCACGTCATACACATTACGAGGCAGGACCTTGGCACTTTTCAACCTCAAATAATAAGACGCTGAATCTTTCCCTTCAGTCCGGGCAAGCTCCGCCTCCTTGAACTCCACACGGTCTGGAAGGCCATTCCGGGGTGCCATCGCTTTCACCACAATACCTTCGGACATCCTTTCCGAAGAGGCAACGGCCGAATCTGCCTTCGCCACAACCGAAGAAGGCTTGGAGGCTTCCCCTCCGGAGACTTCCGCTTTGGAAGCCGCTTTTTCCATTTTTAAAGGTTCCGGCTGAACATTTTCAGCCGCGACGGCTTTCGCAGTTGCGGATAAATCCGTAACTTTGACCGCAGAGAGTTGCTCCAACCGGCCGTCTACTCCGTTTACGATCTCCGGACGGGCAAATGCCACTGTGGCAAAAGCCCCCACGGGCAGCAGGTACATGTACTTCAAAACTGCCCATTTCGTTGATTTTTTGTTACACATCATAGCAATACGTTTTTTAAGTGTGCTTTGATTCAGACCGTTGGCAAAAGATTGCAGTCGGCTGCCAACGGCCTTTTTTATTAGATATAACTGATAGTTCTTCGCGTTGACTCCATGGTTGAGTACGTACTCGTCGGCCTGATACTCATGAATGCAGCGCAAGTCCATCTCCATCATCCAAACCACTGGATTGAACCACTGTACGGCCTCCACAGCCAACATCAGCAGCGTATCGTAGGAATGGCCGTACAGCACATGGGCCTTTTCGTGCATGAGAATGGCTTCGCCGGCATCGCCCTCCAAGTCTCCTTCCCACATCACAACGCTGTGCATCCAACTGAAAGGCGGCATGGGACGGGCATGACAGTAGAGCGTAATACCGTCTGAAAAGCTCTCGCGCCACAGACAACCGCGAGATATCGCCCGACGCATACGGAAGAACTGGTACATACGGACGGACAACGACACCGCCAGACCTGCGAAATAAAGACAGACACACACCAAAGGCCAAACAGGAACATCCGCATCCGGCATGATGACGACCTCCGGCATGAAAAGCTCCGTCCGCCCAAGCCGGTCTATCAATCCGGCATACGCCCCTTCCGGTGCGGCAGACTGCCACGAATGCCACATTCCGCCAAACCACTCCTCCTGCGAAAGCGGGAAAAGGAACGAAGCCGCAAGTATGGCCAACAAGGCCATACGGTTCAAGCGATGCAGCCTTTCCTTACGTAATAATAAGGTATAAGGCAGATAAAGCAATGTCAGGCACAAAGCCGATTTGATGATATAAACCAAGAATGTTCCCATATCCTATATTTTAAACTGTTCCACCACCATGCCCTGTGGACTGCGGGCTACGCGCGCCGGGGCTCATCCCCCTGCCGTTCCACCATCTCAAGCATTTCTTTCAATTCTTCTTCCGAGATACGTTCCTCTTTGACAAAAAAACGAACCAAAGAGGACAACGAACCGCCGAACAAGTCCTCCTTCACCCCGTCCAGCACTTTCCGCGTATATTCCTGTTTCGTAATCAAAGGATAATAACACTGGGTTTTCGTTCCTTTCAGCTTCTCAAATCCTACGTATCCCTTGTTCAACAAAATCTTCATGAACGTGGCTACGGTAGTATAAGCCGGTTTCTTCTCGCCGTACCCCTCAAGCACATCCGAAATGGTGCCCTTCATCGAAGGCAGACTCCAAAGGATGTTCATGACTTGCATCTCAGCTTTTGTCAGTGTGCCCTGCTTTCCCATTATTTCTAATACTTTAGTTATTGATATGGCAAATGTATATCTAAAGGTTTAGAAAAGCAAATCTACGGAACGTTTTCTGTTCCCAAAATTTCCTTTTTAACTTCTATTTTTAGTAATCAGCCGCCACACGCCATGAAATCCGGCACAAAATCACTACTTTTGCAGTAGATTACAAGAAAACAGATTCCCATGAGAATAGACATCATTACCGTTTTGCCGGAATTGCTCGAAGGCTTTGTGCGTGAAAGCATATTAGGACGTGCCCAAAAGAAAGGCTTGGTGGAAATCCATTTGCACAACTTGCGCGACTATGCCACGAATAAGTACCGCCGGGTGGACGACTATCCTTTCGGCGGCTTTGCGGGCATGGTGATGCAGTGCGAACCGATAGACCGCTGCATCTCGGCCTTGAAGGCTGAACGGGACTACGACGAAGTGATTTTCACCACACCGGACGGCGAACAGTTCGACCAACCGATGGCCAACACGCTTTCCCTTTGTGAAAACCTCATCATCCTGTGCGGACATTATAAAGGTATAGACTACCGCATCCGTGAACACCTCATCACGAAAGAAGTCAGTATAGGAGATTACGTACTGACGGGCGGAGAACTGGCAGCCGCTGTCATGACAGATGCCATAGTACGTATCGTGCCCGGTGTCATCGGTGACGAACAAAGCGCCCTCTCCGACTCGTTCCAGGACAACCTGCTGGCTCCTCCGGTGTACACCCGTCCGGCAGACTACAAGGGCTGGAAGGTGCCCGACATCCTGCTGTCGGGGCATGAAGCGAAGATTCGTGAATGGGAGTTCCAGCAGTCGCTCGAACGGACGAAGCGTTTGCGTCCGGATTTGCTGGAAGAGAAATAAATGAGACTCGTCTTTTGGCGGACTTTTTCGGAAGTGGAATGACAGCGGGTGATTTCATTTCCGGAATCAATTATTCTCGTCATATTCTGACGAGAATAGTGTGTAATCCAATCATTTCAGGGCATTTCAAAACGCAAGTGCGTTTCATTTAAAACGCCTTTACGTTTTAGGTAAAACGCACTTGCGTTTAAAAGAAAACGTCCTTGCGTTTTGTAACGAACGCAAGGACATTTTTCTATGCCTGTTTTTCGGGCCCTGAAAAGTCGGTTTTCAGACTTCCAGTGCTCCGATGATGTCGCGTACGGAACTGTATCCGTGACGGTCCAGATAGTCGTTGATGCCTTCGGCCACTTTCACGGTGATGGCCGGGTCGATGAAGTTGGCCGTACCGATCTGGATGGCAGTGGCACCGGCCAGCAGGAATTCCACGGCATCCTTCCAGTTCATGATACCGCCCAGGCCTACTACCGGAATCTTCACGGCCTTGGCCACCTGCCATACCATGCGCAGGGCGATGGGTTTCACGGCCGCACCGCTCATACCGCCGGTCACGGTAGACAGCACCGGACGGCGCTTCTCCGCGTCGATGGCCATACCCAGCAGGGTGTTGATGAGCGACACGCTGTCGGCTCCGGCACCTTCGGCCGCACGGGCAATTTCGGTGATGTCGGTCACGTTGGGCGACAGCTTCACAATCAAAGTCTTCTTGTAGACCTTGCGCACGGCGCTCACCACTTCGGCTGCTCCGTGGGCCGTCACACCGAAAGCCATACCTCCCTGCTTCACGTTCGGGCAGGAGATGTTCAGCTCGATGGCCGGGATGTTTTCCAGTTCGTTGATGATGGAAGCCGTTTCGGCATAGTCTTCTACCTGTGAGCCGGACACGTTCACAATCATGTTCGTGCGGATGTCCTTAATCTGAGGATAGATATGGTCTACGAAATAATGCACGCCCTTGTTCTGCAGTCCCACGGCATTGAGCATACCCATGGGTGTTTCGGCCATACGCGGATAAGGGTTTCCTTCCCGATGGTGGAGCGTGGTACCCTTCACGATGATGCCTCCGATTTTCTCCAGGTCGACGAAATCCTGGAACTCCAGTCCATATCCGAATGTACCCGATGCAGTCATGACCGGGTTCGACATGTTCAATTTACCGATGTTTACGCTTAAATCTGCCATAATAGTTTCTTTATATTAAATACCGGACCTTCTTTACATACGCACACATGTCCCTCGTCGGTCTTTTCCACGCAGCAGAGGCAGGCGCCGACACCGCAGGCCATGGTGTTTTCCAGTGACACTTCACATTCGATGCCTTCTGCCTTGGCATACTTGGCCACTGCCACCATCATAGGTTTCGGGCCGCAGGTGCAGATCAGGTCGAATCGTTTTTCTTTCAGTACGCTGTGCATGGTGACGTATCCTTTTTCGCCCATGCTGCCGTCTTCGGTGGTGGTGTACACATCGCCGAGGGCTTTGAACTCTTCCAGCTGGAGCAGGTCGTTCTGCGAGCGGGCACCCAGCAGGAAGGTCGGCTTGCATCCTCGTTTCAGGAGGGCTTCACCCAGGTAGAGCATGGGAGCCGTACCTACGCCGCCGCCCACGAGCAGTACCTTGGTGTCGGGAGAATCCGGTATCGTGAATCCGTTGCCCAGCGGGAGCACCACATTCACCGTGTCGCCTTTCTCTACGGTGGCCAGTTTACGGGTACCGTCGCCCACGAGCTGGACGAGGAACCACACTTCGTTTTTCTCTCTATCTACATAGTTGATGGAAATGGGGCGACGCAGGAAAGTGGTCGGCGAGCCGTCCACCCGGATTTCGGCGAACTGTCCCGGAAGCATTTCGGGCAAGGGAGCCTCTTGCGTCAGCTTGATGAGAACGTAGTTCGCATGCAGGCGAAGGTTCTCGGTGACTGTCAAATCTAAGATGTATTTCTTCATATAAAAAAGGTAAATTCGTTTCTGTCACGCAAAGATACGAATTTACCTTTTATATGCCTAGCTCCCGGGGGGATGCTTTTTCCCGTGCGGGGCGTTATTTTTCGGGTTTGAAGACCTCGTAGGTGCCGTTGTCGAAGAAAATGCGTATTTCGGTAATCTTCGGATGGGGCTTCTCGATGTACTTAACTTCCTCTCTGATAATCTCTTTGGGGGGATAAACTACCTTGGAAACCTCGTTCTCCTTGCAAAAATCGGGAGAATCCGGTTCGTCGGACGTGTTTTTCGGATTCTCAAGCGGTTGGGTGAACAGGTCCATGCCTGTCACGGCGGGAGCGCTTTCTTCCATTTCACCTTCTCCGTAGAGCAGCCAGTTGATGTTGACATACGGACAGGCTTTGTGGATGCGCATCACGACTTCCAGGCTCGGTTTGTTTCGCCCGCTGAAGATGTGCGACAGTGACGAGGTGGAAATCCCAATCTT
>OHJS01001647.1_pt1 | contig 10519 bp, 9 predicted proteins | sample 1568661 | NCBI WGS metagenome assembly OHJS01 (sample SAMEA3879603, study PRJEB24766) | human gut metagenome | biome: human-associated habitat; feature: feces | place: USA | collected 1985/1987 | reverse complement strand
GGTCGCCATAGGTCGACTCCATCACGACATAATCTGCCGTTTTTGTATATTCCGGATCTTTTATCAGCGGCTGGTTTTTGTTGCCGATATCCCCTGAAAAAACAAGTTTTCTGCTGCAGCCCTCTTCTTTGAGCCATACCTCGATGCTGGCGGATCCAAGCAGATGCCCGACGTCTGTAAACCGGATCGTCACGTTATCGTTTATTTCCAATTCTTTCCCATACGGGCATGGTACGATACAGTTGATGGTGCCGATCGCATCCTCCATCGTATACAACGGCTCCTCCACTTCGATTCCGGCATGGCGTTTTGCCTTCCTGCTCTTCCACTCCGCCTCCTGCTGCTGAATGTGGGCGCAGTCCCGGAGCATAATGCTGCATAAGTCCGCGGTCGCTTCCGTTGTATAAATCTTGCCGCGGAAGCCGTGTGCGTACAAAAGCGGCAGCATGCCGGAATGATCGATATGGGCATGCGTTAAAAACACAAAATTGATCTGGGATTCCGGAACCGGCAACGGGCAGTTTTCAAACCGGTTGACGCCCTGTTCCATTCCGTAATCGACCAGCATATAACTGTCTCCTGCCTGCAGGTAATGACAGCTTCCTGTCACTTCATGATTCGCACCGATAAACTGCAGCTTCATACACCATTGCCCCCTTTTTTTTATTTCAATTCGTTCGCCATCCGGTAGAATTGGTCATATATGCCATGCTTTTCCAGAAGCTCTTCATGATTGCCTTCTTCCACGATGCCGTCATGGGCGCAGGCTGCGTGGAAAAATCCCGCGGGGTCGCCGAGCAGCTGCGCATCGTAGCCGAGCGGCAGGGCGTGCACTTTATGGACGCCGCCGAGTGCGAGTTCAACGAGGTGGACTTTATGCACCTGACTTGCAAGGGTCACGCCCGGCTGGCAGAGCTGCTGACCGCAGAGGTGCCAAAGCTGGTCTGAGTGTGTTAAAAGAAAATGGACGGAGAAACGTCAAAGACGCTCCTCCGTCCATTTTTGTGCAGTGATGTGAGATGATATCAGAGGTTATGTGGCGCTTTTAGCCTGTTTGAGGATACGGATCACCTTGTATTTGGGTACATACTTTTCCGGGGCGAAATCCTCTTCCAGATAGCCCTGCTCGACACACCAGCGGGCGGCGGCAGCGGCATCGGTGGCTTGTGCAATGGTGGGCTGGGGGCAGCCTGCGTTCTGCCACAGCAGCTCAGCCAGCTGGCCCTGAGTCTTGGGGATGGCTGCATCTGCGGGCAGCAGGTTCTTCAGGATGGCGCGGGTAGTGATCTCGTAGCCGCCCCAGACTGCTGCGCCGCCAATGGCGACTGCTGCAATAGCACCGGCGGCGGACTCTGCGGGTGCTTCGGGCTCTTCAGGTTCGGGCTTCGGCTGAGGAGTATCAACACCGAAATCCTCGTCCAGCGGCTGATCTGGATCGGGTCGGGTCGCCGGAGTAGCGGACCACTGTGCTGTCAGTCTGACAGCACCCCGGGGCATGATGAATGCGATCTCCTCAGTACCCTGCTCCGTATCAGAGCCAAGCGTGCCGACCGTTACGCCAAAGTCCGCGCTGGTGCCTTCTTCCACTTTCCAGTGATGGAATTGCATGTTTTCAGCAGGTGCATCAGCCTTGATCGTGACTTTTTCGCCCGCCTTTACACGCACAAAGCTGTCCTGCGTGCCATTGATTGTACCGCCTTCCACGATGACCGGCAGACTCATTGCGATGGCGGGAATACTGTAGACAGCACTCAGTTCCACAGGCTTGTCAGACATGGTGAACGTAAAAGTTTCGTTTTTGATCTTTGCCCCGCTGGCATCCAGCAGATAATTGTTTTCTGCGTCCACCGTAACATTCAGGCTATTGCCGTCCGCATCGATGATTGCAGTAAGGCTGCCCTTTTTGAGCTTCCAGCCTACGAGCTTGGAAAAGCTTGCGTTGCTGTCGTGACCGGTCACGGTAACGGATGCACCCTCCAGTGCATACACCGTCTCACCGGTGGTATTGTCCGTTTGGGCAGTACCGTTGCTCACCTTGACAGCAGCCTTGTAGACAGCGGTCAGCTTGACGGCTGCATTCGGCATGGTGAAGCTCAGAGGGCTGACCTTCAGCTCCTCTTCGGTCTTGCCGATATTGCCGCCAGATACCTCCCAGTGGTCAAACTGGTAATCCTCGGGGCTGCCTGCGGTCACGGTAACGGCTGCGCCCGGGCGGGCAAAGTCTGCATTGCTGTTACCGTTCACTTTGGCAGTACCGCCGGACACCTCAAGCTTGTTGCTGTGGTGTGCGGTCAGTTCTACATTGCCTGTAGGCATGATGAACGAAAATTCCTTCTGCGCCAGTTTTTCGGCAGAGATCGTAAAGCCTGCGGGAGCATTTACTACTTCCCAGCCGTCAAATTTTCGCTCGTCAGTTTCATCAATCTGGGCGGTGACGGTCACTTTTTGACCGTTGAAGCTGTCCAGTTCTCCGCTGGTTGTATCGCCTGCTGTGGCGGTTCCATTGTTCACCTTGAGGTGAGCATCCTGCTTTTCTTCAATACGGAGATAGCTGTAGCGTGCATTCGCCTCAATGGGGGTAACACCGGCATCAATGGCTCCCTCTTCCCCGTCTTCGCTGGTAAAGTAGACGTAGTCTGCACCATCCGTGCGGTGGTAGGTAAAGTTACCAGCATTTGCGAGTACACTGCCGCCATCTTTCTCACCGTGAATCGTCACAGGGCCGTCGCAAGTGATGTCAGCCTTGCCATAGCCGCTCAAGACCCGAGAACTGCCCGATGCATCGATTTCCACTTCGTTAGCTCTGTGGATGATCAGCGTACCATCTGCATTGCTCGTATAGCCTATAGCATAGGTGCCTTCCGGTGCATTGATAGTCACTTTTCCGGTGCAGGTGATCACTGCCCTGCGGCCGATAGCGGAGTAGTTGTCGCTGGAAATTGTCACGTCGTGGGCTCTATTGATGGTCAAGTTGTGGACTGCAATGTTTTCCTTGCCATCCAGCACCACGTCAACATCATCCGGCACCTCAATGGTAATAGTATTAATCGTCTTAGTAGTATTGGTAGATGTCAGTATCTTCTGCACCGGGTCATAGTGGAAGGTATAGTTGCCTGGGGTGACGACAATGTTCTCATAATCCGCCGGGTCGATCACATTATTATTGATTTTGATCTCCTCTGCGACGTTCTCCGCATCCAGCACACTGACCGCACGGTTGCCGCTGATGTTCAACTGCATCAGTGCATCAGTGCTCTCAGCCAGAGCTGGGGCTGAGAGGGTGAACATCATGCATCCGGCTAGCGCTGCCGATACTGCACGTCGGATAAGTTTGCCTTGTTTCATGGTACAACCTCCTTTTTCCCCTCGTATTATTTACGGGGGGGGGGGGGTATGTATTACGGTACTTCCATTATATTACATTTTATCGTATTTTGGAAGGGAAATGGCGCAAAATGCCCAAAAAGAGCACGAATTATCGAAAGTATCACTCTTTGATCGGCTCTGCCCCTGCCGTTCTTCCGCTCTGCGTGCTTTTTTGCCCCAGCACCGCCTTTTTTGTTGACAAGGCACCGGCTTGCTATTATAATAGTGTAGTCAAAATGGCATTCCTGTGCGGCTTTGTGGCTGCGCGAAAGAAATACAGCTAATAACAAGGAGAGATTCTCAAATGGCACAAGAGATCAAGATGTCCGCTGCCGGTCTGAAGGCAATGCAGGAGGAGCTGGAATACCTCAAAACCGTCCGCCGCAAGGAGCTGGCTGAAGAGATCAAGGAAGCCCGCAGCCACGGCGACCTGTCTGAGAACAGCGAGTACGACGAGGCCAAGAATACGCAGGGTCTGGTGGAGAACCGCATCACCGAACTGGAGCAGACCATCAAGAACGCAGTTATAATCGACGAGAGCGAGCTGAGCGTGGATAACGTCTCCGTGGGTACCCACGTTACCATCCGCGAGACCGGCGAGGACGAAGCCGAGGAATACGATATCGTGGGTCGCACCGAGGCTGACGCCTTCAACGGCAAGATCAGCGATGAGAGCCCCGTAGGCCACGCCCTGATGGGCAAGGCTGTGGGCGATAAGGCCGAAGTGCTGCTGCCCACCGGCCAGACCGTGGTGTACACCGTGCTGGCCATCACCCATTCTGCAAACTAAGTAGGAGTAACCATGGAAGAGCAAAAGAGAAATCCCGCTGCGGGTCTGTCCGAGAGCGAGCAGGTACAGGTGCGCCGCCAGAAGCTGGCCGACCTGCAGGCTGCCGGAAACGACCCCTTCACCCTGACCAAGTTCCCGCAGGACGCATACTCTGCCGACCTGAAGGAAGAGTTCAAGGATCTGCCCAACGAGACCGACAGCGGCAAGCTGGTGGCACTGGCAGGCCGTATGATGTCCAAGCGCGTCATGGGCAAGGCCAGCTTTGCCCATCTGCGCGACGACAAGGGCGATATCCAGCTTTATGTCCGCCGCGACGAGCTGGGTGACGAGGCCTACGCCGCCTTTAAAAAGCTGGACGTGGGCGACATTATCGGCGTGAAGGGCGAGGTGTTCCGCACCAAGACCGGCGAGCTGAGCGTGCGCGCCACCGAGTTGACCCTGCTGGCAAAGAGCCTGCGCCCCCTGCCCGAAAAGTTCCACGGCCTGACCGATACCGAGATGCGTTACCGTCAGCGCTATGTGGACCTGATCGCAAACCCGGAGGTGAAGGACACCTTCATCAAGCGCAGCCGCATCCTGAAGGAGATCCGCGCTTATCTGGACGAGAAGGGCTTTTTGGAGGTGGATACTCCCATCCTGACCCCCTTTGAGATCGGTGCCTCTGCCCGTCCCTTCTACACCCACCACAACAGCCTGAACATGGACATGGTGCTACGCATCGAGACCGAGCTGTACCTCAAGCGCCTGATCGTGGGCGGCATGGATCGCGTGTACGAGGTGGGCCGTATCTTCCGCAACGAGGGCATGGACCCCAAGCACAACCCGGAGTTCACCACCATTGAGCTGTATCAGGCCTTTACGGATTTCCATGGCATGATGGATCTGGTGGAGGAGCTGTACAAGCGCCTTGCCCTCAAGATCTGCGGCAGTCTGGTCATTCCGTATCAGGGCAAGCAGATCGATATGAGCCACTGGGAGCGCCTGACCATGGTGGAGGCTGTGAAGAAGTATTCCGGTGTGGACTTCAACGACTGGCAGACCGATGCGGACGCCATCGCTGCCGCCAAGGCGCACAACGTGGAACTGCCCGAGGTGCCCACCAAGGGCGCCATTCTGGCCGAGTTCTTCGACGCCTTTGTGGAGGACAAGCTGATCCAGCCCACCTTCATCTACGATTACCCTGTGGAGATCAGCCCGCTGGCCAAGCGCAAGCCGGATGATCCCGCCTTCACCGAGCGCTTCGAGTATTTCATCGACTGCACCGAGTACGGCAACGCCTTCAGCGAGCTGAACGACCCCATCGACCAGAAGGGCCGCTTCGAGCGTCAGGTGGCCGAGCGCAAGGCGCTGGAGCCCGAGTGCAAGGCACAGGTGGACTACGACTACGTCAACGCACTGGAGTACGGTCTGCCCCCCACGGGCGGTCTGGGCTTCGGCGTAGACCGTCTGGTGATGCTGCTCACCGATAGTGCCTCTATCCGTGATGTGCTGCTGTTCCCCACGATGCGCCCGGAATCTAACTAAGCTACGTGGTAATCCTTGTGTCTCCGACAGTCCGCACGAACTGAAAATCCGACCCTGAATGTACCAAAAACCTGAATGTTCAGACGGATTTCTTAGGGGCTTGTCGGAGAAGGCAAAAATCCCAAACGGAGCGTGACGGATTTTCGCCAGTTCCACATCCAGCAGAAAACTGTAAACGAGAAAACAGTCAAGAGGACATTTCACCATCGGCAAAAGCCGAAAGTGGAGTGTCCTTTTTCTATATCCTGATAATGCAAGTATACCACATAACATTGACAAAGGAGAAGAATACAATGGCACATAAGCGAAACTCGGTTGAAGTTCCTGAACTGGAAAAACTGCTGGCTGGAAAGAAAAAGAAATACGTTCGCTACGAGGAAGGGGCAGTCCTCTACTCGATGGGCAAAAACTCTTTCCGACAAGTCGCACAGGATGCTCACGCTGTCGTCCGGTTGAAACGCATTGCACTGGTGAACGTAGAAGTGCTGGACGAATATCTGGAATCCTTTCGTGAATAATTGAATTAGTTTTACATAGCGCACTTTCAGTTTCCACAAAATTGAAGGTGCGTTTTTTCTTTTGCAAAAATCAGACAAGGAGGTTTTGCACATGATCACACACTCACAGTTGAAAATCCGAGGCCACACCAAATGATGCTCGACTACTTCTATGGGCAGTCAGGTGAACTGTTCGCCTACTTCCGCATACCGAAAGCACTCTTTCAGGACAGCCGTTTCCGGCAACTCTCTACGGATGCCCGGACACTGTACGGCATCCTGCTCGATCGTATGAGTCTGTCTGCAAAGAATAGCTGGGTGGATGAACATGGGCGTGTGTATATCATCTACACCGTCCGGGAGGTGCAGGAATCTCTCTGCTGTGCCGAGCACAAGGCGGTCAAGTTGTTCCGGGAGCTAGAACAGGCAGACCTCATCGAACGCAAACGGCGTGGGCTGGGCAGACCCAGCTTGATCTACGTCAAGAACTTTTCATCTGGACTGCCAAAAGCGCAAATACAGAATTGTGCAAACAGCAATTCTTGTGCTGCCGAAAGTGCAGTTCAGGTGCGGCCAAAATCGCAATCTAATAAGACTGATAAGAATAAAACAGAGAAGAACCATCCTTTCCTCCCGGATGAAACGGACAGGCTGACCCAGCGAGAACAGCTTGAAGATTATTTTTATCAGGCATTGGAGGTCGAACTGCTGCTCCGGCTCTGCCCGGATGATGAGGACGCCATTTATCAAATCGTGGACTTGCTTGTGGACACTTGCTCCACCAAACGCAAGATGTTGAGGATTGCCGGGGATGATAAGCCTGTCGAAGTAGTGCGCAGTCGGTTGAAAAAGCTGAACGCAGACCATATCCGCTTCGTGCTGGGCTGTCTGGCAGAGAACACTTCCCCTGTGCGGAACATGAAGCAATATCTGCTGGCGGCATTATTCAATGCGCCTACGACCATGAATCTCTACTATCAGAACAAAACGAACCACGACTTTGCGCGTGGCTCTCCGGGGAGGTGATATTATCGCAAAGAAAGCAACCACAATCGCCATCGTCAACCAAAAAGGCGGCACGGCCAAAACCACCACCTGTGAAAATTTGGGCATCGGTCTGGCTATGGAGGGGAAGAAAGTTCTGCTGGTGGATGTTGACCCGCAGGGCTCACTCACCATCAGTATGGGCTGGCAGCAGCCGGATGAACTGCCCACTACGCTATCCACTCTCATGCAGAAAGCTATGAATGACCAGCCCATCCAGCCCGGTGAGGGCATCCTGCACCATGCGGAGGGCGTTGACCTTATCCCGGCCAACATTGAGCTGGCGGGAATGGAAGTTGCCCTTGTCAACAGTATGAACCGGGAAAAGATGCTAAAGCAGGTGTTGGACAGTGCCAAACGCGAGTACGATTATATTCTACTGGACTGCACTCCTTCGCTGGGAATGCTCACCGTCAATGCGCTGGCTGCGGCAGATACCACGTTGATTCCGATGCAAGCGCAGTACCTCTCTGCCAAAGGACTGGAACAGCTCTTGCAGACGATTGGAAAAGTGCGGCGGCAGATAAACCCAAAATTAAAAATCGAGGGTATTTTGCTCACCATGACGGACAGCCGCACCACCTATGGAAAGCAGATCGACAATCTAATCCGGCAAGGCTATGGCCGGAAGATCAATGTATTCGAGCAGACGATTCCCCGGTCTGTCCGTGCCGCTGAAATCAGTGCGGCAGGAAAAAGCATTTTTGCCTATGACCCAAAAGGAAAAGTGGCAGAAGCCTACAAATCTCTGACGAAGACTAACTATTAAAAGTCAAGCCCTAAAATGAAAAAATCCGCCAACCATCCGCTGCCCATGACAAACATCATTCAAATGCTGGCCTTGGAGTAGCGAGGGTGACGGAGAGAACAGCAAAGCAAGCCCAGCCAACCCTCGCAAAAACAGAATAGCATTTGAATGCTTCGGTTTGTCAAGGGTTCGCTGCGCCAGCTAAGTTGTTCTTAGGTTTAACTCAGGCTCTGGAGAAAATCAAGTGACGGCAAGATATGCTTTACCGGACTTCTGCAAAGCGTAAATCAGTCGTACGAGTTTCTTTGTGGCATGAGATAGGGCAACATTGTAGTGCTTGCCTTCAGCTTGCTTTTTGGTAAGGTATTCAGTAAAAACTGGATTCCAGTAACAGACGTATTTGGTTGCAGTGTAAAGAGCGTATCGAAGATAACGAGAGCCACGCTTTTCCATGTGTGCATAGCAGTTTGTGAGTTTTCCTGACTGGTATGTGGAGGGAGAACATCCAGCATAAGCCAAAACTTTGTCAGGAGAGTTAAAATTCGAAAAATCCCCTACCTCTGCAAGAATCATCGCAGCAGAATGAAATCCCATTCCGGGAATCGAAAGGATCGGCGGTTTCAATTCATCCATGATTTTCCGAATGGCATCTTCAATTTCATTGATTTCGGAGGTAAGTTCTTGAATGAGCTTAATGGTGTGCTTTAATTCCAAAGACTTAGCAGGCATAACAGAACCAATGGATATTCTGGCTGCATCTCGGATATGAGTAGCTTTATCTTTTCGGTAATGGCCTCTGGATGTTTTCACGAGAATATTAGCTAATCTGGTCAGATGAGCTTCTGAAATCTGCTTTGCACCGGGATACTCACTGAGAAGTGCGTAGATTGAAGTGCCGTGGATAGACGAAACAAGCTGTTCCAATTCCGGAAACAGGATTGTAACCAATCTGGACACCGACTGCTTTAGTTTAGCGCGTTCCTGAACTTTATCAAATCGGTATCTCGTGAGTGACTTTAGTTCTTCGTTGTGATATGCTGTATCTGTGTAGGACTTGAGGTCTACATCGGACAACAGCATAGTTGCAATCGTTTTTGCATCCACACGATCGGTTTTAGTTTTGCGAAGACTGAGGCTCTTTCGATACAGGTTGGTATGCAAGGGATTCATGACATAGACGGGCAGATCATTGTCAAGAAGAAACCCAAGGATGTTGTAGCTATAATGTCCGGTAGCCTCAAGCCCTACTTTTATTTTGTCTGATTTTTGAGAACAGTCTTGGATTGTTTGTAGCAGACTTTTGAAACCATCCATGTTGTTGGGAATGGTAAAGCAATCGACAAGGGTCGTTCCTTCCGAATCGAGAATGCAACAGTCATGCTTATCTTTGGCAACATCAATTCCGACACAGACCATTTTATACCTCCGTTATATTATTCAATGCTGCTTAGGACCACAGACTTCTTTGCTCTTGTAACCTCGTTCTAAATAAACCGTCTGGCGGTATCTAACTGATTAACATTTCAACAAAGAAGCTGTGGTTGGAGCCTTCGTCAAACCGTCTTTGCGGTAGGAGGTGTTCACCAATCCACAGCATCCCATACAGTGTAGCATACCGCTGGAGAGCGGTCTATAAATACTACTCTTTTATAATACGAGGAGGTGCTGGCCGATGCCGATAGACAGCGGAAACTTAGCTCTGAAAGGGCTAGATGAACTTTTCTCTACGGAGGAAAAGCGACAGGAAGAGCAGAGCGAACAGGTGCAACAGATTCCCATTGATGAGCTGCATCCGTTCACCAACCATCCTTTCAAAGTCGTGGACGATGAAGCCATGACCCGGACGGTGGAAAGCATTGCCCAGTTTGGTGTGCTGGCACCGCTTATCGCAAGACCGCGTCCGGATGGTGACGGATATGAGATTATCTCTGGCCACCGCCGCCAGTTCGCTGCAAAGATGGCTGGTCTGGAAACGCTGCCCGTCATTGTGCGTGACATGGATGATGATGCTGCTACGATTTTGATGGTTGATTCCAACTTGCAGCGAGAACACATCTCACCCAGCGAAAGAGCGTTCGCATACAAAATGAAGCTGGATGCTCTAAAAAATCAAGGTGCTAGGTCAGATTTAACTTCCCGACAAGTTGTCGGGAAGTTGGAAGCTGCTGACGTGATAGGAAAAACCACCGATGAAAGCGGCAGACAAGTACAGAGGTATGTCCGACTTACGAACCTTATTCCTGAACTGCTCAATATGGTGGACGAAAAAATGATTTCATTCAATCCTGCCGTAGAGCTGTCTTACCTCTCGCCTGAGCAACAGCAGGAAATGATAAAGGCGATGGACGATACCCAAAACGCACCTTCCGTTTCACAGGCAAAGCGCATCAAAGAACTGGCACAGAAAGGTCAATTCACCTCTGATGCCGTTGTTGCCATTATGGGAGAAGAAAAGAAAGGCGAACTGGATACAGTAACTATCAAAAACGACATCCTGCGCAAATACTTTCCGCGCAGTTACACGCCCCGGCAAATGGAAGAAAAAATCAT
>OHJS01001638.1_pt1 | contig 10564 bp, 9 predicted proteins | sample 1568661 | NCBI WGS metagenome assembly OHJS01 (sample SAMEA3879603, study PRJEB24766) | human gut metagenome | biome: human-associated habitat; feature: feces | place: USA | collected 1985/1987 | reverse complement strand
TTCCTACAATAAAGGTGTCGAATTTATATTTACTGTTTAAGTTGGCATTTTCATAATTGATATTAGAGATACTGCCGGCAGGCTGAACTTCAGAATTGCCCATGGATGCGGTGTCTTTTTCCAAAATAAAGGTTACATCATATTCATGGTCCATAATTTCTGAAATGGTAACTTTAAAAAACAGACCGTATTTATTTGAAATATAATTAATGGTCTGTGCCTGGTCGGAAGGAATCATAATCGTTACGACATTATTCTCTACTTTATATAATTTTAACGGTGCGATCCAAGTCTCATAAGATATATTGGTTAATTCGTACTCGGTCCGAATGCTTTCCTTAATCTGATTCCATTTCTCTTGAATATCGTTCATGTTCTACCTCTGAATCATTACAATAATATATATAAAACCATAGTACCCCAAAAAAATAAAAAAATCAAATCATTTACACAGAAATGTGAATAAAGTGGAAAAGAAATACACATTTATGACCAGATAAAATCAAAATGTGTGGATAACTTATCCCCAATGTTGTGGAAATCGTAAAAAAAGAAATTTTTTAAACAGAAAATCCATTGAAATGTGGATAAGTTTGTGAATGGTTATAAACACAATCCACCCTGTAAATTTCAGTACTTGAATATTGACATAAAAAGTTTTCTACCAGTCATCTACGAGATATCCACAAGATATCAACAAAATGTGGATATCTTGTGGTTTGTGTGGATTTTTCCACATATTTCGTGGAAGAATTGTGTAAATTATGGACTGCATTTATGTAAATTCTGTCGGGTGACGTAAATTCTGTCCACAAAATTTCCACGAAATGTGAGTAAACATATAATTGCTTCAATATATATAGAAAAACTGTATGTGGAAATCAGAATATGATATACTGTAAATGTAGATACTATAACACTATGAAGTTGAGAGAAATGTTATAAGGAGAGAAGTATGAAAAATAAAACAAGACAGATAGTGGCGTTACTTGTTACAGCGGCAATGCTGACAGGTTGTGGAGCAGTACAGAATCAGGATGTGGTATCTGAACAGACAAAGACACAGGAGGAAACACAGACTGAATCTGTGGAAGAAGTACAGAGTAAAGCTGATACAGCGACAGAGTATTCTGTAATAGGGCAGCGACCAAGGTTGATTTCTACAACAGCAGACAGCAGTGAAAATATATCGCCTGCTGCTGACTCTTACACATTGGAGAAGGATTTAAGTAATGTAGATAACTTATGGCAGTTCTATCTGGATGATAAAATGACAGAGTTACTTGCAAAAAATGGTTTTGTAGTCAGGGAAGAGGCCGGAAGAGAATTTTTTGATCTATATGAAAGAAACAGATATAACATGATACCAAATTTTGTGACTGTGGATTCTCTCATGCATACATACCATGTTTATTTTGCCTATTTATTAAAAAATATTGAAAAAGAATACCTTGCGGATCAGGTCAGACAGCTTGGAATAAAAATGCTGGAAGACAGTAAGGAGCAGTATGTGCAGCTTAAAGGAAGTGAATGGGAAAGCGCTGTTGTTAGAAATGTTGCCTTTTTCACAGTGGGGGCAAAATTATTGGATGATACAGTTCAGATAGAAGATTATGTGTCAGATATCGTAGAGTCTGAGTTATCCCGTATAGAGACTGCACAGGGAATCATGATTTCAGGGATTACCGATGATGAAGAGGATTATTCCCAGTATAAGCCAAGAGGATATTATGAGGGAGATTCTGATTTAGAGGCATATTTTAAAGCCATGATGTGGTATGGAAGAATGCATTTTAAGCAGGAAAAAGAAGATCTGGACAGGAGTGCGCTTCTGATTACCAAAGCACTGGATTCTGACAGTGAGGCATATGAACTGTGGCAGTCTGTATACAGTGTGACTTCTTTCTTTGCAGGAGCAAGTGATGACAATGGAGTATGTGAATATGCACCGCTTATCAGGGCTGCTTACGGTGAAAATGCCAAAGTAACAGACTTAATAGGAAATGGAGATGCTTTTTTGGATTATAGGACCAATACTGCAGCATTACCAGTACCTCAGATCAATTCTATTCCTATTGAAGACGGAGAAGAAAATGTAATACCGGGTTTTCGGTTCATGGGACAGAGATTCTCCATTGATGCAATGGTCATGCAGAAGCTGATCTATAGTAATGTTCAGAGTAACAGTGCAGGAGAGAAACGTATGTTACCTGATGTGCTGGATGTACCGGCTGCTTTGGGCAGTGATGTTGCCTTGAATCTGTTAAAAGAAAATGGAGTAGAAGATTATCCGGGATATATGGAAAATATGGAGAAGCTAAGAGGCGGCATTAATGAGGCAGATGATTCTTTGTGGAATGCCAGTCTGTATGCAAGCTGGATACAGACACTTCGTCCCTTATTAGAGAAAAAGGGAGAGGGATATCCAATGTTCATGCAAAATGAGGAATGGGCAAAGAAGAATCTGGAGTGTTTTGCAGGAAGTTATACAGAATTAAAGCATGATACAGTACTGTATTCCAAACAGGTCATGGCTGAAATGGGAGGCGGTATGGAAGAAGAGCCGGATGATCGTGGTTATGTAGAACCGGAGCCGGTTGTTTATGAGAGATTTGCTAGTCTGGCGGAACAGACAGCACAGGGATTAAAGAAATATCAGATGTTAAGTGATGCAGATGAAAATAATCTGGTTAAATTGGAGGAGCTGGCGCTTCGATTACAGACGATATCCAATAAAGAGCTTCAGAATGAAACACTGACAGACGAAGAATATGACCTAATCAGAACATATGGCGGTAATATCGAGCATTTCTGGTATGATGCCATGAGAGCAAATGCAAATTATGATAATATATTCAGTGAGGAGTATCCTGCGGCATTGGTAGTAGATATCGCAACGGACCCCAATGGAAGTGTACTGGAAGCTGCTACAGGAGATCCATCCCAGATTATTGTTGCTGTGCAGGTAGATGGGAAAATCAAACTGGCTTCAGGAAGCGTGTATACATTCTATCAGTTCGAACAACCATTAAATGACAGACTGACTGATACACAGTGGAGAGTCATGATGGGAATTGAAGCCAATGACGACATGGAATATCAGAAAACTACGGATATAAAACAGCCTGCATGGACTGACAGCTATCGTTACCATTATGAATGGTAAGAAAAAGGTCATAACGGCGGTATGTATAGGTATCGCCGTTATGACAGGCTTAATCTGTATATCATGTAATAAGATTCCAGGCTGGGTTACATGGGAAAAAAGGCAGATAAAGGATGCAACAGGGGAATATGAAGTTACCTTATCTTCCAGAGCAGTGAGTGTAAGCAGAAGTTCTGATCAGAAAATCATCTGAAAAGCCAAAAAGGTGTGAAAGTGCAGGATGTCTTATCCTGTGATATAGATGGTGATGGCAATGACGAGTTGATTCTTCTATGCTGGAAGAGTGGGAGATTTGGCAAATACAGACCATTCTGGATAGAACAGGATGAAAAGGAATGGTCACAGCATATTTTTGTATACAAATATACAGAAAATCAGATCACTCCCATGTGGATGTCCTCTTATATTGGACAGGATGTAGTTAAAATAAATGCAAAGCCGGATTTCAGACAGAAATACTACTTGATATTGACTGACAGAAACGGTGAAAACAGTAATTGGGCGTGGAATTACTGGGGATTTGAATTATTTGAAAAATAAGTTGATATTATAATCTGATAAGCATATAATAATTGTATCAATGAGAAAGAGGTGAAAGGATGAGAAAATAATCTACTTTTGAAAGCATGAACAGATTTTAGACAGTGCCCTGTAAAGGGTATCGTTTTCATGTTGCCAAAAGTGGATTATGATTCTCATAACCTCTTTTTTTCGTGTTTATTTATATAATATACGGCTGCTTAGTCTGGCAGTGACACAGGTTATCCGAATCAGAATCGTTTGGCAACAGACGTTTTGGGATGAGGAGGAATGTGTATGGCACAGATTTGTGTTTCTAATCTTACATTTTGTTATGAAGGCAGTTTTGATAATATCTTTGAAGATGTTTCTTTTGTAATCGACACAGACTGGAAACTGGGCTTCATAGGACGAAATGGCAAGGGTAAGACGACCTTTTTAAATATTTTATCAGGAAAGTATCATTATCAGGGAAATATCAGTACATCTACAGTATTTGATTATTTTCCATATCAGATCACACAGCAGCAAAAGGAACAATGTGCATCAGAGTTTCTTGCAGAATTAAAGCCAGGGTGTGAGGAATGGCGTGTCATATATGAACTGGATAAGTTACAGACATCAGCGGAAATATTGTATCGTCCATTTGGAACTTTGAGCTTTGGAGAACAAACTAAGGTAATGTTGGCGGTATTGTTTGCAGAAGACAATGATTTTCTTTTAATTGATGAGCCAACGAATCATCTGGATCATGAGGCAAGACAGATCGTAAAGAAATATCTTGCAGATAAGAAGGGATTTATTCTGGTTTCCCATGACAGAGATCTGCTGGATGCATGTATTGATCATGTACTGGTGCTCAATCGTAAATCCATTGAGATTCAAAGCGGAAATTTCTCAAGCTGGTGGGAGAATAAAATGCGTAAGGATACCTTCTTACAAATGGAGAATGAGAAGCATTTAAGGCAAATAGGTCAGTTAAAAAGGGCAGCAGAGCAAAGCGCCAGATGGGCGCAGCAAAATGAAAATACCAAGATAGGATATGATCCGAAGAAAGAACCGAACAGAGATATCTCAACCAGAGCTTATATTGGGGCAAAAACCAAGAAAATGCAAAGCAGAGTCAAATCCTATGAGAAGAGAATGCAACGTGAGATAGAGGAAAAAGAAGGATTGCTGGTAGATATTGAAAATCCCGTGGATTTGAAATTATATCCTGACAAATATCATAAGGATGTACTTGTTTCTGCCAAAGATTATACCTTTACCTATGCAGATGCAAAGGAGGCAGTGATAGATCATCTCAGCTTCGAGCTGCGCCAGGGAGAAAGAATTTTCTTAAAGGGCAGTAATGGATGTGGCAAGTCTACTCTGATAAAGAACATTTTATCCCATGTAAAAGGAGAAAGTCCTTCAAATGGTAAGGAAGAAGGTCTGCTAGGAACAGGAAGCGGGCTTACAGTTTCCTATATTAATCAGGATACTGGCTTTTTAAAGGGCAGCATCAGGGAATTCTGCAAGGAGCGTGAACTGGATGAAAGCCTGTTTTGTGCACTTCTTCGCCAGCTTGATATGGACAGGGTACAATTTGAGAAAAATATGGAAGGTTTCTCAGAAGGACAGAAGAAGAAGGTACTGATTGCTTCCAGCCTTATGACACCGGCGCATCTATATATATGGGATGAACCACTTAACTATATTGATGTATTTACCAGGATGCAGATAGAGGAATTATTGTTGAAATATCAGCCGACTATGTTACTGGTAGATCATGATGAGAGCTTTTGTAACAGAATTGCTACAAGAATAATTGAATTTAGCCTTGACGAACGTTCTTTTTTACATTATAATCTTAATGATATTTTCTAGTACATGGTATTTTTCTGCCCTTTTGAAGGGAAGATACCGATTGCATCATAAGACAGATATTTTACTGTATATAGAATGAGAAGGAGGTGTTTCTCAATGAAAATGACATTTCAGCCTAAGACAAGACAGAGAGCTAAGGTTCATGGTTTCAGAGCTAGAATGAGTACTCCAGGTGGAAGAAAAGTTTTAGCTGCAAGAAGAGCTAAAGGAAGAAAGAGATTATCAGCATAGGTCACATTTTGTGGCCTTTTTCTCTTTGATTTGGAGAGTTTATATGAAATTTTCGGAATCATTGAAAAGTAACAGCGATTTCAGGCGGGTATATCGGGGCGGTAAATCATACGCCAACAAATATCTGGTCATGTATGTACTGGAGAATGGAACAGATCAAAACAGGCTTGGAATTTCTGTCAGTAAGAAAGTCGGAAACAGTGTCGTAAGACATCGGATTACGAGATTAGTCAGAGAAAGTTACAGACTACATGAAAATATATTTAATAGTGGTTTAGATATAGTAGTCGTTGCAAGGGTCGGTGCAAAGGAAGTCGGTTATGCCGAAATAGAGAGTGCACTGCTGCATGTATCGAAGCTCCATAGAATATTAATAACCTGCTGATAAGGAGGTTATCTATGAAATATATCATGATCAGAATGATCAGATTCTACCAGAAGTATTTGTCACCGCTTAAAAGTACGAAGTGTCCATATTATCCAACCTGCTCTCAGTATGGTCTGGAAGCGATTCAGAAATATGGAGCCGTCAAGGGCGGTTTACTTGCGTTATGGAGAATTCTTCGATGCAATCCTTTTTCAAAGGGAGGATATGACCCGGTACCATAAAAGGGAGTCTTGATTAGGAGGAGACAGATGGATTTTATTTTATTGACACAGAATTCAACTCCGATATTCCAGTATGTAGTTAAGTTACTCGGCGTTATTATGAACGTTATTTTCGAGTTTCTTGATTTGATTGGTATTCCCAATATCGGTTTATCTATTATTCTTTTTACAATTGTTATTTATTTATTACTGATGCCACTTACAATTAAGCAGCAGAAGTTCTCCAAGCTTTCTGCAAAAATGAATCCTGAGATTCAGGCAATTCAGGCTAAGTATAAGGGAAAGCAGGACAATGAATCCATGCTTGCCATGAATGCAGAGACCAAACAGGTATATGCAAAATATGGTGTATCTCCATCCGGAAGCTGTGTACAGCTGTTGATTCAGATGCCGATTCTGTTTGCCCTGTATCGTGTTATCTATTCCATGCCGGCATATGTTACCAAGTTAGGTGACGCTTTCGGTGTTCTGGCTGATAAGATCATGAGCGCTGCAGATGGTGTGGAATATGTAAAAGGCATGAGTGCCGCAGCATATTATGCTAAGAATTTTGATATTGCAGGCAACACAAGAAATGCAATTATTGATACTCTGAATAAGGTATCCAGTACAGATATGGCTACTTTATCAGAAAAATTTGGACTGGCTGATCTGACTTATAATGGAAGTCTGATTCTGAGTAATGGTTCTACCAGAGGTCTGATTGATACCTATAACAATTTCCTTGGTCTGAATATTGGTAATACACCAATGGATACCATCAGAAGTTCTTTTGCTTCCAATAATTATCTGCTTCTGATCGGTGCTGTTATGATCCCTGTTCTGGCAGCTCTGACACAGTGGATCAACTATAAGCTGATGCCTCAGGCGCCAAGTAATGATAACAGTAATGCCAAAAAGGGTCAGAGTGATATGGCTGACAGCATGCAGCAGTCTATGAAGATGATGAACACCGTTATGCCGATCATGTCAGCATGGTTCTGTTTAACACTTCCTGCAGGTATGGGTCTGTACTGGGTTATTGGTGCGGTTGTCAGAAGTATCCAGCAGATCGCGATTAATAAGCACATTGATAAAATGGATGTAGATGCAGAGATTGCAAAGAATATTGAAAAGTATAATGAAAAGATGAAGAAGAAAGGTATTGATCCTGCCAAGTTAAATGCAGCTGCAAGAACAAATACCAAGAATATCTCATCCAAAACAGCTTATAAAAATACAGCTTCAAATAGACCTGCTAAAACAGAAGAAGAGAAGGCTGCGGCAATTAAAGAATCTACAGAATATTATAATAAGAATGCAAAGCCTGGTTCTTTGGCAGCCAAGGCTAATATGGTAAAGCAATACAACGAAAAGAACAATAAGTAGGGGGTAAATGAACATGGAATTCATGGAGTTTTCAGCAAAAACCGTTAATGATGCCGTTACGGAAGCATGCAAGCACTTTACAGTGCCAAGTGATAAATTGGAATATGAAGTAATCGAAGAAGGTTCTACCGGGTTTCTTGGATTCAATTCCAAACCTGCTGTTATTAAAGCAAGAATTATTGAAGAAAAGTTATCTGTTGAGGATCAGGCTAAGAAATTCCTTCAGGATGTATTCCAGGCTATGAATATGGTCGTAGTCATTGATGCTAAATTTGATGAAACAGATCATAATCTCGATATTGATTTAAGTGGAGATGATATGGGAGTCCTGATTGGTAAGAGAGGACAGACGCTGGACTCTTTACAGTATCTGGTATCTCTGGTAGTAAATAAGGATTCTGAAGACTATATCCGCGTAAAGGTGGATACAGAAGATTACCGCAAGAGAAGAAAAGAAACCCTTGAAAATCTGGCAAAGAATATTGCCTATAAGGTAAAGCGCAGCAGAAGACCTGTAGCGCTGGAGCCGATGAATCCTTATGAGAGAAGGATCATTCATTCCGCTCTTCAGAATGACAAATATGTTACAACCCACAGCGAAGGAGAAGAGCCTTACCGCCACGTTGTTGTAACGCTGAAGAAGAACGGCGAGAGATAAAGTATTTAGGAACCGGCGGTGTCAAAGCTGCCGGTTTTTTTTCATCGTATAGGAAACTTCGTTTCCATACGATAAGAAACGCTCCGCGGCGCGAGAATGTGCCAAGGCACATTCTTTTTTATGGAGGTAGTATGAAATCAGATACCATTGCGGCGATCGCAACGGCATTGTCTGATGCGGGGATCGGCATTATCCGCATCAGCGGTCCGGAGGCGATTGCGGTTGCGAACCGGGTTGTGGTCAATAAGAAAAAAGAACACACACTGAAAAACTGGCAGACGCATACAATTCATTATGGTTTTGTCGAAGAAAACGGAACGATTCTGGATGAGGTTATGGTTTCTGTCATGAAAGCACCAAAGAGTTATACTGCGGAAGATGTTGTGGAAATTAACTGCCATGGTGGTGTCCTTGTAACAAATAAGATTTTGAAAACTGTTCTTTCCCATGGTGCAAGAATTGCAGAGCCCGGTGAATTTACAAAGCGTGCTTTCTTAAATGGTAGAATTGATCTGACGAAAGCAGAAGCTATTATGGATCTGATCGAGGCAAAAAGTGATTATGCACTGAAGGCTTCCGAAAATCAGTTACAGGGAAAGATTTATGATGAAGTTGTAAAATTAAGAAAGAAAATAATTTATGAAATAGCATTTATAGAATCTGCTATCGATGATCCGGAACATATCAGCCTGGATGGATATATGGAAAGATTGATGCAGGTTGTAGATGCTGTTTTAATTGAGATAGAAGAGCTGATCAAAAATGCAGAAAACGGTAAACTCATAAAAGAGGGAATCGATACAGTTATCGTTGGTAAACCAAATGCCGGAAAATCTTCTCTGCTCAATCGCATGCTTGGAGAAGAAAAAGCAATCGTTACAGATATTGCCGGTACAACAAGAGATATCATACAGGAATCTATGAAGCTTGGTGGTATTTCTTTGAATCTGATCGATACTGCGGGAATTCATGAAACAAATGATGTGGTAGAAAAGATTGGTGTCGGAAAAGCAAAGGAATGTATCGAAAAAGCGGATCTTGTCGTATATGTAGTCGATGCCTCCGTACCATTGGATGAATCAGATCAGTCTATTATAGAAATGCTTTCCGGTAAAAAAGTAATTGTGCTGTTAAATAAATCCGATATGGAAACAGTTGTCTATGAGCAACTTATGAGAAATAAGATTGTAGATATTATTGGAAATGATATGGATCAGTGCAGGATCATATCTACTTCAACAAAAGAAAAAACAGGATTGAGAGAATTTGAAGAACAAATCAGAGATATGTTTTTTACAGGTGAGATTTCATTTAATGATGAAGTTCTTATTACAAATGTGCGACAGGAGAGAGCACTGGTAGATGCGAAGGAATCACTTTGTCTGGTAAAGCAAAGTCTGGAAGACGAAATGCCGGAAGATTTTTACAGTATTGATCTGATGAATGCATATGCTTCTCTTGGCAGTATTATAGGAGAAGAAGTAGAAGATGATTTGGTACAGGAAATCTTTTCAAAATTCTGTATGGGTAAATAAAAATACAAGATTTATAAATTTGGTTTTGAATGGAAAATATGAAAACATTTACAAAATAGTTAGCATAAGGTAACTTTATAAAATTAAATCATGATCAGATAAGTATATAATCGATGTTATAGAGATCATGATTATTTTAAGTATTTATGATAAGTAATAAAGAAGGAAATGAAAATGACAGAAGATATTAGAGATGATGTAGATATATGTGTGGTAGGTGCAGGTCATGCCGGTTGTGAAGCAGCACTTGCCTGTGCCAGACTTGGATTGGAGACTGTAATCTTTACAGTCAGTGTAGACAGTATTGCACTTATGCCATGTAATCCGAATGTAGGTGGTTCCAGTAAGGGACATCTTGTCAGAGAACTGGATGCACTTGGCGGAGAGATGGGAAAGAATATTGATAAGACTTTTATCCAGTCAAAAATGTTGAACGTGTCAAAAGGTCCTGCGGTACATTCTCTTCGTGCGCAGGCAGATAAGCAGAATTATTCCAGAGAGATGAGAAAGACTTTGGAAAATACAGATCACCTTACAATTAAGCAGGCAGAAGTATGTGAAATTTTAGCAGACTACGATGAAGCTTCCGGTCAGCAGATCATTAAGGGT
>OHJS01001635.1_pt1 | contig 10586 bp, 11 predicted proteins | sample 1568661 | NCBI WGS metagenome assembly OHJS01 (sample SAMEA3879603, study PRJEB24766) | human gut metagenome | biome: human-associated habitat; feature: feces | place: USA | collected 1985/1987 | reverse complement strand
AAAGATAATTTTTAATATATTCTTAAGTAGCTTTTCCATTCATAAATCATGTGCTACAATATTATCAGATTAACTATATATAGGGTAGTTATGAAAAATATAAGATATGAGAGGTATTTACAATTGAAGAAAAGAGCACTTTTACTAGGAATGATGCTGACGCTTGCAGTAACTTCGGTAGGATGTGGTAAGAAAGAGGCAGATGCTAATATCACAGAACCGATTTATGAAGAATCCAGCGAAGAGGCAGTCGTTGGTGATGTTGTAGACAATGAGGAGGAAGAAGATCTTCCGGATGGTAAAGTCCGTAATGAGCTGACAGGAGAATTAATTGATGAGTCACTTGCAAATCAAAGACCGATTGCTGTTATGGTAGATAATGAATCAATTGCATTACCGCACTATGGTCTGACACAGGCAGATGTTGTTTATGAGATGATGAACAGTACTGAGAATGGCCGTATTACAAGATTCATGGCTTTAGTGAAAGACTGGGAGACATTAGAGCAGTTTGGAAGTATTCGCAGCGCAAGGGTAACAAACTGCATTCTGGCAGCAGAATGGAATGCTGTATTATGTCATGATGGTGGTCCTTTCTACATCAATGACTGGCTGGCTAAGAAATATTCTGCGAACTTCAGCGGAACTTTCTCGCGCGTAAACAATGGTAAATCAAGAGAATTCACAGAGTATATCTGTACAGGGGATCTGGACAAGAATTTCAGCAACTCCAAATACGGCACAGAATACAATGAATATTATCAGGGACCCCACTATGTATTCTCAGACAGCGAGATAACACCGGGTGATGGAGCAATTGATGCAACACAGATTAAGCTTCCATTCTCCCATAATGGTTCTACTTTGAAGTATAATGCAGAGACCGGTACATATGATTACTATGAATACGGCAGTGCACATGTTGATCCTGCTCATGATAATGCAGTATTGACATTTAAGAATGTAATTCTTCAGAATTGTACATTCTCACAGCTGGATGACAATGGATATATGATTTACAATGCAATTGACTCAGGACGTGACGCATACTATATTACCAATGGTAAAGCAGTAGAAGTAACCTGGATTAAGGCTGGTGAGTCAGATCCTACTATTTATCTTGATAAGAAAACAGGTGAGCAGATTGAGATGAATACAGGTAAGACCTATGTATCTTTAGTTCCTTCTGATTCCTGGAGCGATATGGCAATTCAATAATTATACAGACATATAGGGCGTACCTTAGGGTGCGCCCTTTGTTGTACATAAATATTCTGAAAAATATACAAAATATACATAATATTTACAAAATAGTACTTGATAAACGAAAACATTCATGCTATAACTATAATATGTCAGAAAATAATACATATTATCCGAAATGACAGAACAATAAATTAAATAAAGGCAGTGTATTTGAGATATCATTATAAGGGGGACGCGGCATGGATTTCATGGATGGAAAGGGTGCAGAGCAGGTAGTTAATGATTACATTGAAAGAGAAATATCCGAATACAAGAAAGTCACACAGCAGGAATTAGAAGCTAATGGAATTACACCAGAGGCGAAAGAGGCTTTTAGCAGAAAACCCTATTATGGCATGACAGGGAATTTTGTGAAAAAACCCAGAATCAACAAGTAGTCTATCTGCATAAATCAGGACAGGTAAGCTGTCTATAGGGGGATTGTGCGGAATGACATAAATTCACCTTGTGTGAAAGGGGAAGGATTGCTGCAATCCGTGTAAAAAGGGGAGCAAATTGGGGAATTTGCTTCAGGAAACATCTTTTATATCGAAAGGTATAAGAGATGTTTTTTTATGTCTAAATGAAAAAATGGTTGACATTTTATCATTTAGGGGGTATTCTGTAGCAAGTAAATACTTTGAGAATCAAAATATTTGAAAGTCAAAGTATTTAGTTTTTAAAACTACATGTGATGATATGAATATGATAGGAAAGGAAGAAAATTACGATGTTTGAAAGAGTAAAGGAAATTATTGAGGAGCAGTTAAATTTAGATGGTGTGGAAATTACAGAGGCTTCCAGATTCAAGGAAGACTTACAGGCTGATTCTCTGGATCTGTTTGAGCTTGTAATGGCTTTTGAAGATGAGTATGGTGTAGAGATTCCATCAGAAGATCTGGAGAAGATCACAACAGTAGGTTCTGTAATTGAGTATATGAAAGCAAAAGGCGTAGAAGCATAAGAGGCAGATATGAGAACGAGACTGACACAGATTCTGGGAACAGAGACACCGATCATCCAGGGTGGAATGGCATGGGTCGCAGAGCATAATCTGGCAGCGGCAGTGTCCAATGCCGGAGGTCTGGGACTGATTGGAGCTGCTTCTGCACCGGCAGAGGTAGTACGGGAAGAAGTACGTAAGTGTAAGGAACTGACAGATAAGCCATTTGGTGTAAATATCATGCTGTTGAATCCAAATGCCGATGATGTGGCGCAAATCGTTATTGAGGAAGGTGTCAAGGTAGTTACTACAGGCGCCGGCAATCCTTCCAAGTATATGGCGGCATGGAAAGAAGCAGGAGTTAAGGTAATTCCTGTAGTGGCAAGCGTAGCCATGGCAAGGCTGATGGAACGTGCAGGAGCAGATGCAGTGGTTGCAGAGGGAATGGAAAGTGGTGGACATATTGGTTCCATCACCACTTTTGCACTGGTGCCGCAGGTAGTGGATGCAGTGCAGATTCCTGTCGTTGCAGCGGGCGGTATTGCAGACGGAAGAGGTATGGCAGCGGCTTTCATGCTGGGAGCGGAAGGAGTTCAGATGGGAACACGTTTCGTAGCAGCGAAGGAATCCATTGTGCATGCCAATTATAAAGAACAGCTGATTAAGGCAAAAGACATAGATTCTGCGGTAACAGGAATGTCTACAGGACATCCGGTCCGTTCTATCCGTAACAAAATGACAAAGGAATACCTGAGATTAGAGAAGGAAGGGGCAGACTTCATGGAACTGGAGAAGCTCACCCTTGGTTCTCTTAGAAGGGCAGTCATTGACGGAGATGTAGTAAACGGAACCGTTATGGCAGGTCAGATAGCAGGACTGATCAAGAAGGAAGAATCCTGCAAGGAAATTATCAGTGAGATAATGGAGCAGGCTGACAGGCTTATGTCAGGTCAGCAGTAAATAGGAGAAGCCTAGATATGAGTAAAATAGCATTTATTTTTCCCGGACAGGGTGCGCAGTATGTAGGAATGGGTAAAGATTTCTATGATGCCTACGAAGAAGCCAGGGAAGTGTATCGTAAAGCAAAAGAGGCAACAGGACTGGATATTGAGGCACTGTGCTTTACAGAGAATGACAAGCTGAACATAACAGAATATACACAGATTGCAATGCTGACTACGGAAGTGGCGCTGTTAAAGGTTCTGGAATCCAAAGGAGTCCATGCAGATGTATGTGCAGGATTAAGCCTTGGTGAGTATGGTGCGCTGGCAGCAGCAGGCGTGATGGAACTTGAAAATCTGTTTCAGTTAATCAGATTAAGAGGCATTTATATGCAGGAAGCATATCCTGTAGGGGGTGCCATGACGGCAGTGCTGGGACTGGATGCAGGAGTTATTGAGAGTACTTTAAAGGGCATAGATGGAATCGTATCAATCGCCAATTATAATTGCCCCGGACAGATTGTGATTACCGGAGAAGCCCAGGCAGTAGAAATGGCAGCCACAGCTTTACAGGAAGCAGGAGCCAAAAGATGTATTCCCCTTAAAGTCAGTGGACCATTCCATTCTGCACTGCTTAATGATGCAGGTAAGAAGCTGGGTGAGGCGTTAAGCAAGGTAGAGATTCATAAGCCCCGGATTCCTTATGTATGTAATGTAGAGGCAGCTTATGTGACACAGGAAGATTCTATAAAAGAGCTGTTGGAGAAACAGGTCTCTCATAGTGTGCGCTGGCAGCAGAGTGTAGAAAAGATGATTGCTGATGGCACAGATACATTCATAGAGATCGGACCCGGTAAGACTTTGACAGGCTTTATGCGTAAGATTAATAAGGATGTTAAGGTTATGAATGTAGATAAACTGGCAGACATGGAGAAGGTATTGGAGGAATTAAGATGCTGACAGGTAAAATTGCGCTGGTTACAGGAGCAGGCAGAGGAATCGGCAGACAGATTGCTCTGACACTGGCACAGAACCATGCCCATGTTATTGTAAATTATAACGGTTCAAAACAGAATGCAGAACAGGTTGTAGCAGAGATTACCCAGGCTGGCGGCAGTGCAGAAGCAATACAATGCAATGTAGCAGATGCAGATGCCGGCAATGCCATGGTAAAGGACATCATTGCAAAACATGGTAAGGTAGACATTCTGGTGAACAATGCCGGTATCACCAGGGATAATCTCATTATGAGAATGACAGATCAGGAATTTGAAGATGTCCTGAATACCAATTTGAAAGGTGCTTTTTATATGATTCGCAGCCTTTCACGTAATTTCCTAAAACAAAGAAGCGGTAAGATCATCAATATCACCTCTGTAGTAGGGATTACAGGAAATGCCGGACAGGCAAATTATTCAGCCAGTAAAGCCGGTGTCATAGGCTTGACCAAAAGTGTTGCAAGAGAATTTGCAAGCAGAGGTATCTGCGTCAATGCAGTAGCACCGGGATATATTGAGACAGAGATGACACAGGCTTTGTCAGAGGATGCAGCAAAGAGCCTGCTGCAGATGATTCCTATGGGGAAAGCGGGAACTGCACAAAATGTTGCAGATCTTGTACTGTTTCTGGCAGGCAGCGGTTCGGACTATATTACCGGACAGGTCATTGGAGTAAATGGCGGTATGGCGATGCAATAGATATGGCTGAAAAAGAAAGGCATGGTAAGGAATATGAAGAGAGTAGTAGTAACAGGAATGGGCGCTATCACACCGATTGGTAATAGCATAGATGCTTTCTGGGAGAGCGTGAAGGCAGGTAAGATCGGTTTTGACAGAATCACATATTTTGATACGGCAGATTATAAATGTAAGCTTGCTGCACAGGTGAAGGATTTTGATGCAGCAGCGTATATGGATAAGAAAGCAGCCCGCAGAATGGAGCAGTTCTGTCAGTTTGCAGTTGCAGCAGCAGGAGAAGCAATACAGGATGCAGGACTTGATATGGAGAAGGAAGATCCTTACAGAGTAGGCTGCGCTGTGGGAAGCGGCATTGGAAGCTTACAGGCTATGGAGAGAGAGCATAGCAGGTTATTGGAGAAAGGTCCATCCAGAGTAGCACCTATGCTGGTGCCATTGATGATATCCAATATGGCAGCAGGTAATGTAAGTATCGCATACAATCTGAAAGGTAAGAGCATTAATGTAGTGACAGCCTGTGCAACAGGAACCAACTCCATCGGTGAAGCTTATCGTACCATTCAATATGGAGATGCTGATGTCATGATAGCCGGAGGTACAGAAAGCTCGATTACTCCGATTGGAATTGCGGGATTTTCTGCATTAACAGCACTTTCTTCCAGTGAAGATCCTGCCAGATGTTCCATTCCTTTTGACAAGGACAGAAGTGGATTCGTTATGGGTGAAGGCTCTGCCATTGTAGTTCTGGAGGAGTTGGAGCATGCAAAGCAAAGAGGTGCCAGAATCTATGCAGAAGTAGTAGGTTATGGATGCTCTTCTGATGCCTTTCATATCACTTCACCGGCAGAAGATGGCGCCGGTGCAGCCAGAGCCATGACCAATGCAGTCGCAGATGCCGGTATAAGCCCCGAGGATATCACGTATATCAATGCCCATGGAACCAGTACCCATCATAATGATCTCTTTGAGACAAGAGCCATCAAGCTGGCATTTGGTGAGCATGCTAAGAATATTAAGATTAATTCAACAAAGTCTATGGTTGGACATTTGCTTGGAGCAGCAGGTGCTATCGAATTCGTGACCTGTGTGAAAGAGCTTCAGGAGGGATATATCCACAGAACAGTAGGATTACAGGAATCAGAAGAAGAACTGGACCTGAATTACTGCAAAGAGAGCTATCAGGGAGACTTTGAGTATGCGTTAAGCAACTCTCTGGGCTTTGGCGGACATAATGCAAGTATTCTGGTAAAGAAATACGCAGAAGGGTAAGGTGACACAGATGTCAGTTTATACAGCAAAGGAAATCATGGAGATCATTCCACACAGACATCCTTTCATGCTGATTGATACAATAGAAGAGCTGGAACCGGGGGAGCGTGCATTGGGCAGGAAATGCGTCAGCTTTAATGAACCGTATTTTGCCGGACATTTTCCGGGGAATCCTGTAATGCCCGGAGTGCTTATCATTGAGGCACTTGCCCAGGTGGGAGCGGTTGCAATTCTGGGACAGCCTGAATGGAAAGGCAAAACAGCATATTTCGTAGGCATTGATAAATGCCGTTTCAAGCAGAAGGTACATCCGGGTGATGTACTGATGCTGGAGACTAAGATCATAAAAGTAAAAGGACCAATCGGTGTAGGCGAAGCAGTCGCAACAGTAGACGGAAAAGTAGCTGCCAAGGCTGAATTGACCTTTGCCATAGGAGATTAGGAGGTTTGTCATGGAAGGTAAGCTGATCACGAAGACAGGCAGAATATTTCCGGTGAATCTGTATAACAAGCTGGAAGCTAAGCTGAAGGAAGACAAGAAAGAGGAACCGGTTCAGGCAGAACCTGCCAAAGAACCGGATATGAATCTGATCAAATGCCCTAAGTGTGGCAAGATGGTAGAGCGTGACAGAGTTGTAAAGAAGAAGTATATATGCTACGAATGTGGCGGATATTTCAGGGTAAAAACCAACAACAGAATCCGCATGGTAGCTGATCCTAAGACTTTTGAACCCTGGTTTGAAGATATGGAAGTAAGTAATCCACTGGATTACGAAGGATATGAGGATAAGCTTGCCACAGCCAGAGAGAAGACCGGATTAAAAGAAGCAGTTACGGTAGGCAGATGTAAAGTATTCGGAGAGGATATCGTGCTGGGTATATGTGATTCCCGTTTTATGATGGCGAGTATGGGACATGTAGTTGGAGAGAAGATTACATGTGCCATTGAGAGAGCGACAGCATTGAACCTGCCGGTATTTATCTTCTGCTGTTCAGGTGGAGCCAGAATGCAGGAAGGAATCGTATCCCTGATGCAGATGGAGAAGACGTCTGCGGCTATCAGAAAGCATGGTGATGCCGGACTGCTGTATTGTTCTATTCTGACTGATCCGACAACCGGTGGCGTAACAGCCAGCTTTGCAATGCTTGGAGATGTAATTATGGCAGAACCTGGGGCACTGGTAGGATTTGCAGGTCCACGAGTGATCAAGCAGACCATCGGACAGGAGCTTCCTGAGGGCTTCCAGACATCAGAATTCCTTGTAGAGCACGGTATTATAGATGGTATCGTTAAGCGGGAGAATCTGAAAAAGACTATTTATTTCCTGATTAAGACACACCAGTGTAATGGAAAGAAGACTTATGCGGATTATAGACCAAATGAAGAATTTCATTTTAAATTAAGTGAGACATTAAAGGAACAAAGCTGGTTCTCCACACCAAGATCTGCCTGGGAGAAGGTCAAAGCTGTAAGACAGGTGGAACGTCCTTCTGCAAGTGAGTATATTTCCCATATTTTTGACTTTTTCGTGGAATCCCATGGAGACAGGGCATTCAGGGATGATAAGGCAATGATTGGTGGCCTGGCTTTTCTGGATGGACAGCCGGTGACAATTATTGCAGATGAAAAAGGCAAGGACTTCAAGGAATGTCAGGAGCGTAATTTCGGTATGCCTATGCCGGAAGGATACCGTAAGGCGTTACGTCTTATGAAGCAGGCAGAGAAATTCAACAGACCTGTTATCAGCTTTGTTAATACATCAGGTGCTTTCTGTGGAATCGAAGCAGAAGAGAGAGGACAGGGGGAAGCGATTGCAAGAAACCTGATGGAGATGTCTTCCCTTAAAGTACCGGTATTGTGTCTGATGATAGGAGAAGGCGGAAGCGGCGGCGCTCTGGCAACTGCGGTAGGCAATGAAGTCTGGATGATGGAGAATGCAACGTATTCCATTCTTTCACCGGAGGGCTTTGCCTCTATTCTGTGGAAGGATGCGAACCGTGCCAAGGAAGCCAGTGAGGTCATGAACATTACCGCCCAGGATCTCAAGCGCCTGGGAGTAATTGAAGAGATTATTCCTGAATTTGGCGGAGCAGACCATAAAACGACAGAAGCGATTGCAGGTTATATGAAGGAACATATCAAGGATTTCCTTAGAAAATATGATGGCATGAGCGGAGAACAGATTGCAGAAGAAAGGTATCAGAGATTTCGTAAGTTCTAGAAATAGCAGACATGGTGTTTGAAATGAATAGCAGAAAATTACAGATCGGCGGGCTGTGTGCCCGGATTCCTGTTGTACAGGGAGGAATGGGCGTAGGAGTCAGTTTGTCCGGACTTGCCGGTGCTGTTGCGGCAGCAGGAGGCATTGGAATTATCTCTACAGCGCAGATTGGCTTTCGGGACAGGGATTTTATGAAGCATCCGATAGAATGCAATCTCAAAGCAATCAAAACGGAAGTGGAGAAAGCAAGAAAGCTGGCAAAAGGCGGTATCATCGGAGTGAATATCATGGTGGCCCTTTCCAATTATGCAGAGATGGTACGCACTGCCATAAGCGAAAAAATCGACGTAGTCTTTGCCGGCGCAGGACTTCCGCTCGACTTACCCCTATACCTGACACCGGAAAGCAAAACGAAGTTGGTGCCCATTGTATCTTCTTCAAGAGCGGCCAAGATTATATGCGACAAATGGCAGAAGAACTTTGATTATTTACCCGATGCCATAGTAGTAGAAGGCCCTAAAGCCGGAGGACATTTGGGCTTTAAGAAAGAACAAATACAAGATGAGAAATACGCTTTGGAGTCCTTGATACCCGAAGTTGTAGCAATTGCAATGAGCTATAAGGAAAGAAAAGATATTCCTGTAATTGCCGCAGGTGGAATCTCTACAGGCGAAGATATTGCACGATTCATGCAATTGGGAGCTTCGGCCGTACAAATGGGAAGCATTTTTGTAACAACCCAAGAGTGCGATGCTTCACAAACCTTCAAAGAGGTTTATATCCACTCTAAGCCCGAAGACGTTCTCATTATCGAAAGTCCCGTAGGAATGCCCGGACGAGCCATTGATGGGGAATTTATCCGTAATGTAGAGAAAGGACAGGAAAAGCCCAAATGTTGCTCATTCCATTGCATCAAAACGTGTGACTATCAGAAGAGTCCTTACTGCATCATCAAAGCACTGTATAATGCGGCCAAAGGAAATATGAAAAGAGGATATGCATTTGCAGGAAGTAATGCTTTTCTCTCTGAAAAAATACGCAGCGTAAAAGAAGTGATAACTACATTGAACAATGAGTTTCTTTTAGCAACCTGCCAATTAACTCCAGCAAAAATGAAAACTTAAAAACAATTCAATATGATGAAAAAGAGTATTGTCCGACCAGAGACCAGTCAGTTAGCAGAAAACGCTCTTAAAGAGCATAAGAAAAAAGTTGGAGAAGTTATTCTTGTAGCAATTACTCCACGAACAACAATTGAACTTCCGGCCAATCTATCTCAAGCTGAAATAGCCGAACGTGTAGAACTCTATAAAAAACTGCACAGTTCCAAAATATAATTCAGTTGATTTTTCATCGATTGACAAAATACAAAAGCTCTGGAGTTTCGCACTTCAGGGCTTTTTAAATCATTCTCCTATCAACAGTCTACTTACCGCAGCACTATTCATTGCCCATTCATAGGTGTAAGCCTCATCTGCTTCAGGAGTATCCATCATCCGGCATCACTGGTACGTTTCATGAAAAGTAAATTTCGTTCGGGCACTCAGTTGTACACTGAGGATATCTAAAGGGAGTCCGGATCCGAATATGCCTATCCCCCTACTCCCGTCACTGCCTTCAGCAAATAACCTATCAGAAAGCTGATTCCGGCCACGGAGAAGCTCAACACCGCCATCTCCGTGAAACGGCGTTTAAAGCTTTCATTACGGGCAATGGCATAATAATAGTTGAAAAAGGCAATAATCAGCAATGCCATCACCAGCATGATGCATAAAGCCAGCACAGGACTTGACAATAAGATAAACGGACCTACCAAAGCCACTACGGTTATGATATAAGCTATCCCCGTATAAATAGCTGCCTTAACCGGACGCTTATTATAAGTCTTTTCTGATTTAGTGGAAAGGTATTCGGAAGAAGCCATAGAAAGTGCCGCTGCAATCCCTGTAATGCTGCCGGTCAGCGCAATCAGTTTCGTATCATTCAGTGCCAGTGTGAAACCTGCCAATGCTCCGGTAAACTCCACCAAGGCATCATTCAGCCCCAGGACCACCGAACCCATATATTGCAAGCGCTCCTCATCTATCATTTCAATAAGCTTTTCTTCATGGTGCTGCTCATCCCTCGCCATCTCGGCAAAGTGTTCCATACTCGGGTATTGGGAATATACCCCACTCGTTTCTTTCTCTCCCAGTTCCAGACGACGAACGGCAAACGTAACACCCAGCAGACGCACTAACCATACATAAAAGCAGATTTCAAAACGATT
>OHJS01001629.1_pt1 | contig 10613 bp, 8 predicted proteins | sample 1568661 | NCBI WGS metagenome assembly OHJS01 (sample SAMEA3879603, study PRJEB24766) | human gut metagenome | biome: human-associated habitat; feature: feces | place: USA | collected 1985/1987 | reverse complement strand
CCCTCGGAAGTTTCCGGTTGAACTTCCGAGGGTATTACGTTTAAAACCACAAGAGCGTATAAGGTTATTCTTTCAAAGTTATGCGGCATCCCTCCAAACTTTCGATTACCGCCAACGACTCCACATGAATGCCTTGTGCACGCAAATAATCACCGCCATGCTGGAAAGCCTTCTCGATGAGGAAACCCATGCCGGCAAGTTCGGCTCCAGACTGACGCACTAAATCCATCACGCCCTTGGCCGCATTGCCATTGGCCAGAAAATCATCTATGAAAAGCACCTTGTCGCCCGGCTGCAAATAATCCTTGCACACGCATACATCGTACGTATTGTTTTTAGTAAACGAAAAGACTTTCGTCACCAGCATGTTTTCCATCGTGCTCGGTTTCTTCTTCTTGGCAAAGACCACCGGAAGTTCCAAGAGGTAGCCCACCATGATGGCCGGAGCTATGCCACTGGCTTCTATCGTCAGTATCTTGTTTATATCGCGCGACGCGAAACGGCGCACGAATTCCACGGCCATGGACTTCATCAGTATGGGATCCATCTGATGGTTGATGAAATTGTCCACTTTCAGTATTCCTCCCTCGAAACATTTTCCATCGCGCAAAATGCGCTCCTTGAGTTGTTGCATATCTTTTTCCTCTTTATATCCCGTCTGAGTGTTTTCCTTTCCGGCATGGCCGAAATGTGGGGCAAAGATAACACAAAAAAAGTAAAAAACGCGGCTTCCGCAACAGAAAATAAGAGGACGGGCAACGTCCTGCATCGGAAAATAAGGTCATCCGACACGCCCCATAGGGAAGGTTCCCGGAAACACCTCCCTTCATTCAGGCCGAAAACCGCTGTTCTTTCCTAAAAGCATTCAATCAACTAAAAATCAATCCACTAAACCATCATCCCGAACCTTCAGGAAAGCCCCTGAAATTTGTGCGCCAAACGAAAAATCAATCTCAGCCGAACGAAAAATCAATCTCAGGAGATTGAAAACGCTCTTTAAGCCGGGCAATCCGAAGACCTCCACGAACCGGTTTCCAATCCCCCTACTCCGGCACCGCCACCTTGTCCAAGATACCGGTCAAGGCCGCTATGGCTACTCCATAATTGGTCACAGGCACACCGCAGGCACGTGCCCGTCTCAAACGGTTCAGCACATGGCGGCGCGTAAACATGCACGCCCCACAATGGATGACCAAATCGTAAGCGGACAAGTCTTCGGGAAAGTCATTACCGGACATAATGTCAATGTGCAAAGCCTCGCCGAACTTACGACGCAACAAACGAGGAAGCTTCACGCGTCCTATATCTTCATGTTGCGGCACGTGGGTGCAAGCCTCCGCTATCAGCACGTGGGCATCAGGACGCAAAGCGCACAACGCCTCCGCCCCCTGCAGGAACTGCCGGATGTCCCCCTTCTGGCGGGCAAACAAAACGGAAAAAGAAGTCAGCCGCGTTTGCGGCGGGCAAAGGGGCTCCACCGTAGGAAATACTTGCGAGTCCGTGATAATCAGGGACGGGGGCGACGACAAGACGGACAACGTGGCCGACAAACGGTCGGCCGTACAGCACAAAGCCGTACAACGTTTGTCCAACAGGTTGCGCAAGGTCTGTACCTGTGGCAGGATTAACCGTCCCTTAGGTGCCTGGATGTCTTGCGGCATGACTAACACCACGGTATCGCATTCGCCCGCCAAGTTTCCCGTCAAATCCTCCACCTCATCCGTACGGCGATACACCTCGGCCATCGCAGACAGCAAACGGTCACGGCCTTCTCCCGTACGCGCCGAAACCGATACCACATCCGTCGCCCCCAACGCCACGCGCCAAGCACCGACATGGCTTCCGCCATCTTCGTCCACCTTATTATATATATACAGAACGGGAATGTCGTCCACCCGAAAACGCTCCGCCCAAGCCTTTTCCTTCTCTGCCCCGTCCGGCAAACCCGACACGACGATCAAAGCCAAATCCACCCTGCGGGCAGCATTGACGGTCTGTTTTACACGCAGTCCGCCCAATTCCCCTTCGTCGTCATAACCGGCCGTGTCGACCAAGACGGAAGCCCCGACACCCGGCAATTCAATGTTCTTCAATACCATATCCGTAGTCGTGCCCGGCACGTCGGACACTACGGCAACCTGCTGCCCCGTCAGCATATTCACCAACGAAGACTTGCCGCTGTTGCGGCGACCGAACAATCCGATATGGAAACGGTTGGCGCGTGGAGTTTCTTCTTTCATCATAACGTATCTTACCTACATTTTAAAAACGGAAATCACGCCCGCCATCCTCTATGGCTTTCAAATAGCGGCGGGCGTTCTCCCGAACCCGTCCGCCGGGCACGGTTTCCAACAAACGGGCAATCATGGCCTCTCCTTTCGCACGGGTGGCAGGCGACGCATAATCATTCAAATACTCTTTCAGGGTCAGCAAGGCATTGGGCAGGCAACAGTTGGCAATCTGTCCCTTCTTCACCAACGACATGAAACGGTCGCCCGTACGCCCCTCACGGTAGCAGGCCGTGCAAAAACTGGGCAGGTAGCCCAAATCGAGCAGCCATCCCACCACCTCGTCCAACGAACGGCGGTCGGACACGTCGAACTGAGCGGAGTTCTCCTCCGTCTCTTCTTGCACATATCCTCCCACGCTGGTACGGGAACCGCCGCTCAACTGCGACACGCCCAATTCCAATACCTTCTCCCGACTGGCAGGCGTCTCGCGCGTGGACACGATCATTCCCGTATAAGGTACGGCAATACGGAGCACCGCCACAATTTTATGGAAAATCTCGTCCGGCACACAGTTCTTGAAATCCGCCGTGTCTATATCGTCGGCCGGGCATAGGCGCGGCACGCTGATGGTGTGCGGCCCGACCCCGAAACGGGCTTCCAGATGCTCGGCATGCATCAGCAAACCGATGAAGTCGTAACGGTAGGTCTCCAACCCGAACAACACGCCGATACCCACATCGTCGATACCGCCCGTCATGGCACGGTCCATGGCCTCGGTGTGGTAGGCATAGTCGCTCTTCGGTCCCGTAGGATGAAGTGCCTCATAATTCGTCCGGTTATACGTCTCCTGAAAAAGAATATACGTACCGATGCCCGCGTCCTTCAAGCGGCGGTAGTTCTCCACCGTCGTGGCGGCAATGTTCACATTCACGCGCCGGATGGCCCCGTTCTTATGCTTGATGCCGTAAATCGTACGGATGCTCTCCAACACATATTCGATAGGGTTGTTACGCGGGTCCTCGCCGGTCTCCAAAGCCAACCGCTTGTGTCCCATGTCCTGCAAGGCGATGACTTCCCTGCGGATTTCTTCCTGCGTCAGCTTACGCCGCAGTATCGTCTTGTTCTTGGCATGGTACGGGCAATACACGCAACCGTTCACACAATAATTGGAAAGGTACAACGGAGCGAACATCACGATGCGGTTGCCATAAAAACGCTGCTTGATGTCGCGTGCCAAGGCAAACATCTCTTCCGTCAGGTCCTGCTGCCCGGAAGCCAACAGCACGGCCGCCTCGCGATGGGTAAGCCCTTTGCAAAGGCGTGCTTTCTCCAATATGGACACGATGAGCGGACGGTCGTCCTTATGCGCTTCGGCGTATGCCATTGTCTCACGTATCTCCGCGTCGGAGATAAACTCTTCGGCGCGTTCCGATTTCACATCATACATTATCTTCATATCTAATCGTTCTACAGCTACTTTCCTCCCCATGTCCCGGACTGTCTCCGCGACCGTATGAGATGTGGTAGCCTATTTTTTTCAAATCCTGCTCCAGACAGTGCAACCCTTCGGCTGCCTCGCTCCCTCCGGACGCTTTATGGTCGTAAATGCTGTATTGCCCCCTCACGGCCAAAGGGGACAAGTTAGGCATCACCACGTTTGCCCCCGCCAAGATACCGGCCTCACGCCCGTGTGCGTCTAACGTAGCCAAAGCCGTGGTGGCCGGAATCAATGCCTCCGGAAAGCGCAGCCTCATCAATGCAATCAGGCGGAGCGTCAAAGGCACCGACCCTGCCGGATGACGGGCAAAAGGCGTATGGGCAGCCGGAACGAAAGGACCCATGCCTATCATTTCCGGTTCCAATTCTTCCAAAAAAGCGATGTCGTCCAACAAGCAATCCCATGTCTGACCGGGCGACCCCACCATCATGCCGGCTCCAGTCTGATACCCCAAAGCTTTCAGCGTCCGCAAGCATTCCCGACGCCGTGCACCGTCCATCTCGCGCGGATGCAAAAGGGCATAATGCGCCTCATTCCGTGTTTCGTGGCGAAGCAGGTAACGATCCGCCCCTGCATCACGCCACCGGCGGTACACCTCCCCGTCGCGTTCCCCCACAGACAGCGTGATGGCATGTCCGGGGAACTCCGCGCGGAGCCTGCCCACCAATTCTTCTATCCAATCCTCATCTTGTTCCCCGTCTTCTCCGCCCTGCAAGACAAAAGTCCCGAAGCCGAGCCGTGCCCCCTCCCGGCAACAATCGAGTATTTGCTCCTGAAACAAACGGTAGCGCGAGGCGAAACGGTTGGAACGGCGAAGCCCGCAATAATAACAGTTGTTGCCACACCACGAAGAGATTTCAACGAGTCCGCGAATGAATATCCCGTTCCCGAAACGCTTCCGGGCCGCCTCTGCCGCAAGGGTACGAAGAGACTCATCCTGCCCGTCGTCCAAACCGGCAAGTAACAATCTCCAACCTTCCCTACCAGGACTTTTTCCAGCCAAAAGTACATCCAACAGGGTAGAAAAACCGCTTTCTGAAATATTATTGAAACATTCTGTCATAAAATTAACACAAAGATACAAAAGATTGCCTTTTTTTTCGTAGATTTGTCCAATAATCAAAACTAAATAATCCTAAACGATGGCATATAACAACAACATCATGTTCATCCGCTACCAATTATTGGCGCGTTTGGTGAAAATGTGGAAAGAAAACGAGTTATTGGAAAAAGTAGACCGGCTGCCTGTGGAACTGCATCCACGCAAGCAAAAACCGTTGGGACGTTGCTGCGTGTATAAAGAACGTGCAGTGACAAAATACAAGACCATGGCCATGATGGGCTTTGATATGACGGATGAAACCGACGAAACCGAACGTCTGTCTACCTACGCCGCCCGCATGATGGAACGAAAAGAAATCGATTCGGAGAAAAGTATCCTCAGCGTAATGGACGAGGCGTGCTCTTCGTGTGTGAAAATCAACTACGAGGTAACGAACCTGTGCCGTGGCTGTGCCGCGCGGCCTTGCTACAACAACTGTCCGAAAGATGCCATTCACTACGACAGCGAAGGGAAAGCCTACATCGACCACGAAAAATGTATCAGTTGCGGCCGGTGCCATCAGGTATGCCCTTATCACGCTATCGTGTACATTCCCGTGCCGTGCGAAGAGGCTTGTCCCGTGAAAGCCATTTCCAAAGACGAATACGGCGTAGAACATATCGATCCGGAAAAATGTATCTATTGCGGCAAATGCCTGAACGCTTGTCCGTTCGGTGCCATATTCGACCAATGTGCCGTATTCGATGTGCTGAACCGCATCAAGGAAGGACGACAAGTAGTGGCTATGGTGGCCCCCTCCGTGTTGGCCCAATTCAAACAGCCTGTAGAGAAAGTATTCGGTGCATTAAAAGCCATCGGTTTCAGCGACGTACTCGAAGTGGCATACGGCGCCGAAGAAACCATCCGGCGGGAAGCGGAAGAATTCAAAGAGAAATTGGAAAGCGGAGCTGCGTTCATGACCACCAGTTGTTGCTCGGCTTACGTACAGTTGGCGCGGAAACACATCCCCGAAATCATGCCTTACGTGTCTTCTACGGGTTCTCCCATGTACTACGTAGCGGAATATGCCCGCAAAAAACATCCGGAAGCCCTGACGGTGTTCATCGCCCCCTGCGCCTCCAAAAAGGCGGAAGGACGAGAGAATCCCAACGTAGACTTCGTATGGACGTTCCGTGAACTGGATGCCGTCATTGAAGGTATGGAAATAGACATGGCGGCATGTGAGGACTTTACGCCCGAAGAACATGCCGGACATGACGCGCACGGCTTTGCCAAGACCGGCGGTGTGTTCACGGCCGTAAAAAACATGGTAGGCGACCCGGAACTGCAAGGTACACTGATAGCTGACCTGAACAAGAAAAACATTGCCGCACTGCGGGCGTACGCCAAAACGGGCAAATGCCCTACGCGCATGATTGAGGTGATGGCTTGCCCGGGCGGCTGCATCAGCGGTCCGTGCGCCTGCAACGAGGGTATGGCCGCCATCCGGCAGTTCGACGCGGAGCTGAAGAAAAAGGAATAGTATTTACTTCAAAAATAAAAATCATGAAAAAATTATGGACGCTGTGCACCTGCTGTTTGTCAGTCGGCATGATGTGGGCACAAACCGGAAACTGGACGGACGAAGGCAATTACGACACATCGTGGTGGGACGGTAACAACCGATCGGAATACCACATAACCACAGCGGAACAATTAGCAGGGTTGTCCTATTTGTCCCAACAAGGCACCACGTTCCTGCAAAGCAGAATCGTGTTGGACAACGATCTGGACATGGGGGCGCATTATTGGACACCCATCAAAAAATTCGGTGGATTTTTCGATGGTAACGGGCATACCTTGTCCGGAGTACAGGTACAAGCCGGTGTGGGGAATTCCGGCTTTATCGCCACTTTACAAGGCTATTATGGCAATCCCGAATATGGAGTGGTGTATGACCTGATTTTGGACGAGACATGTAAAATCACTTCCTCTAACCAACTTCCAGATGCCACAGTGGGCGGCATCGTAGGCGAAGCGATGGTGTACACGACCATCGCCGCCTGCCGCTTCGCCGGAAATATCACCTTTGAAAAGTACCGTGGCGAACTCACCGTAGGCGGCATTGCAGGCCGTACGGACGGCAGCGTAAACGGTTGCCTGAACGAAGGGAACATCACAGTGGAAGTGTCTGAAAACGGTGGTGTGTCTGGCGGAGGCATCACGGGCGACTGCAACGGAAAGAACATACGCATCACCGGATGCATAAACCGGGGCAAACTGTCGGGCAACAGTACGTCTTACAAGACGGAAGGCATCAGTCTGGCGGGCATTGTGGGTACGAACTTTTCCGGTTCCACTATTAACAACTGCCTGAACGAAGGAGAGGTAAACGTACGGTTCAGTTCGTCACAAACGGTATACAGCCCGTTCTCGGCTGCCGGCATTACCACCAGTAATTACGGCCTCGTCATCAACAGCGGCAATACAGGACGCATTGCCGTACAAAGCGACATGAAAGCCACCGTAGGCGGCATCAGTTCTCACAATTCAGGAAGTATTGTAAACAGCTACAACATCGGTGCCATCGCATGCAACGGCCGGAAAGGACAAACGTTCTACAATAACGGAGGCGGTATCACCGGCGTATTCCAATACAGTACAATAGGTATCACGCCCTTAATTTACGGATGTTACAATTCGGGGACGGTAAGTTCCACCGGATCGGAAGAACAGATAGGTAGCATCGCAGGGGATGCCAGTTACCTGATAGACGAATACAACGTACCAACCCGCATTCGGAATACTTATCACAGCACGGAAACGGGAAAGTCCATCGGCAATGACTATTACCAACAGTCACAGTACATTTTAGGCGTATTCGACATGAAAGGCAAAGATTTCCGGCAGGACTTAAACGAGGCTGCCCAAGCCTATAACGACACGGCCACCGCAGACAAAGGCCACGCCTGGACGGGAGACAACTACACCCTTCCACATTTCCGCACGGCGGATGTCTTTTCTACCGGAACGGACTATTACACCGCGCATCTGGAGCGAATCACCCCGAATCCGGACAACGTTCCAAGCAACATGGTATTGAAATACAAGAAAACCACAGAAACGGACTACACGGAAATTCCATGGAGCGACACGGAAACAGACATTGAAGTATCTCCTGACACGGAATACGAATACTTGTTAGCATGGGAAGAAAACGGTATGGAAAACCTCATGCCGTCCAAAAAGTTCAAGACCGGTAACTTATTCGAGGAACTGAGCGCACAACCCACACGTACTACAGCCGACCTGCTTGCCCTCATCAAGGGTGACCCGGCAAAAGTAAAGAAAGTGAGCTTCGAGGTGGGCATCGGCCATCCGCTGGAAGAAGGATACAAGATTATAGCTGTTGTGGACGGCAGCCCCATGGACGAAACAGGATTCGTGCGTGCTACCGTAACGGGACTGCAAGGCAACACGTCCTATTGCATGCGAGCTATCGTAAAAACCGAACACGAGACCATTTACAGCAGTGCACGGTTCTTCACCACGAAGAACACGGGAGTACTCTGCCATACCATAGAACTTAACGCCACGCAAACCCGCATAACCGCCTTGCATACATTGGACACGGACAAAATAGAAGGCACGCTAAAAGAAAGCGGCTGCTACTACGTGCCTCTCGACACATTAGAGAAACACAACTGGGCATGGAACGACATGACCTTATGGACGAAAGTGAAAGGAGAACCTTCTACCCACGGGATTGACAAAAATGTATTCAAGACCACCATATCCGGACTGATAGAGGGCACGAAATACTCCATCAGGCATTACGCTATCGTAAACATCCCAGACGAAGGCGACATTGAGGAAACGTTCTACAACAACCTCGGGGATTATTATCCTACCTTTCCCGTCGCGGTTTCCTGGGCTTTGAAAGAAGCCACACAGACTACGGCGACCCTCGTTTGCCGTTTCGACACGGGAGATGCCACTGTGATAGAAAAAGGATTGGATTTGAACGGGGAGCACTATGTGCTCAACGGGAAAGACTCTCTCGTAACACTGACGGGACTATATCCCGGCGAATACTATTCCCCGACAGCTTACGTGAAAACTCCGCACGGGACTTATACCAGCGGATGGAACTCGTTCTCCACCCTTCAGGTCACCATCGGCGGCAATGTAGTGGAAGCCTTGCAAACCTCTGCACTGGTCACGGTATCGTCCGACTTGGCCGAGCCCTCCGCCATTACCGCTTCGGGCGTAGAATGGAAAGTGGGAAACGAAACGTTCCGAAAAGAAGGTACCCCCTGCCGGTTGACAGACCTGCCGGCTCACGCCACCGTATCTTACCGTACCTTTATCCAAATCGGTACGAACAGTACTTATTCCGAATGGAACACGTTTACGACACAACCTATCAGCGCCACCATAGAAGCTGCCGATGCATGCTCACACACTTCGGCCACATTACATGCCCTCACGGCGTGTGACACTTACAGCGACGCACAATTCGGTTTCGAGTGGCGGAAATATGACGCACCGGATTTGGTTCCGTCGAACACCGTGCTCGCACAACCTCCCGTAGACGGCAAACTGGCTTTCAGCCTGCGCAGCCTAACGCCAAGTACTTACTATAAATACCGCGCTTTTGTGAAATACCAAGAAAAAGAGTATTTCAGCGAATGGATAGGATTCGGGACAGCCGATGCTTTCGTACTCTTCCCGCCCACCGTACAAACCATCACTATCACGTCGCCGGACGGTACGTCCGTCACATTGATGGGCTACATCATCAGCGGTTCGGAAGGAATCCTGCAAAAGGGATTTGAATACTGGACAGAAGATATTGCCAGAAGCTACGCCGATAAGCAAACAGTTATCGTGAAGGGCGAGGAAATGAAAGCAGAGCTGCATGACTTGAAACCTTACACCACATATAAATACAGGAGTTTCGCTAAAACCGCGTCCGGAACGACCTACGGAGAAGAACAAACGTTCACCACCGGTGGGGCAAGCAACATCGCCGCAAGTGAAGCCGGAAAACTCTCCATGCACCTGACACCCAACCCTGTCAGGGAGAGTGCCACATTGGTCATCGACCACACGCAAGACGGAACTGTGGTTTACCGGATTTATTCTTTAAGAGGCAACCTCATAAAGCATGAAGAAATCGCAGCCCAAAACGGGAAAACCGAGATTCCGGTTTACGCACACGACTACGCCCCTGGTACTTACTTGATACAAGTAATCTACAAGGATTATAAAGAAACCATAAAAATGCTCGTAAAATAAAAGACATTCGCAACAATAAGAAAGGGAACGACCAAAATGCTGTCGTTCCCTCTTTATTGTTGTGAAATTACCCTCAAATTTCTTCATCTCCTCTTTCAATCAATACTTGTTCCTTTTGCTGTTGCATCCGGCTATATTTACGCCAACGCACGCCGTTAATCAATTCCGACACACCATAAAGCATGAAACTCACTCCCAATAGAATGAACGGGACGGAAGCGGATTCCAACGGATTGAAAAGCACAAATACGCCTAAAGCAGTAATCAATAATGTGAAAAACAGAACATACCAACGGAAAGGTATCAAACGACGCAAGCGAAACATATTCCACAACTGATTGACACCGGCCACCACCATCAGAAAACCGAAAATATACATCAGATAAGTAATGAACAGCCCCGGGAAAAAACCAAGAAATACTCCAAACAGCAAACTGCCCAACCCCACCATAGGAAATACGGGCTTGACCGGTACTTTATCCGAATAACGGATAATGAAATAATTAACGTGAGTTCGATATAAGTTTAAATATAATCTATT
>OHJS01001628.1_pt1 | contig 10617 bp, 10 predicted proteins | sample 1568661 | NCBI WGS metagenome assembly OHJS01 (sample SAMEA3879603, study PRJEB24766) | human gut metagenome | biome: human-associated habitat; feature: feces | place: USA | collected 1985/1987 | reverse complement strand
TGTATTTCTTCATCTGGGAAGTACTTATTTGTCATAATGTTATGCTCCCTTCATAATGCAATGTTTGTAATGCTTCTTCCGTACAAAAAACTATCTGATGGGTAGGATATTTGAATTTAACCAAAGCCCAAAACGCTTCTTTCGAAATTTTATCTGCTGCATAATCCTCCACATAATCCCAAATCTGATCATCTGCCATAGGACCTTCTACAATATCATATGTGTGCATCTTTCCTCTTCGACAATTTACAACAAAATCAAGCCATTCTTCTGTCATTTCTTTAAATTCTTTTATATTCAAATCATCATGTAATCTTACTTCATAAATTGAAACTATTTTGGTACTATATCGTTTCGCCCATCTCTGCGCCTGTTCCTTAATTATTGTGCAATAAAATCCTGTTCCGAAATCTTTCGTATTCTTTCCTGTTCGTATTTCAGGATGTTCCACTGGCTGATAGCCACCATGATATACTGTCATTATACCCATGTCTGATACCTCTTTCAGTTCACATCGAATGTCGTTCATCAAAACTCCATATCATTAAAAACATCATAAACTATTGTCTATACCACTCGTTTTACTCTACTATCTTCGCAATTTTGTCCCCAACACATCAATATATATTGTAGCAAAATAGCATTTTATAATCAACAATTTTGCCCTTTTCAGAGGACGCTGTCTGGAGTATAATAAAACCGATTGAAAATTACTGAAAGGCATGGTGATTAACATGAAATTAAAAGAATTACAGGACGCTATGATTGCGGCTATGAAAGCAAAGGATAAATTCAGAAAGGATGCTATCGCAGCTTTAGTATCTGCCGTTAAGAAAAAGGGCATTGATGCAGGCTGTCGTGAGGATATTCCTGACGAGATGGCTAATGAAGCTATCTTAAAGGAGATTAAATCTGTAAAAGAGCAGATTGATACCTGTCCGGCTGTCAGAACAGAGCTTCTGGAGGAATATAAGAAACGCTACGAAATTATGAGCGAATTTGCTCCTAAAATGTTATCTGCTGAAGAAGTCGCTGCTATTCTGCAGGAGAAATTTGCTGATGTCCTTGCTACTAAGAATAAGGGACAGATTATGAAAGCCGTTATGGGCGAGTTAAAAGGCAAGGCTGATGGTAAGGTCATCAATCAGGTTGTTGCTGATTTAACGAAATAAATATCATATGCTATTAAAAAGGGACGGTTATTCCGCCCCTTTTCCTTTATATATGATACCGCTCTATTACACATTGATGCTGTTTGCCAAATCTTCCTTCGCCTCATTCACATACTTCAATGCATTAGCTCTGTTTGCTGCTTTTTCTTCTTCTGTGACCTGGCGGATGACTTTTGCCGGGTTACCGCCAACCACACAGTAGGGTTCAACATCTTTTGTGCCAAAAGCCAGGCTTCCATCCGGTATATGGGTATTCTGTGTCACTAAGGCACCTGCACCGATTATGCAGTCTTTTCCAATAACTGCGCCATTTAAAACAATGGCTCCCATTCCAATTAAAGAGTTATCCCCTATCATACAGCCATGAACTACTGCACTGTGACCTATGGTCACTCCATTGCCAATTGTGACCGGGTGCGTATTCTCCGTGTGTACAACTACATTATCCTGAATATTTGTCCCATCTCCAATGGTAATAGAGTTGGAATCTCCACGGATAGTAGCATGATACCACACACTCGCATCTTTTCCCAGCTTCACATTACCCTTGACAATAGCTCCTTCTGCTATATATTGCTCTTTTAGTGTATTCATATGCTTATTGCCCCTTTCTAATATAAGATAACTATTCAAAGTATATACTTATAAGCAACTTGACGCCAGTAGAAATTTGCATTACGACACATAAAAAGGCAGCTGCATGCGCTGCCTTTTGCCTGTCTGCATCTAATTAATCAGATATTTTATTTAATACGAAGTCATCCACAGTACCCCAACTGTTGACATTACATTTCATACGGATGCCTATTGTCAGTGTACCATCCGTAACCTGAATCTCAGGGATGGTTGGATTCTTCCAGTCATTGTAAGTTGTTACCATAAAGGACTGTGTCTGCTCTCCATCGCCGGTAACTGCATACAGCTCCATCTGGGCATCTGCTGACATATCACCGCCCTGTGCAAAAGCTGACAGTCTGTATGTTCCTGCTTCCAGATCTGTGAATTCCTGTTCAATAAAGAAATCCATATCAGAATCTCCTGACCAGAAGTGGAATGCAATATCACCTGTATGGGCATCGTCTGTCTTGTTCTGGTAGTCTGTAGGGTTGCTGTCTCCTTCATATGCAACTTTCCACATGGAAGTATCTGCATCTTCAAAGCTTGGATTCTGTACCAGGTTCTTTAACACTACTTTGACATGGCAGGTTACAGAATATCCACCATCTACAGAACCCTTGATATCATATTCACCATCCACATTAGGGTCAATTGCTGCAATCTGTGTCTCATCCCAGGTTACATCTGCCTGTGTGTTAGCTGCATGATTGTTGTAAATCACATCTACCTGCTCTGGAAGTTCAATTGCACTGCCTGCGTTGCAGGTTACAGATACGTCAGATACATAATCAACTGCCAATGGCACATCATGTCCATCTTTTAAATACTTGAATACATTCAAGGATGGTAATGGACGACCTGTAAAATCAAACATCGCCTGATTGTCCCAGGAACAGCCTCCGTAATACAGTCCGGCATCCTCCGGATCATAGTCCGCCGAATAGCTGCTTGCCCAGCCGCTGCCGTATTTTTCCCAAATAGGGGAATTATCAGCTGTTGCAGGTCCTACCGGAATCCATGTGCCTTCCCAATAGAATACACCCTCCAGCCCGGCTTCATTGGCTGCTGCACATACATCACGCACCATAGTTGCCTGACTCTGTACGGTTGCCGGATAGCCTTTTACAATATCATCTGTACCTACCAGACTGTTACCTGAACCGTCTCCGTCTTCAGAGGTATAACAATAGGAAGTTTCTGCAATCATAACCTTCTTATTATAAGTCTTCTGAATATACTTTGAAATTCTCTGCATGTTATCGAAGCTGCCATCCCAGAAAGGATAATAGGATAATCCCATGATATCATAATCTACATCATTGTTCTGTAAATTAGATGCCAGACTGTCGATTTCCCCATTGCTTTCAATATTGGTATAATGAATTACTACCTGTATGTCTTTATTGTAAGTATCCGCAATCTCACGGACAGCCTTAGTTCCGGACTTCAGAAGCTGTGTTACGTTGGGCAGATAATATTCACCAGCCATGCCATTGTTGATTTCATTACCAACCTGTACCATCTCAACATCTACGCCTTCCTCAAGAAGCTGTGTCAGACTGTCTTTGGTGTAATCATACAAAGCATCACACTTCTCGTCAATTTCCATGCCTTCCCATGCCTTAGGTGCATGCTGTCTCTTAGGGTCAGCCCAGAAATCAGAATAGTGGAAGTCAATGCATACTTTCATGCCATATTCTGTTGCACGCCTGCCCAGTTCGATTGCTGTTGGCAGATCATTATTGCCTCCGCCATAGCCATTGCCGTTCTCATCATACGGATCATTCCACACTCTCAGACGAATGTAATTCACACCTGCTTCTGATAAAGTCATGAATACATCCTGTTCCTCACCATCAAAGTTATAATATTTTACACCGCTGTTCTCAAGTACCAATACAGCAGAAGCATCCATACCACGGATAAAATCATCTGAGATTCCCTCGACAGGTTCTACATAGATATCTGTTGCATCTGTAACGGTAGTTGCTTCTTCTGCTTCCTGCGTTGTCTCCTCCTGTGTTGTTTCTGTTGCTTCCTGAGCTTCTGTCGTTGCCTCCGTCTGTGCTACAGCTTCTTCACTGCTGTTTCCACACCCTGCTAATGCTGTTGAGCAAAGGCTGACACTGATACATAATGCCAGAAATTGCTTTTGAAATCGTTTCATAATTGTAGTCCTCTCAAACTCTTCAAATATACCTTCTGTTCCGGTGTAATCCGATAGCTCTCTACTGCCTTCTGAATGGTCTTTCGATGTACCCAGTCTGACAGCACCCTCTTCTCCAGATAGGGAATCGCTGCCTCCCACTGCTTCGCCAGCGCCGTTGCAAGATACCAGGCAATCATCATATTGACATAGTATTCCTCTGATTGTACCGCTGCTGCCCATTCCAGATATTGCGGTTCAAAATCTTCATCCAGATACAGTCTCATCAACATACCTATTCCATAACGTACTGTATAAGTGTGTTCTGATGCAATCCACTGTCTGATCTGTGGCAGAAGTTCAGCTTTGTGCTTTGCAAAACATGCAGGCTCTGAGAAATCACAGGTTGCCCAGTTATCTATATATGGCAGGAAACGATTCACTTCCCGTAAGCATGTCTCATAATCCTTTATCTGCGTAATGAGCAGCATATGCAGATTGTTCTCTTCATAATATTGATGTGGCAGTTCCTGCAGGAAATCCTGCAATTGTGGATCTTTTGCAAAATTTTTGGCAAATTTACGAAGAACCGGAACCCTGATTCCTATCACATTCTCTTTGCTGATATTCGGCATCAGTTTACTGTGGAAATCACGATATTTTAAATCCTGCAGTGCAAACAACTGCTCCTGTACCTCTTTCATAGTCTGCTTTCTCCTTATGCACGATTCTGGAATGTCTTTTTCACCATGATATACATTAACACAATGAAAAACAGCACAAAAAATGGCATTAATGCCACGGAAATATGATTTGCAATCAAGCCAAATACCGGAGGCATAAAGGTAGAACCTACATAGGCACTTGCCATCTGAATGCCAATGATTGCCTGTGAATTCTGTGCTCCGAAGTTATCCGGCGTTGCATGTATAATAGAAGGGTACACCGGTGCACAGCCAAGCCCCATCACGACCAGCCCACCAAGTGCTGCCACATCTGTCTTCAGCGGAAGAATCATTGCGATGCATCCAAGTAATAAAATACCGGTTCCTATACGGATCAGATTATAATCGCCAAGTTTCTCTGTCACAAGACCTGATAAGAATCTTCCTGCTGTGATTCCAATGCAGAACAGGGAGGCAAATGCCGCCGCTTTCTGCGCTGTTACGCCTTTTGCTCCTACCAGATAACTACTGGACCATAACAATAACGTGGATTCTAATGAGCAATAGGAGAAAAAGCCAAGCAATAACTGTGGAACTCCCTTGATCTTCAATGCTCCCCGGATACCAATCACTGCTGCCTGCTCTGCCTTTTGCTCATTTGCCTTGCGATTGACCTTCCATACAGGAAGTGTCACGAGCAGAATCACCGTAATGCCCATTTGCAGAAAAGACACCATGCGATAACCATTCTGCCATACCGACGTAGTCAGGGCATAGCTCATGATATAAGGGCTGATGATCGTACCCACGCCCCAGAAACAGTGAAGCCAGCTCATATGTCTGGAATTATAATGCAATGCGACATAATTGTTCAGTGCGGCATCTATGGCTCCTGCCCCCAGTCCGTATGGAATCCCCCACAGACACAGCATCCAGAAGGCTGATGCCGTGGAAAAGCCATACAGTGCGATTGCGGTCAAAAGGACACTACATACCGTTACAATATTCACTCCCAGCTTCTTCGTCAACCTCTCAGACATCAGACTTGAACATATTGTTCCAAATGAAACGATCATTGTCACTGCCCCCGCATAAGACAATGGTACCTGAAGCTCCTGATGGATCACGGGCCAGGCTGAGCCTAATAAGGAGTCTGGCAGCCCCAGACTGATAAACGCCAAATAAATTAACAATAATAATAAAGTATACATTACTCTCTGATTCCCTTCATCACAAAATGCATTTTCTCATTTCCATCAAAATCTTTCCACAGGAAAGTTCCATCCTCCAGTGTCATATATCCATGCCAGCTGTCTTCCTTGGGCATAGACACAGAACCGGGGTTGAGATAGACATATTCCTCATGTTCTACACATTTTGGAACATGGGTATGTCCATGCAGCAGGATATCTCCCTTATGTAAAGGTGGCAGATGCTCTTCATTAAAATGATGTCCATGAGTTGCATATACAATGCCTTTTCCCAATTCCAGCACACAATAATCTGCCATAATCGGAAATTCCAGCACCATCTGGTCTACTTCCCCATCACAGTTACCACGTACACACAAAATATCCTGCTTGCGTGCATTCAGCATGGCAATGACCTGTTTAGGGGCGTACTCTGTGGGCAGATCATTTCTCGGCCCATGATACAAAATATCTCCAAGTAGAAGCATTCTGTCTGCCTTCTCCAGATCATATGCTTCCAGCAGCTTTCTACAATAATATGCTGATCCATGCAGATCAGATGCAATTAACCACTTCATATCCTGACTTCTCCTTTAATCAAATGCAAATAAATATACAGCACCAAAAGAGACGCCTGGGCGCCTCTTCATCTTAATTCAGCATTATTTCTTTTTAAAAATTCTATATCATTTCCATACTGACTGGCAAGCTCAGCATCATTTTCCATAAAAAGCTCATACTCCTGTGGTGCTATCTTAGCTGGCTTCTTTCTCTCATATATTGTAAGATTCCAGGAATGTTTACATTTCTTACATCTATAGATCAGCCATACATCCACACGATTACCATTGGCATTGACTCCATTCTTGTATTTTTCACATATTTCATGGTTTCTCATCCCATAATATTGCCTGGACTGGGTCTGACTTCCCCAGTCTTTCTTCTCCCTGCATGGAATATATATACTCTTTCCACTGACATATTGCTGAATAGTCTCTATTAATTCTCTGGGCAGAATCTCTTCTGCTCTTAACTGGCTCATGATAATCCTCCTGTCTTTGTTTGGGGATTCTGAGCTTAACTATTCATCTCTTTATTTTAAGCTCAGACTACTGAGCCATAACGTATCTGTTTCTCATATAATTTTGCTCCCTTCCATGTTCATACCTCTATCGTACAGGTTAAAAGCCGTTTTCGCAACCTCATTTTTATTTTACAAAAGAACTTGTTCCTATTGTTATTATTTGAAGTAATTCTGTATCACACACTCATGTACCTTTCCCGCTTCGTCACGGATCAGTACATCCCATTCGTCAATGATTACAATAAATTTATTCCCTGTTGCAGCATATATATAGGACATAGCCCCCTATGCAGTCTGCACTGTTTCAGGAATGATGTTTTTCATTTGGTTCTAAACTTCCATCTCTTCCCAGACCTTTTCAAACAATCCATGCACCCATACATACTGGTCATTTGTCTCATAGTGACGATAAGTACCTTCAAACATCATAATCAAGTACAGATACACGTCATACCATGCGCACCGGATTCTCTGGGCTTTTGTCATTTCTTGTATTCCATATTCTTCTAAAAAGGCAGTATTTCTTACATGATATCTGAAATGGTCTTCCATCAGACCATCCGCCCACATTGCTCTCTCCCAGTCGATTATTCCATGAAAATGTCCATTCTTTACAAAAATATTGCCATCCCAAGAATCAAAATGAATCAATGAGGGTTGTTCAACTTCTCTAAAATATTCCCGATGCTGCTTTAGTCTGTCAAGTATCGTTTCATAAGATGTTCCAATATCAATATGGACCCTTTTCCCATCTTCTATTATATTTTCCATCAGATGATAAAAGGCTGCGAACCAGTCATCCCATTGAAGCTCTTTCATCCAGAAGTATCCGAATCGTTCCCCTTTGAGCTGATTCAGACGATGCAGATATGCTCCTGTTTCACAATCTATAGTCTGCTGCTCTTCCTCCGTCAGCTTCTGCTTTATTGCTGCATAGCTGTCACCTTCCAGACATTCCATGATAAAATAGGAACTCCCACTCAAAAAAGAATTCTCTTCAAAGGCATAAACAATCGGCACGCACTCCATTCCCTTTTGTCGCGCCAATGTCATTGCCCTTACTTCCGTCTGCATCATTCCCTGCTCACAGGACATCATCACAATTCCATTCTTTGGCGCTACTTTCAGTACAACTTCTCTTCCATCTGAAAGTTTTATCCGATATGCAGTATTGCAGAAACCATCCAGAAGCTCTGTATAGGAATTTACTTCCGTGTCTTTTCCAAATGTATGTCGTACAATATCATAAATCTGCTGCTTTTCTAATCTGTTTTTGGTAACATTATAGCTCATACCTGTCTCCCTTTTATGTATGAAATTTCTTTCCCATTTTATATTCTGCAATCTGTCCAACCTGTTCAAAGCCGATTCTTTGATACAGCCGATTAGATGCCGGATTGTCTGTCCAAAGCTCATACTTTGGAGCTTCAGAAATCAACTATATCTGCTCATCCATCCCCCGCAATATGTACCAGTCTGTCAGCCACATCTTCTACCCTCAGAAAAGCATTCTCTGCCTTATCGCTCACTGTCTTCTGGCTCTTACCCTGTTCCACTACATGACCTGTCTGCTCACGGAGACTTGCCACCAGTTCCTGCATCCGCTCAGAAGTATCCCCAAGTTTATGTGCAAAATTCTCCGTCTCCTCGCAGGCTTCCAATACCTGCATAGCCATTTTTCTGGAATCCGTCTGCATTTTTCCAATCTGTTCTGCCTCTTGTCTTGCTCCATCAATCTGTGAAAGTCCTTCCTCTATTGAAGTAACATTTCGCTTATTCGCATCCTGAACCTTTTCCAGAAGTTCTCCTATATTGCCTATGATTCCTTTGATGGACTCACTTGCTGTCTTGGAATCCTCTGCCAGAACCCGCACTTCTTCCGCTACTACAGCAAAGCCTTTACCATGTTCTCCTGCTCTTGCTGCTTCGATGCTTGCATTCAATGCCAGAAGATTCGTCTGTGCGGTAATGCTTTCTATGGTCTGTGCAAATTCTGACACTTCATCCATAGCGTTCTGCAACCGATCAATAGAACTCTCTGTATCTGTAGCAGTCTCCCGCATCTTCTCCATGCTTGCTGCAGTATCTGTCATATATGTGATATATTCACCCAGTTTTTCATAAGTATCACCTGCAATGCCGACCATCTGATTACTTTGCTCTCTGATGTGTTCCGCATTTGCAAGGGCGGTTCTCGTTTCCTGATTCAGTTCCATGGCAAGCTGCTCATTTCCATCACAATCCAGTAAGGTCTGTTCTGCTGCCATAGTGATCTGCTCATTTGTACTGCGAAATTCTGCAATGTTCTCTTTAAAACTTACGGTTTCTGCACGTAACTCTGTCGATGCATGATTACACTCTTCTACAAGGACGGCTATCTTTTGTGTGGTATTCAGACTTTCCAGAACTTTTCGGCCTCCCTCAGCGATTTTAACACATACCAGCGCCATAACGATATTTTCAATTAAAAATCCAACACTTCTGCTTACAAACCATGTAAAATTCGTATCAAATTCTACCTGTTGCACCCCTTTCGAGCGTAAAAACAGGGAAAGTACCAGAAAAAGATAACTGAATATAGAAGTCTGCAAGGTCAGCTTCTTATCATAATAGAAAATGCTGAACACTATAGGAAGCGCATAGGTCATATAAATTCCTACAGCCGCATTGCTCGCCATAATAGTCAGTAAAGCACACAATGCCACCAATACTATGTATTTCAATACATTAGATGGAACGCCCACTTCCTTTCGTACTTTAGAATTTATACACAAAACGCAGACCCATTTTCCAAAGAAAACAGCTCTGCGTCTTAGCGTCTGGCTTATATTCTATTCTTATGCATGCGAAAGCTCCGGGAAATAAAGCTTCTCCCTCTCGATACTTTCCATTTCCTGTCCTCTATAAAACAAACGATAATCATCACTTCCATCATAGCGTTCTGCGATACACATATGCATATCCTCCTGAACAGGTGTAAAACCCAATCGGCACTTATGATATTTACCACCTATTCGTGACAGAACATCCGAGAGTAGCACTTTGTTCTCACATATAATACTTTGCAAAAGCAGGGTATCTTCCTCCATCTCTGCAACAATGAAACAATCCAGATCCTTTGCATAATATACGTTTTCCATATCTGCTGTATAGAACATCTGAAGCCCAAATTTGTTGAGCTGCTCCAAAGATGAATTAGATGCACTGCAACGAACCATATTCATATATTTCTGTTTCATTTGTTCATCTGCTGTATTTACAGGCATGAAAATCTCCCCTGTTGGCTTTTTTCCACAAAATTCTTCCTTAACTGCATATCGGTATTCCATTTCCTTTGAAAAGCCGCACTTGTCATAAAAATCTACAGCACTCAAATTCGCAAACAGATAAAATCCATCACATTCGTTCTCATACTGTTTTATTACATGCTCAATCAGCTTTTTTGCCAATCCTTGTTTACGGTAATTCTCATCAGTCATAACAGTTCCAATCTGTATGTAATGCTTCTCTACACCATTTTGCAGAAAAGTCATCCTGTTTGCAGATACGTTAGAGATTATTTTGCCATTTTCCATAAATGAATATGGAATATAATCACCCTCAAAATATCCGCCCATCACCCAGCTTTCAAAATCAAAGCAGAATGTTTTCCTGGTTAATTCATTTAAAGCGTGACGTAATGTATCGTCATGCATATAATCGCTTACTAATTCCATGTTATTCTGTCTCTCCTGTTTTTCGA
>OHJS01001615.1_pt1 | contig 10674 bp, 10 predicted proteins | sample 1568661 | NCBI WGS metagenome assembly OHJS01 (sample SAMEA3879603, study PRJEB24766) | human gut metagenome | biome: human-associated habitat; feature: feces | place: USA | collected 1985/1987 | reverse complement strand
TGAGTTCCTTTTTCCCCTCCCTGCGGAGCCATGGTACGTAAAAGTACGTTGTTTTCGCTGCGAGCGTCGTTTGGACAACCGTATCCTGTTCTTTTTAAGGATGGATCAATTCCGATAATTGCAAGGGTGTGTCGAGCAGATAGAATTACCGGTCGTGGGCCGATAATGCTTTTCTAATAATATAGGTGGGAACGATTTTAGATGAATTAGATTATTATATAACCGTAATTTATCATTATATTTGTCCAAAATTATTATATTAGTATGTCGTAATGGGGGTATGCAATAAAAAAGGCGCCTTGAAGAAGGCGCCTTGGAAGTGATCCCGACGGGATTCGAACCCATATCGTAAGAACCGGAATCTTAAATTCTATCCATTGAACTACGGGACCGGTGGCACAAAGGTATAAAAAAAATTGAATTATGCGACAAAAAATGGATAATTGGCAAAGAATCGACAGCGTTATTCGCTGGGCGAATATGACTATCAACTACTTTGCACTCTATATTGGATTGCCGCGGGGTGAAAACCTCTATCAGATAAAAAAGGGAAATAATGGTATTTCCCGGAACCTGGCCGACAAGATCGTGACCAAATTCCCGGAAATCAGTCTGGCATGGCTGCTCACCGGAGAAGGTCAAATGTTTGCCGACGAAAAATTATGCGGAGTGCAAATACCGTTCTATCAGGCGGATGTTGAATCTTATATTACGCGCATTGATGAATTGACTTCGGATCGGGAAATGGTGATTCCGCAATTGACGGGATGCGATTTGGCTATGTTGTATAACGGAAAGGCTATGGGGTATTCCATTCCGTCCGGGTCGATCGTGTTCCTGAAAAAAATGACGCCCGATGAGATTATTCCCGGACTCGAATACGTGATTGTCTGTCAAAAAATCATAACTTTGCGGATAGTTCGCACTTCGGAGCGGGATTCCGAGTGGCGGCTGGTTGCTGCAGACCGGGAAAATTTCGACGATATATTCGTCAAGGCTTCCGATATCGAGCAGGTATATCAGGTCGTGGGCAAGTTGGAAATTAAAATCTAAAATCGAATTATGTTTTCAGGAATCGTAGAGAGAACGGTGACGCTCGCCGACATCCGTATCGAACAGCAGAATAAGACCTTTACTTTCCGCGCGGATTTCTGTGGGGAACTCAAGATCGACCAGAGTATCGCCCACAACGGCGTATGTTTGACTGTCGTGGATATTGCGGAAGATACCTATTCCGTGACGGCGATGAAGGAGACGCTCGACCGTTCGAATCTCGGTCTTTTGAAAGTGGGCGACGAGGTAAATGTGGAACGTTCCATGATGATGAACGGACGGTTGGACGGGCATATCGTGCAGGGGCACGTGGACTGTACGGCCGAGTGTGTGTCGGTTGAGGATGCCGAAGGCAGTTATGTCTATACTTTCCGCCATGCTTTTGATGCCGGGATGGTGAAGAGGGGCTATTTTTGTGTGGATAAAGGTTCGGTGACCGTCAACGGCGTGAGCCTCACGGTATGCCATCCCACAAAAGATACTTTTCAGGTTTGCATAATTCCTTATACGTATGAGCATACCAATTTCCATTCTTTGAAACCGGGTTCTGTGGTCAACCTTGAATTCGATATCATCGGCAAGTATCTGAGCCGCATGACGAACCTGCTCGAAGAATAGGACGGTCGGCTTTTGTTTTGTATCGGTCGTAAAAGCCGTATGACGCCCATTCTCGCTCAAATATCTTTGAGCAGGATGGGTTTCTCCTTATTTATATATCGCGCGCGTAGTTCGCGTATGGTTTCCCATTCCGTATTGTTCCGGTGGATGGCTGCCGGAGTGAATTTGTCTCCGTAATTGTCTATCCGTTCCAACAGCAGGTTTACAGTCAGATGGTTGATGTCTTCGGCCGGGGCAAAGCGCACGGCGGCATCTTCGTTCGTTCTGTCGAAAACCAACAGGTGCATCCGGTTCAGTTCGTGGGTCAGGCGGCCGACCACTCCCGACGGGAGGTTCGTTTCTACCGAAAGCCCCTTCACGGTGTAGCCCTCCATACCTTTTTCAAACCGTTTGCACACTTTCGACATGATGAGGATGAGCAGCACGTCGTGGTAGCTGCGGCTTATCTTATGGATGTCTTTGATGTAGTAATAGCTTCTCAGGTTTTGGTTGGCGTAAGAAAGTTGGGCGCCGAAAAGACAGATAATCCATGAGAAATTGACCCACAGCATGAACATGGGCAAGGCTGCGAACGACCCGTAAATGGCATTGTAACTGGACACCCATATCTGGGAATGGATGTAGAAATATTGAAGGAACTGGAACGCCGTACCGGCAATGAAACCCGGAAGTATGGCATTCCGGAAACGGATGTCCGTATTGGGCATGTACATGTAGAGGGCTGTGAAGAGCAGACCGCTCAGGGCATACGGAGACAGTTTGATGAGAATTTTCACCGTTGTACTGAGCACCATGAAATTCGGATAGTCTTGTGCGATGGTAGCCAGGAATATGGAAAGGCCGCTGCTGATGATGATCAGGATGGGCAGAAGAAGGAAGACGCTGATATAGTCCGTTATCTGACGGTAAATGGACCGTTGGTTTTTCACGTTCCAAATGCTGTTCAGGGCGATTTCGATGTTGGCGGTCAGTTGGACGACGGTGTACAACAATAAAAGCAGGCCGAAACCGATGAAGATTCCGCTTTGCGTATGCTCGAGGTATGAATTGATGAAATTGAGCACCATGTCGGCAAACTGTTGGTTGACGCTCAGGTTGCTTTTGATTTTCTCTTCGATGATGGAACCGTATCCCAATCCCCGGCCGATGGCAAAAATGATGGCCAGGATGGGGACGGTGGCCAGTATGGTGGAGTAGGTCAGGGCCGAAGCGTGGCTGTTCAGATGCTTGGACAGGTAGCATTCAGCCGTGAGCACCAATTTGCGGAGGGCGTTGAATGCATATTTTTTGACCGGTGAAAACTTTTCTTCATTGATGAACCATATTTTGTGGGTGAAGAAGAATTCCAGTTGATGTATGTTGTACGGCATAGGCTTTTCATGTTAAAAGGTGATGAAAAAAGAAAAAGCAGTCGGCCTGTAAGCCGGGTTCTGTACCTCGTATGAAACGAAGTGCTTGCCATTTATCCACGCCTTGCGTCACCGTAAGGCTCTATCGTTCTACCCTCCGGCTCGGGCGGGCCGCCCTCTCTTGTGGCGCCGGTATACGCGAACTTTCAACTTCCAGAATGCACGGCCCGGATGTCGCCATCCGGCCGGTGGGCTCTTACCCCGCCTTCTCACCCTTACCGTCCTTGCGGACGGCGGTTCTTTTCTTCTGCACGCTCTAACCCTCGCGGATTACTTCCCGTTAAGAAGTGGAATGCCCTGTGTTGCCCGGACTTTCCTCTCCCGGCCGAAGCCGGCAGCGGCAAGCCGGCCTACTGCTTTGATGTCACAAAAGTACTTCTTTTTTTCGAGCTGACAAAATGCAGGTCAACGAATGTAAAAATGTCGGTGTCCGATTTTAATCGCTGTTAATGGGAAAGATTTCTCTGTTAAAAGATAGCAAAAAGGAAACTGAAAGGATACATTGCAAGTCCTTTGGCGTTACTTTTGTGCAAGTTTATTACGAAAAGAATCATTTAGTATGAACAATATGACAACAGAAACAATGAAAGAGACAACAAGAAAGGTATTGGGAACAGCCGCCCTTTTCATAGGCAGCTTTTGTGTGATGGGATGTGTGGAGACACCGGTTAAGGCACAGCCTTCGGCCGCCCCTTCCGGATTAGTGGATTTGACCCAGGCTGCGGAGACGTCCGTCAACGCAGTGGTATATATCAAGGTGACGACGAACAGTAAGACGAAGACCGTGGATGTGCAGGATCCGTTCTCCGACTTCTTCGGTGATTTCTTCGGATTCGGGGGCGGAGGCCGCCAACAGCGGCAAATACAGACCCCGAAGCGCGAAGGTTCAGGTTCGGGAGTGATTATTTCTTCCGACGGTTATATCGTGACCAACAACCACGTGGTGAGCGAGGCGGACGAATTGTTGGTGAAGCTGAACGACAACCGCGAATTCAAGGGGCGCATTATCGGTACGGACGAGCAGACCGATTTGGCTTTGATTAAGATAGAAGGAAAGGACTTTCCGACGTTGCCTATCGGTAATTCCGATGACTTGAAGTTGGGAGAGTGGGTCTTGGCCGTGGGCAATCCCTTCAACCTGACTTCTACGGTGACGGCCGGTATCGTCAGTGCAAAGGCCCGTTCGATGGGTGCCAATTCCATAGAAAGCTTCATCCAGACGGATGCCGCCATCAACCGTGGCAATTCCGGCGGCGCGTTGGTCAATGCGCGTGGCGAGTTGGTGGGCATCAATGCGATGATTTATTCCCAGACGGGTTCTTATACCGGTTATGGTTTTGCCATCCCGACGACCATCATGAACAAGGTTGTGGCCGACTTGAAGGAATTCGGTGTTGTACAACGTGCCCAATTAGGCGTGATGGGTAATGATGTGACTCGGTACATCGATGACGAAAAATCCAAGGGCAACGATGTGGATTTGGGTACGGTAAACGGCGTTTATGTGGCCGAAGTGCAGGATAATTCCACAGCTTCCGAGGCCGGATTGCGCAAGGGCGACGTGGTCATTGCTGTCAATGGTAAGGATGTAAAGAAGATGGCCGAGTTGCAGGAAGCCATCAGTACGATGCGTCCGGGCGACAAGGTGAAAATCACTTATATGCGTAACAAGAAGAAAGACACCGTGACAGCCGTGTTGCGCAACGCGCAAGGCAACACCAAGGTGTTGGAGCAAATGGATATGGACCAGTTCGGTGCAGCCTTGAAGCCTTTGGACAGCGAGACCAAACGCCAGTTGAACTTGCCGAACGGTTTGGAGGTCGTAGCCGTGAAGAAAGGCAAAATGGCAGATGCCGGAGTAGAGAAAGGTTGGATTATCCTGCAAGTGAACGACAGGCCTATGAACACGATGGAAGATTTTGAAGAGGCTGTAAAAGAAGCCAACCGTTCTTCCGACCGTATCCTGTGGATTCGTGCCGTGACGCAAAGCGGACGGTTGAGAAGCGCAGTGGTGGAATTGGATGAGAAATAAACGGTGACGGGCTGACAGGCTTGGCTTGAAAGTCTGCCATCTTAGACAGAAGAACATAAGGACAAAGGAAGTTTGCGCCAGCAAGAAAATATCTGTTCTTATGTTCTTCTGTCTTGTTTTTATCTTTTTGACAATATGTCAACCTGCCTTTTGCGAGATTCGGCTATTCGTGAGCCGTGGCGGACGTGCACGGAAATACGCGAATCTCGTGCATTGTGTCGGGAGCAACGTGTAAGCGTTTCATGCCTTCTTTGTGCCATGGTGCCGGGACGAAAGGCCGCTCTTGCCGCAAGCGGAGAAGGAGAGTGTAAGTTCGGAGCGTGTCCGGCCTGTCGTTTTGACATCTTTCTTTTGGCGACGGGAACGTGCCGAATAGAGAAAAAACGGGCTTCAAAAGCTTGTCCGGACTTCATTTTCAAGAAGGTTTTCGGCCGATAAGCGGAGGCCGTCTCCAAAATCTGCGGAGAAAAAAATTGTTTTCTCAGCCGAATGATTTTTCGTTCGCCTGAGATTGACGCGTGTTTTGGGTTAAAAAAACAAAATAACGGGCTTGAAGTGTAAAAAGATGTATTTGATTTAATTCTAAAATGTGAGGAACGCGTGGTTTTTCATCCCGGAAAGATGGATAAGAGCTTTCGTTTTGTCAGTAAAAATATGTAAAGAATGGCAGAATGATAGTTTTGTTCCTGTCGCGTCAAAGACCTACGAAAATCCGGAGTGAAGAATGTAAGAGAGAAACCGGTTGCTTCGGTTTGATGTTTTGTATATATTTGTAAGTCACTTTATAATGGGTCGTTATGAGGAAGATTGGTAAGATGGTATCGGGGGCGGCTGTGCTGTTGATGTTGGCGGCGGCATGCGGGGGAAAGAAAGGACGTGGTGCGGATTTTTCGGAAGGGAAGAATCGCGATATAGAGGTGATAGACATCGACAAGGCCAAGCGGGAGAAAGCTTTGCTGTATTCTTCCATATTGGAAGAGCCGGACGTGATAGTCTTGGAAACCAATCCGGAATGTATTATTCAGGACGTTTCTGCCATAGATATATATGAAGGTAATATCTATATTTTGGATGATGAAGTGCCTGCCTTGTACGTATTCCGGCGAGACGGATCTTTCTTAAGGCGGATAGGCCACCAAGGCCGGGGACACGGGGAATACCGTGAGCCTTCGGATTTTTCCATAGACCGCGAAAACGGCATCTTATACCTTTGGGACGGGGCTTTGTGTATGGCGCATAAATACAGTCTGCGAACCTATGAATATCTCTCTTCGGTAAGGACGAAGCGGAGCGGCTATCAGAGTTTTTGCATGCAGTATATCGGCGGCAAGTTGTACGTGAACCGGACATCGTTGGATGCGGATGCCGGGAATTACCTGTTGATGGAAATAGACGAGAAGGCGGGAGTGCAGACCGATTCCTGCCTGAAGGCTGACGATTACAACCGGGGGTGGAATTTTGCTTTGAGATTACCTTTTAGTTTCTTTTACTCCAAAAATACGGATGCGCCTAAGTATGTGGAAATGTTTTCCGATACGATTGTGGCTGTCACAAAAGAGGGAATCAAGCCGTATTGTGTAGTGAAAAGTGAGGATTTTGTTTCAAAGAAACGGATGAAAAAACTTATCAGGGACTGCGGTCCGGGGGAAGAGTTTAATTATAATGTCTCCGATTTGCATGAGGAGGATTGTATATTCTGCATTTCCCGCTTTGTGGAGTTGGATGGAATGCTATCGTTCCAATATATGAAGGGAGGAGACAGACGTTATCTCCTTCACGATTTGAATACGAAAGAGACTTGGGTGGCGCCATCCTTTAAGGAGGACTATCTCTTCGAGAACAACAATATTCCCTTAGACATGTGTTACAGTGATGAGGAAGGCATCCTGTCCGTCCTGCGCGTAGATTTTATTCCCTATTTTATCGAGAACGTCATCGACAAAGGGCGCTTGAATCCGAAAATCGACGAGTATGAAAAACTGATGGGGATAAAGGAAGATTCCAATCCGGTGTTGTTCTTTCACAAGTACAAATCAAGGAGCAAATGAATGGGGCGCGGTGTTCCGGATTGGGTCGAAAGGCGTAAAGTCCGGCTTGTAAAAGCGGAAATCCGGGCAGGCCGATTAATATTTATGCAAATATTTACGGCTTAATCCGGATTTTTTTGGTAACTTTGTGCGTTTAATATGTAGTAGGAGAATGAGACAGTTAAAGATTACCAAAAGTATCACCAATCGTGAGAGCGCTTCGCTTGACAAGTATTTGCAGGAAATCGGCCGTGAGGATCTGATTACGGTGGAAGAAGAAGTGGAATTGGCACAGCGCATTCGCAAAGGTGATCGTGTAGCACTCGAAAAACTGACACGTGCCAATCTGCGTTTCGTGGTTTCAGTGGCCAAACAGTATCAGAACCAAGGACTGAGTTTGCCGGACTTGATCAATGAGGGCAACTTGGGCTTGATAAAAGCTGCTGAGAAGTTCGACGAAACCCGCGGATTCAAGTTCATCAGTTACGCGGTGTGGTGGATTCGCCAGTCCATTCTTCAGGCTTTGGCGGAGCAGAGCCGTATCGTACGTTTGCCCTTGAACCAGGTAGGTTCACTGAATAAGATAAGTAAGGCATTCAGCAAGTTCGAGCAGGAGAATGAGCGCCGTCCGAGCCCGGAGGAGCTTGCCGACGAGCTGGAGATTCCGGTAGACAAGATTTCCGATACTTTGAAGGTGAGCGGACGCCATATTTCGGTGGATGCCCCGTTTGTGGAAGGAGAGGACAACAGTTTGTTGGACGTGTTGGTCAATGACGATTCTCCGATGGCGGACCGTACGTTGGTCAACGAGTCTCTCTCGCGTGAGATTGACCGTGCGTTGTCCACGCTTTCCGAACGCGAAAAGGAAATCATCCAAATGTTTTTCGGTATCAACCACCAGGAAATGACGTTAGAGGAAATCGGCGACAAATTCAATCTTACGCGTGAACGCGTGCGCCAAATCAAGGAGAAAGCTATCCGGCGTTTGCGTCAGAACACGAAGAGTAAATTATTGAAGTCTTATCTCGGCTGATGCCGTGCGGAAGGGGTGGAATGATGAACTTGAACTTTAAACATTGGGGGGTGTTGGCCTGCTTGTTGGGGCTTGTAGGGATGTCTTTATCCGCGAAGGTGGAGCGGACTACGGTGTATATCTTCGGATTTTCGGCGTCTTTTACGGATTCGGTGGCATACATTACGGATGTCCAGCAATTGGATAGTGCTTACATCGAGACGAAGTATGATTTCCTGATGGACCGTGTGGTATACAGCGACCAGTTGCAGACCTATCTGGAAGCGGTAAAGCAAATGCCGAATTCTACATGCACAGTCTTTTTCCATACGAAAAAGAACAAGCTGATGGAAGAATATAATAAGATAAGGAAGCGTTATAGCGGTGACGAAAGTGTGATGTTGAAAGAACTGACAGACGGAGGCTTTAAGTTCCAATCGCCTGTTTACGAGCCACCGGTCAAAGTCACGCCTGAGCCGGTTGAATCTAAGGCGGCGAAAAAAGAAAAGAGACGGAAAGCTTCCAAGGATAAGCAGGAAAAATAGAAACAGATGGAATACCAGTATAATATTGCGGGGCATCTGTGCCGGATTGTTTTCTGCGATGCAGGAAATGACAGCAGTTTGTTGCCTTCTTTTTCGCCATTCGAGAGCGAAGAAGAAGGCAATTTGTTATTTTGCCTCTCGGTGGATGATGCTTTTCGTTGGCCGGTGACGGGAGAAGAAGTCGGACAGTTCGATTGCGGTGGCAACAACTTCGGGGTTTACCGCCTGCCGGACGGGAGTTATCAATTTGAAATCTGCGATGAAGAGAAGGCCTTGTGTTGCTATTTGCAGGCTAACGCTGATTTTTCGGATTGTACGGCAGCTTTGGTGGCAGAGAGCGATGCCGGGCGTAAGTTCGGATTGAACAATGCCCTCATGTTGGTGTATGCCTTTGCTTCCGCACCGTATGCCACGTTGCTGATGCATGCTTCCGTAATCCGCAATGACGGCCGGGGATATTTGTTTTTGGGCAAGAGCGGGACGGGGAAGAGTACGCATACACGGTTGTGGTTGAGCCACATCCCGGGTTCCGACCTGATGAACGATGACAATCCGGTGGTGAGAGTGGTGGAGGGGACGGTCTATGTCTACGGTTCTCCCTGGAGCGGGAAAACACCTTGTTACCGCCGGGTGTCTGCGCCGGTGGGAGCTTTTGTACAGTTGCGGCAATGTCCGGAAAACACGATTCGGAAAGAGAGCGTATTGGAAAGTTTTGCCTCGCTCTTGCCGTCCGTATCGACCATGAAATGGGATCGCCGTATTCATTCAGCGCATTGCGACACCATTTCGGACATCATCCGCCTTTCGCCGATATACCTTTTAGGATGCAGGCCGGATGAAGAAGCGGCCAGACAGAGTTTTCATACATTGACGGGACGATGAACAAGAGGGAGAATATGGACGAAATGGCGGTACGCCGGATGGAAGTCCCTAATGCCGTGTTGTTGGGACAGGTGAAAGAAGCTATACGTGAGGGGCATACGGCGACTATCAATGTAAAAGGTTACAGTATGCGTCCCTTTTTGGAGCATTGCAGGGATAAGGTGCGTTTGGCTCCGTTCACGGATTTGAAAGTGGGCGATGCCGTGTTGGCCGAATTTTCGCCGGATAAATATGTCTTGCATCGTATCATAGAGATTGATGGAGATGTCGTGGTGATGATGGGGGACGGTAACCTGAGGCACAAAGAGATTTGTTGCAAGGAGGATATAGTCGGGATTGTCACGCACTATATCCGGCGGGGCAAGACGATACCGGCATCCGACCCACGCCTGCAACGTCGCGTGCGGATGTGGCACAAGCTTCTGCCTGTGCGCCGTTATCTGTTATACATATATAGGATTAATCTTAAATTATCAAATGGGTTAAAATGAGAATCAAGGATGGTTTTGAACTGCGTGAGATTTGTGGGGAACATGTGATTCTGTCGCATGGGATGGACAATATTGATTTCAGCAAGATTATTTCGCTGAATGAAACAGCGGCTTTCTTGTGGAAAGAGGCTGTGGGAAAAGAAGAAATCAGCGAAGAAGAACTGACGGCCACCTTGTTGGAGGCGTATGAGGTGGACGAGGAGACGGCTCGTAAGGACGTGGCGCAGGTGCTTGCCAAATGGGGAGAAATCGGGCTGTTGGCCTAATCGGACGGAGCTATGGATATAGAACAAATCAGGGCATACTGCCTCAGTAAGCCTCATGCCACGGAAGATTTCCCTTTCGATGAAACCACGCTGGTCTTTCGGGTCATGAATAAGATTTTTGCCAGTATCGGTTTGGACAATGTGGATTGGTTTTGCCTGAAGTGCGATCCGGAGTATGCCATAGAGTTGCGTGAGCATTACACGGGGATTACGGGGGCATGGCATTGGAACAAGAAGTATTGGTGTGTAACTTCCTGCAATAAGAAAGTAAATGGTGCAGTGGTCAAGAACCTGCATAACCTTCTTACCCATTCCCGGTCTTAAACCATGATAAACACT
>OHJS01001614.1_pt1 | contig 10674 bp, 10 predicted proteins | sample 1568661 | NCBI WGS metagenome assembly OHJS01 (sample SAMEA3879603, study PRJEB24766) | human gut metagenome | biome: human-associated habitat; feature: feces | place: USA | collected 1985/1987 | reverse complement strand
TTTTGTGGCTGGAACACGCGGAACCCGTGGAAACGTATATTCCCCTTTCCTCCAACGCGTGCAGCAGCACCTCGCCCTTCACGCCATAAAAGGATGCGTTGAGTATATGCGGAATGCCGCGCATAATATCCGGCCCGTTAATTATCACGTCGCTTATCTGCATCAGGTTTCTGGCAAGCCGCATTTTGCATGCGTACATCGTCTCCAAAATAATCTGATGGTTTTCCCTGTAAAAAGAGAGCGCCGCGTCCATCGCCATTATCCCCGGCGTGTTGGTTGTTCCCGAACGCAAGTTGCGCTCCTGTCCGCCCCCGGTCTGGCCTCCGGTGAATCGCGTCCCTTTTTTTACATACAAAGCGCCGACGCCTTTGGGCGCGTGAAACTTGTGTCCGCTTATCGAGTAAGTATCGCAGCTTACCGGTCCAAAGGGCATTTTCGCAAATGCCTGTATTCCGTCCACATGCACAAGCGCATACGGGTTTCTGCTTTTTACAGCCTTATAAATGGCGCTCATATCGTTGATGGCGCCCGTCTCATTGTTGACCTGCATTATGCAGACCAGCATAGTATCCCCGTTCACCAGCTGCGCCAGCTGGTTTATATCCACACATCCGTTATCATCTACTCCCGCGATGGCTATATCATAGCCGGAGCGCTTTAAAACCATCGCCGTTTCATATACCGAGGAATGCTCGACCGCGCTGATTATAACGCGGCCGCGGCCGCGCGACGCTTTAAGCGTGCCCATCATGGCCATATTGTTGCTTTCCGTTCCGCCCGATGTAAAAACGATTTCCTCAGCGATGGCGCCCAAATCTTTCGCCAGCCGCGTGCGGGCGGCGTTAACGTCCCTCTCCACGGCAACCGCCGGCGAATAAGCGCTGGAAGGATTAAAAAACTGCTCCAGCATATATCTTCTAGCCGTATCCGCAGCTATATCAAGCGTACGGGTAGTAGCGCTGTTGTCAAGATAAATCATGCTATTCACTCCATTTGTTTCATTGAGGCAAGCCTCTTCTTTCATTATATGTCAGAGGCGGATTTTGGGCTTTCCGTGTTTTATCATATCATATTTCCATGAGTTTTTTCATTCATTTTTCATACAATAAGCATATCGCCCGTACGAACAAAAAGTGGTATAATTATCATGATATTAAACTGTGGAGGCGTGAACATGTTATGTGATGAATGTCGGCTGCACGAAGCTGTAGTTCACCGTATCAGCGTTACAAATGGAGAAAAGAGCGTTGTGCACCTGTGCGCGCAATGCGCGCAAAAAAGCGGCATTCATATTATCCAGCCGCCCGGACTTATGGGGATATTGTCCGGCATACAGCCCGCCGCCGGAGAACCTCAGCTCGCATGCGTTTGCGGTACGACGCTGGCCGAGTTTAAGAAAACCGGGTTCCTTGGCTGTGAAAAGTGCTATTCAACGTTTATCGATCAGCTTCTGCCGCTGATTAAAAGCGCCCAGCGAGGCCGGGATACGCATATCGGCCGCAAAGCCGCAAACGCGCCCGGCGAGCCTTTGGCGCGGCAGAACGAAGACGAAGTCGCGCGCTTGCGCGAACGGCTAAAGAAGGCCATTGAGGCCGAAGAATACGAAAAGGCGGCCGAACTCAGGGATAAAATACGTGCTTTGTTAAACGGGGAGGGTGAAGATGAGCGGCAATGATATCGTTTTAAGCTGCCGCGTCCGCCTTGCGCGGAATGTATCGGGGCTACCATTCGTCCACCGCATGAAGCTTGAACAAGCAAGCTCGCTCGTTTCGCGCGTGTACGAGGCGTTCAGCCCCGGCGGAGAATACCGGCTTATGCGCATGGTGGACGTTGGCGATAACGACCGGATGATGCTGGTCGAGCGGCATCTGTGCAGCAAGGAGCTTATCAACAATCCCAAGGGAGCGCTTATCGTGAATAAAAACGATACCCTCGCTATCATGATAAACGAGGAGGATCATCTTCGCATTCAAGCCATCCTTCCGGGTTTGAATCTGCCGGCCGCGGACAAGCTTTCAAAGGACGCCGACGAAACCATCTCGGCAGCGCTTGCCTATGCTTTTGACGATAAGCTCGGCTACCTTACCGCATGCCCTACCAACGTAGGCACGGGCATGCGCGCGTCAGCCATGCTGCATTTAGCGGGGCTGGGCATTGCCAAACAGGCCGGCGGCTTCCTCACAAGCGTGATGAAGCTTGGGTTTTCCGTACGTGGGTTTTATGGTGAAAACACCAACGCACCAGGCCACATTTACCAAATTTCAAACCAAGCGACGCTCGGTGTAAGCGAGGAGGAGATCCTATCCAGCCTGGAACAGATTATCGCCCGAATATCGGAGCAGGAATTACAGCTTCGCCGCGCGCTCGCCGCGCGCAACCCGGTCGTTATTAACGACCTTGTGCTGCGTTCCTACGGCGTATGCGCATATGCGCAGCAGATGAATTACAACGAGTTTATGACGCATATATCCAACCTGAAGCTCGGCGTAAGCCTTGGGATTTTGCCCGGCCTGTCGCACAACCAGTTGAACCGGCTGCTTCAATCCGGCCAAAAAGCGTCTCTAAACGCGAGGGAGGGCAAACTGCTTACCCCCCCCGAGGAGGCGATACGCCGCGCGGTACTCGTACGGCAATGTATGCGAGAAAAAAAGGAGTAATGATGTATGGATTTTTTTGAACGTTTTACGGAGGGCGCGAAAAAGGCGCTCGCTTTAGCGCAGGAGTCCGCCAAGGAAATGGGGCATAATTATGTGGGCAGCGAGCATCTTCTGCTTGGCCTGCTTCACGAAGAGGAAGGCGCCGCGGCTAAGGCGCTTGAACGCTTCGGCGTGGATGTGAGCGAAGTCAGAAAGCGCGCCGAATCCATGGTTGGTAAAGGGGATTACCATTTTACAGACAGCTTCGGCTATACGCCCCGTACGAAAAAGATCATAGAGTTAAGCCTTTACGAGGCTAAAACGCTGAAAAACAACTATATCGGCACGGAACACCTTCTTCTCGCCCTTATACGGGAGCGTGACGGAGTCGCGGCGAGGATATTGGCGGAGCTCGGCGTGGATCCGGAGGCGCTGAGGAAAGCCCTTTCTTCCCCGCACAACGGAGAAGGCGAGGCGGGATCGTCCGGCACGGACAAAAAGATGCCTACCGTTACCAAGTTCGGCAAGGATCTGACGCAGCTTGCCCGCGCGGGCGAGCTGGATCCTGTTATCGGCAGGGAAAACGAAATACAGCGTATCATTCAAATCCTTAGCCGGCGTACCAAGAACAACCCCGTGCTCATCGGCGACCCGGGCGTTGGCAAAAGCGCGATACTCGAAGGGCTCGCCCAGTTGATAGCATCCGGCGAGATTCCCGACTTATTAAAGGATAAGCGCGTTGTCACGCTCGATTTGGGCGCGATGCTCGCCGGCACAAAATACCGAGGCGAATTTGAAGAGCGTATCAACAACGCGATAAAGGAGCTTAAGGAAAACGGGCAGACCATTTTATTTATCGACGAACTGCATACAATCGTCGGCGCAGGCGCTTCCGAGGGCAGCGTAGACGCCGCCAATATTTTAAAGCCCGCCCTTGCGCGCGGCGAAATACAGGTGATTGGGGCAACAACGCTTGATGAATATCGACGCTATGTTGAAAAGGATGCGGCGCTGGAGAGGCGCTTTCAGCCGGTATCCGTAGGGGAACCCACCAGGGAAGAAACCATGAAGATACTACTTGGCCTGCGCGATAAATACGAGGCGCATCATAAAGCGCGCATAACTGACGAGGCTATAAAGGCCGCCGTGGATCTGTCCGACCGGTATATTACCGACAGATTCTTGCCGGACAAGGCCATAGATCTGATGGATGAGGCCGCCAGCCGCGTCCGTCTCAAGGCTTACGTGTCGCCGCCGGATATGAAGGAGCTCGAAACAAAGATAGATTCCCTTATGAAGGAGAAGGAGGAAGCCGTAACCAACCAGAATTATGAGCGCGCCGCGGCAATACGCGATGAGGAGCAATCGCTGCGCGCGCAGATGGATAAGCTTCGCGCGGCATGGGAGCAAAGCCGTTCCGATTCCGAGTGCGTAGTCGAGGAGGAGGATATTGCGCAGGTTGTTAACGCCTGGACCGGCATCCCCGTAAAACAGCTGACCGAGGATGAAAGCGAAAAGCTGCTGCACCTGGAAGAAGCGCTGCATAAACGCGTTATCGGTCAGGATGAGGCGGTTACCGCCGTTTCAAGGGCTATCCGCAGGGCGCGCGCCGGCCTCAAGGATCCAAAACGGCCCATCGGATCCTATCTGTTTTTGGGGCCGACGGGGGTTGGTAAAACCGAGCTTTCAAAAGCGCTTGCGGATGTAATGTTCTCCGACGAGGACGCGATGATCCGCCTGGATATGAGTGAATATATGGAACCGCATTCCGTGAGCAAGCTGATAGGCTCCCCTCCCGGGTACGTTGGTTATGACGACGGCGGGCAGCTGACCGAGCGTGTAAGGCGCAGGCCCTACTGCGTGCTGCTGCTTGATGAAATTGAAAAGGCTCATCCCGACGTATTCAATATGCTTTTGCAGATACTTGAGGATGGGCGGCTTACCGACGCAAAGGGCAGAACGGTGGATTTTCGCAATACCATCATCATAATGACCTCCAACGTCGGCGCTCCGCGCGCCTCCCAAACCGGGCGGGTGGGATTTGGCGCGGACAATCCCGCCCATTCCTATGAGCGGATGAAGGAGAGCATGCTCTCGGAGCTAAAAAAAGTATTCCGCCCCGAGTTCCTGAACCGGGTTGATGAAATCATCATTTTCCATAATCTTGAGGAGGAGCAAACGCTTAAGATAGTGGGCTTGATGCTCGAAAGCGTAATAGCTCGTTTAAAGGATCGCAATATTTACCTGACCGTAACCGGCGAGGCCAAGGCGCATCTCGCCAGGGAAGGGTTTGACGTTCAGTACGGCGCGCGCCCGCTCCGCCGGGCGATTCAGCATCAGGTCGAGGACTCACTCAGCGAGGAGATCCTTTCAGGCAATATAAGGCTTGGCGATCATGTTACGGCTTATATAAAGGACAATAAGCTGCAATTTGAAAAGACGAATAAGGAGGCGCATTTCAGTGGCTAAAGCTCAGCATATGACAAACCTGCACGGATCGGTTATGGTGCGAAAGGATCACCCGCAAATAGTGTTTCGGGGTATATTGGACGGCGTGATGGCGGACGTAGGGTTCGGCGCGGCGCTCGCTATAAAAGACGGTAATATTGGCTTGCAGCAAAAACTTGAGCAAATCAATTTATGCCTGATGCAGGTGATGAGCGCGCACGTTCGGGGCATGGAACCTGAGCTTCCTAACGTGGGCGGTCGGGATATGGAAACACTGCATGAGATGTCCCATAATCCTGAAAAATACTTCGGCTGCTTTCATTTTATTCCCAAGCCCGAGCAGGGCCTGGCGCTCGCGTGGCTGAACGTTATCCGCACGCGCGTTCGCGACGCCGAGCGGGCGCTTGTCGCCTGCGGCGGCGAGAATCCCGACGAGGCGCTTTGCCGGGCCGTTAACCGCATATCCTCCGCCGTCTTCGTTATGATGTGCGAGGAAAATTCACACTTTATTCATGCCGAAGGGGATACGGAGCCTTGTGAATAATGATACAATTGATTAAATCTTCTTAACGTAAATCCCGCGTCAGCATAACGACCGCATCTTAATTTCGGCTTTAACGGTCGTGCTTGAATCAAGGGTAAATCGTTTAAAATTGTTTAAAAGTCCAAGCAATGAAAGACAGAAGGTTTATATCTTTTTGGCATAATGTTTTAAAGGTTGGGTTTGGGTATGTTAAAACTTGTTTATCGTTTATCCGTTTTTCTATTGTCGGCGGTATTGCTGTTTACCGCGTCCGCCGCTGTTGCCGCGCCAAACCTCCAAACAGGTACTTTATCGCTGGGATCTTATGGGCCGCAAGTGGAAACGCTTCAGCGCGAACTTAAACAGCTTGGTTACTACGACGGCAACGTAACGGGTATTTTTGATACGGATACCGAAAGCGCGGTACGGGATTTGCAGAGTTTCCTCGGCGTACGTATAGACGGGAAGTTCGGTCAGGAGACTCTGGGTGCTTACCTGGACGCGATTCATGCCGGTCGGCTAAACCTCATGACGGATAACACTTCAACAGGCAGCCGGCTAAATGGCTGCGTTATCGGCGTTGATCCCGGGCATCAGGAGATTGAGGATCTTGGGCTTGAGCCTGTTTCGCCCGGCTCTGAGCGTACAAAAGCGCGCATGAGCAAGGGGGCTACCGGCGTGAAAACCGGCGTTCCAGAATACCGTATTAATCTTCAGATAGCGTTGAAGCTCAAAACGCTTCTTGAGAGTGAAGGCGCACAAGTGGTAATGACGAGAACAGACCATAACGTTTCATTATCGAACCTGGAGCGCTCCACTATGATGAACGAGGCCGGGGTTGATTTTTGGATTCGGCTGCACTGCGACGCTTCATCCTCTCAGGATGTTTCCGGCGCGCGCGCGCTGATACCATCAAGAGCCATTACTCCCCTGATATACCGAAAAAGCCTTGTATTGGCCAAAACAATAATGGCCGAGTATACTGTGGCCACTGGGACGAATCCGCTTCCCATCCGTTCGCTTATCAATCAAACCGGGTTTAACTGGTCCGAGACGCCGGTTATCGCAATTGAAATGGGGTATTTATCCAATTCCAGCGACGATCTTCGCCTGAACCGCGATTCGTATCAGGCAGCGTGCGCAACCGGCATATTCAAGGGCATTTTGCATTATTACGAATATGAGCAGACGTCATAAGTTCATTTTCATAATGGCTCTTATTACGATACTTAGCTGCTCGGCTATGGGCTGCACTTTTTTACATGCTGTTGAGCAAAACGCTACCCCTTCGCCCACTAACCACCCGTCCCAAACCAGCGCGGCGTCAACCCCTGCGCCAACCCCGCATGTTAATCCGGTATATGCATTCTATAAAGCCTATCAGAACGCAAGCGTTAAAAGTATCGATGGGTTTGGTGGCGCTCAGACGGAAACGGGCAGCGCTGCCGATATCCTCAAGTTTTCGCTTGAACTTACCAGGCATCAGGCCGCCCTCTCTGAAATATACAACAGCGCAGGCATGCTCAATTCATTTGAAAGCGGCGGCATGAGGATTACAGGTACGTTATACGATATATCCCCGGGATCGGGGATGATATACTATAACGTTCAGGACAAGCTCTGGCGATTAAAGTTCCAGTATCAATCAGAACATGTTCTCAGGGGTTCATCTGATAACAATATGCTGGAATTTACATTATACCGCGTAGAAACGGCAGAGGACGAAGAATCGGATTTGCTCGCGAGTTCACACGAAGAGTATTCAGAGATTTCCAGCGGTAAAATAATTGCAGGCGATAGCCGATGGTATTCCGTATTCTCCGGCTCTACAGGCGTAAGCGTTTTTATTATTGAGGAAGGCGGCCTGCAATTTGCTTATGGGCTGACGCAGGATGCAATGGCTTTTGATTATTTTAGCGACGAATCCGCTTTATTAAATAAAGCTTCTGAAGTATTATGCTATGAAGGGAATAAAGCTTGGGTAGCGCGAAAAGATGCGCTTTAACCCGCAAGAAGCCGCTAAGGGGATAGTTGGGTTCAGTAAAATCAAAAGCTATCATAAATACAAGTTTTATGATAATCGTATAGTAAACATGCGTGTTCCTGAGCATAAAACCAAGCTTAACCATATATTTACCTTTTAGTAAACGTTAAGGATGTGCTGTTAATCACTAAATACTCGGCGCATGGAGCCTATTACGGAGCATCGCTAAATACAAGTACATAACTTGATGGGTTTTAACATTTGCAGCGTCTCGTATTTCCTGTTTTCTCAATTATAATGTCAAAATTTCTCCGGTTATCAAGCCCTTGTCAATAGTTAAAACAGCAAAGGTTCCTCGTATCCCACCGCCGCGGGGCTGCGACGGGCTCCCGGGGTTTAGCAGCGCCAAGCTTCCGAGCATTTCATAAGCCGGACAATGCGTATGCCCGTACAGAGCCGCCCGGCAATAAAGCTCCTCCGCCCGGTAAGCGAGCCGACTTAGCGTATTCTTTACCTGATAAGTATGTCCGTGCGCGATAAATATCCGTATTTCGCCCAGCTCTATCACAGCTTCCGCAGGCGCGCCCTGCATCAAGTCGCAGTTACCCTTAACTGCATATACCTGAGCGCCCGTATGCCTCAACAAATTCGCGTCGCTGTAATGATCGCCGAGATGGATCCAAGCGTCAACCGTCCCCGCCGCTTTTAAAACGCTTTCAACCGCGTATACGCTGCCGTGCGTATCGCTGATAACGCCTATCCTCACGGGTTCACCTTAAGTTTTTCATATAACGCCTGAAGCGCATTTTTACGGTGGCTGATCTGATTCTTCTCCTGAGCGGATAGCTGGGCAAACGAGGCGTTATAGGGTTCATAATAAAACAGGGGATCGTAGCCAAATCCATTATCCCCGATGGGGTCCGTTAACAATTTCCCCTCAACATGCCCGGTGCACACAAGCTCTTCGCCCGACAGCTTTACCAATGCGACCGAGGAAACGAAACGGCAGGTTCTTTTTTCATACGGAACGCCCTGCATGAGTGCAAGCAGCTTTTGGTTGTTCGCTTCATCGTCATGCCCTTCACCCGCAAACCGCGCGCTGTAAACGCCCGGCGCCCCATTAAGATAATCCACCATCAGCCCGCTGTCATCGGATAAAGCCGCATCCGCATTACAAGCCTTTAAAACCTCGCGCGCTTTTTTCAGTGCGTTTTCCTCAAATGTCGCGCCATCCTCAACCACGTCAATGTCGATGCACGCTTCTTTAAGCGAAAGGATTTCATCAAAGCAGCCGGCGAGAATCGCCTTTATCTCAGTCACCTTGTGGCCATTGTTGGAAGCGATAACCAATCTCATAACGCACCCGCCCTTTTTCTAAAAAATCGCCTTATTATAGCATTGATTTCGTTCGCGGGCAAGGGCGCGCGTGTACTGATAATGCACGGTATGTCATAACCGTCACCCGCCGTAGTATCAGATATTATGAAACTTGGCTCCGTGAGTAAACCAAGTATAAATTTTGATTGTCAACCATTTTTACTAATTTGTAATATACTCCTAACGCAGTTAAAAAATAAGGCCCAGTCACAGACTGGGTATTTCTTTTATGGTTCCCGGAACAACGCTCCTGCCCTAAGCGAGGGTCATGCAGCCTACTCGCGACTGTAATGCAATCCAGGCGGCATATTCAAAATTATCGAATGCCATGTATATTTACCAACGGCTTCGGGGTCATGACCCCGAAGCCTACAGTTTGCATGGTTGAAATAAAAAACTCTTTAACAGTGTCCAATTAACTGCTTAACTCCCGCCGGGCTTGCGTTAAGCAAATACGCATAGGAAGCCAACACGGTTCAGAACGGGCTATTTTCTCGACATTTCAGGTCCTTAAGCCGTCACGCCAACGTAAATCGCGCCTTATCCATCATGCTCCGTACGCGCTTCAAGCTCGTTTACAAACAGGGGCGCGGATACCGCCGCGGCTTCTATTTCATACGCCTTACCGTCCACCTGTATTCGCAGCTCCGAAACGCTCCCAAACCCGCACGCCGTTAAATAAATCGCGTCATATAGCGCCAGGGTGAGGCCATCCGTGTCCATTGCGTCCTTAAAGGCCGAGGAGAAGTTCACCGTAGCGATATCGTCAACAATATCTGCATCTATTAATTCCGTGCCGGTTGGGAATGACGCTAGCCCTTCGCCGCCTCCCTCGGTGATCATCGCCTGCACCGCCATTTCAAACGTGGGCGCTGATTCCGCGTATTTGGTAATCGGGATATTCAGGCTGCCGGTTCGGTTTGGAAGATAGAGCGTAAACGCGTATGGCTCACCTGAAAATACCGATAGGTCGCCATCCTCCACATTAAGGGCTATACGCCCCAGTTGGCCTTTTACAGAGGTTCCATGGGCGAGCTTTTCAACCTTTTTCCCGTCGACCAACACCTGCACGCTGCTGATGGTCGGGAATTCCAGCAACGTATTTACTACCGCCGTCACCATATTCTGTTCAGCCGCGGCGTCCGTAACCTCTGGCAGGTCTTTAAGGTTAACCGTGCCCACCTCATCATCGCTTATGCTCAGCTCAAACGTAACGCCCTCCGGCACAACCGGGTTGAGGCCCGCTTTAGCCAAGCCCTCCCTGTTTTGCGGCGTATCGACAAGCTGCATCAGCGCCGCTTTCCCGATACCCTCCTCCCAGGGCAGCTGCTTCATAACCGGTACCAAATAACCTTCATCGCTGAGATAGTATAATACCGTCCGCCTCCATCCTGCCTGAGATGATTCATTCGGATTGTTTAAATTACCGCCATCATCCTCCTGATCCACCGGCGCGCATGCCTGAAGGGCGAATAAAAGCATCAGCGCAGCCAACAGCACAGCTATCCAACGTTTATTCATAAAAATGCCTCCATTCGCAAATCCTGTTGTAAATCATATGTGCATTTTCCGGCAAATAAAACAAATATAAGAACATTCATCTAATAGCGTTTACTAATGCCGGGCAATTAACCGCTGAAAAACTGTTCGGCCGCAGCCGATTGTGAAATCAACCTATGCGGCGCTGTTTCATCACATAATCATAC
>OHJS01001609.1_pt1 | contig 10697 bp, 10 predicted proteins | sample 1568661 | NCBI WGS metagenome assembly OHJS01 (sample SAMEA3879603, study PRJEB24766) | human gut metagenome | biome: human-associated habitat; feature: feces | place: USA | collected 1985/1987 | reverse complement strand
TAAATATATATTTATTTATAAAAACCATTTTTGGTAATTATTTCAATACAAAATCCGTCAATATACACTAATTTAATTTTTAGCTTTCCATAATGCAAATTATTCTTTTGCAGCAGGTTATATAGTTGTTTTTTTTATTTTCAATTTTCACTACAAAAAAAGAGTATACACAAGAATTAATTTCCCCTTGTTACATACAACACTCATTTGACGTAAATTCTTTCAAACCTCATAGCCAATTTAAAAATCCACAACGATAATGCCGTCCCACCGTAAAATTAATAGACATGTAAGAATAAATTCAGATATACCTTTGAACAACATTTGTTGACATTAAAAAGAAGTAGTGCACGAAAATACCCCACAAGCTTGCAGGCTTCTAATTGCATGAAGACCATTACTCATACAAAAAACAACACACACGATTAATCTCACAACATGAAATCAACCCTATACTCTAATCAATCTAACATTTGAGAAACCCTTCAAAATCAGATTCTTCTTCCATCGGTCGTCGTAAGCATAGCCGATGACAAAGTCCGAAAGTATAAAGAAAAAGTCAATAGCCCAATACCCGTGGTTGATGACCGCGATGAGGGTAAAAGCAGAGGACAAAATTGGATGATTCATATTCTGTATGAGTATGGTACGCATTTATAATTATCCAACTTCACATTTTCCTCATTTCATCCGATTATTTTTCCACAATCCCATTTATCAAATCAAACACCCGCAAGAATAACTGTAAATGCCCCTTTATATTCTCTGTTTCACAGTGCGGGATTTGTGTTTCACAGTGTGAAATATGTATCCCACACTGTGGTTTTTGTATCCCACACTGTGGGACAGAGAATACACCTATATATTTTACCATTTATCTACTTGTGTTTCAATGAATTTACCCTATCATTCCACAAAATCTATTTTTTCAAGGGAATCGGAGCCTTGCGGAGTATCTTCGGGAACTGCCAGAAGAAGAGCAGGGTGCAGCAGATGGCGGCTGTGGCATCTGAAACAGCCTCAGCCAGAAACACGCCTTCCACATCGAAGAAACGGGGCAGCACCAAGGCAAGAGGTACCAGCAGAATAACCTTACGGAGCAAGGCAATAAAAATGGAAATCCGGGCTTGGCCAAGGGCGACAAACATGTTCTGACAGGCACGCTGCAGGCCGAAGATAGTCATTCCGGCGAGGAAAATCGGCAACACATGCTCCACGGTGGCAATCAGTTCGCGGTCGCTCGTAAAAGCAGAAGCCACTACGGACGGGAAACAAATCATCAGCAGCATCAGGACGAAATTGAAGGAGAACATCACCGTCAGCACAATCCGGAAACAGTCTTTCACCCGCTGCCGGTCGCCATGCCCGTAGTTGTAACTGGCCACCGGCACAAAACCTTGGGCAAAGCCGGTGAGCGGCACGCTGACCAGTTGCATGGCACTTTGCAGAATGGCCAAAGCGCCCACATAGATATCGCCAAATTTCTCCAGACTGCCGTTCAGCACGAAGCCTACCAGACTTTCCGTGCTGGCCATGATGAAAGGAGACACGCCCAAAGCCAGCATACCACCCACAATGCGGCGGTCGAACTTCAAGTAGCGTTTTTCCAAACGCAGGGAAGCCCGGTCGGAACACAGGAAACCCAGTACCCAGCAAGCACTGCAGGCCTGTGAGAGGATGGTGGCCAGTGCCGCTCCCTTCACGCCCATGTCGAACCAGAAGATGAAAATCGGGTCGAGCACGATATTCAGCAAAGCGCCAATCAGCACAGAATACATGGCGATGCTGGGACGTCCCTGTGAATTGATGAAGGTATTGAGTCCGGTAGAAACTTCCACGAACAGCGTACCCAGCAAATACACCGAAAGATAATCTTCGGCATAAGGGAGCGTAACGGCAGAAGCCCCTGCAAACTTCAAGATGGGCTCCATGCACAGATAAGACACCAGCGAAGTGAGGACGGTAAACAGTATCAGCAGCATGAAACCATTGCCCAGAATCTTTCCCGCACGCACCCGGTCGCCCTGTCCCAACGCCATGGCAGCCAGCGGGGCACCTCCGGCCCCCACAATGGCCGAAAAAGAGGAAATCAGAATGACCAGGGAGGTGGTCACTCCCACTCCCGCCAGCGCATTCGTCCCGATTTCGGGAATGTGTCCGATATAAATGCGGTCTACTATATTATATAGGAGATTGACAAACTGTGCGGCCACTGCCGGCAACGCCATCTTGAAAATGAGGGGAAGCATCCGTTCTGTTCCCAGGCGCTCTTCGTATTGATTGTTGATTCTTACTGTCATAAATCTTCCAAAAACGGAAGCAAAGTTACAAGTTTTTCGGGAGAGAAGGAGAAGAATGTAACCGAAAAGCACTAATTCCACCCTCGGATTTGATTTACATCAACAAATCGGGCCTTTACTTGAAAAATATGCTATAAAACATATTTCGTAAAAAAGAAAGCCCTATCTTTGTGGTGTAAAAAGAAAAGGGCAATAAGAAAGAGGCCCACAAAAAGTTTTCATAGGTAATTATAAATTAGGTAACAAGTACAACAAGGCCAGCTGGGAAGCCCGCCAGAAGATTCAATTAAACTAACTAAAAAAAGAAAGGGTAACAATTATGAAAAAGGTAAAAAACATTTTCCACAAGATTGCCAATGCAGATCCAATGATCTGGGGCTATGTAATGCTGAGTGACGACAGACGCAAATAAACAGGCGGCGCTGACAAGTTCAGCATTTGAAGAATGAATCTGATAAATGCCGAAAGGCTTCTCGTAAATATTCTGACGAAAAAGCGGTTGGGGTTCCAAGCGCTTTTTTTATTGCCTTTTTGTCTGTATCTTTGCTTCTAAAAACCACAACCCATGACTCCAACCCTGATAGATACCGACAACCCCGAATTTCAGAACGCCCTGAAGCTCATCCAATACACCCGCCAGTCGGTCTTCCTGACCGGAAAAGCGGGAACGGGTAAGTCCACTTTCCTGAAATACGTCTGCCAGCATACCAAAAAGAAATATGTGGTACTGGCTCCTACGGGTATTGCGGCCATCAATGCGGGCGGAAGCACCCTGCACAGCTTTTTCAAGCTCCCGTTTCATCCGCTTCTGCCAGACGACCCGAAGTTTCAGGGACGGAAGCTGAAAGATTTCCTGAAATATTCGGCCGACCACCGGAAACTGATTCAAAACATTGAACTCATCATCATCGACGAGATTTCCATGGTGCGGGCCGACATCATCGACTTTATTGACAAGGTGCTGCGCACCTACTCGCACAACCTGCGTGAGCCCTTCGGCGGGAAACAGTTGTTGCTGGTGGGCGACGTGTTCCAGCTGGAGCCGGTAGTGAAAAGTGACGAACGGGAGATTCTGAACCGCTTCTATCCGAACCCGTATTTCTTCTCGGCCAAGGTGTTTCAGGAAATGGAACTGGTATCGATTGAGCTGACCAAGGTGTACCGGCAGACCGACAAGGTGTTTGTCAGCGTACTCGACCATATCCGGACCAACACCGCCGGAGCTGCCGACCTGCAACTGCTGAACACCCGTTACACCCCGGCACCTCCCTGCCCGGAAGAGAACGACCTCTACATCACCCTGGCCACCCGACGGGACAACGTGGACTACATCAACGAAAAGAAGCTGGAAGAACTGCCGGGCGACCCGGTCACACTGAAAGGAGAAATACACGGGGAGTTCCCCGAAAGCAGCCTTCCCACCCTCATGGAACTGGTCATCAAACCGGGTGCACAGGTGATTTTCATCAAAAACGACCAGGAAAAACGCTGGGTGAACGGTACCATCGGCACCGTGTCGGGACTCTCGGCCGATGGCACAATCTATGTGGTGACGGAAGACGGCAGTGAGTTTGACGTGCATAAGGAAAGCTGGAGCAACATCCGCTACCGCTACAACGAGACGGAGAAGAAGATAGAGGAAGAAGAACTGGGCACCTTTACCCAATATCCCATCCGGCTGGCGTGGGCCATCACCGTACACAAGAGCCAGGGTCTCACATTCAATCGGGTCATCATCGACTTCACGGGAGGGGTATTTGCCGGCGGACAGGCGTACGTGGCCCTGAGCCGCTGCACTTCGCTCGAAGGTATCCAGCTGAAACGCCGCATCTCACCGGCCGATGTGTTTGTCCGCCCGGAAATCGTCAGCTTTGCCCAGCGTTTCAATGACAACCAGACCTTTGAACGGGCCATGAAACAGGCACAGGCCGATATCCAGTACGTGGCAGCCGTGAAAGCCTTCGACAAAGGAGAGTTTGCGGAATTTCTGGAAGCCTTCTTCAAGGCCATCCACAACCGATACGACATTGAAAAACCACTTATCCAACGTTTTATCCGCCGGAAACTGTGCCTCATCAACCGGCTCAAGGAAGAAAACCGACAGCTTAAAGAGCAAATGCAGCAGCAACGGCAGAACCTGCAGAAGTATGCCCGCGAATACTACCTGATGGGCAACGAGTGCATCACCAAAGCACACGACCCACGGGCCGCACAGGCCAACTACGACAAGGCACTGAAACTGTATCCGGAATACGTGGATGCCTGGGTCCGCAAGGGAGTGACCTTCTTCGACGAGGACCGGGTGGAAGAAGCGGAAGAATGCCTGAACCGGGCCGTACAACTCCGTCCCCAGGAGTTCAAGGCGGTGTACAACCGTGGAAAACTCCGGCTGCTGACGGGAAAAACGGAAGAAGCCCTGACCGACCTGGACAAGGCCACCAGCCTGAAGCCCCAACATGCGGGAGCCCATGAATATTTTGCCGAGGCACTCGAAAAAAGCGGAAAAGAAATAGAAGCAGCCATCCATTATCGAATTGCGGAAGAACTACGGAAGAAAAAGAAATAAATTTCTTATTTTTGCGGTTACACGAAGTCTCATCCTCGTGCCCGTACCATGATACTGAAATTATATCCCAAGAACAACCGACCGGAAGACTTGCAGCGGGTGGTAGACCTGCTGAACGACGGCGGCATCCTTATCTATCCCACCGATACGGTGTATGCCATCGGGTGTCACGCCTTGAAAGAACGGCCCATCGAACGTATCTGCAAGCTGAAAAATATCGACCCGCGCAAGCACAACCTGTCCATCATCTGCTACGACCTGAGCAACATCAGCGAATACGCACAGGTGAGCAACGCCACTTTCAAGCTGATGAAACGTAACCTGCCCGGTCCGTTCACCTTCATTCTGAACGCCAACAGCCGGTTGCCCAAAATTTTCCGCAACCGAAAAGAAGTGGGTATCCGTGTACCCGACAGCCCCATCATCCGCGAAATCTGCCGCCTGCTCGATGCCCCGATTCTGACCACTACCCTTCCGCTGGAAAAGGGAGAGGACATTGAATACATCACCGACCCGGAACTGATTGATGAAAAGTTCGGCAGTGTGACCGACCTGATTATCGACGGAGGTACAGGAGGCATTGAACCTTCTACCGTGATAAATTGTTGTGAAGAAGTACCTGAAATTGTCAGAGAGGGAAAAGGTATATTGAAGGAATAAATAACTGTATTATTAATTAATCATCAAATCATGTTACTTACATTATTACAAGCAACTGCACAGGCAGGCAAGGCAGCTTCCAGAATCAATGTGGAACAAATTCTGGACAAACTGCTCAACTGGGGTATTGAAGTGGGAAAAGACATTCTGGCAGCCATCATCATCTACATTGTAGGCCGGTTCATCATCAAGCAAATCGGACGGCTGGTCAGCAAGATTCTGGAGAAAAGGAAACTGGAAATCAGTGTGCAGACCTTCCTGAAAAGTCTGCTCAACATCTTGTTGAACCTGATTCTGGCATTTGCCATCGTGAGTAAGCTAGGCGTAGAAACCACGAGCTTTGCCGCCATCCTGGCCTCTGCCGGTGTGGCTATCGGTATGGCACTGTCGGGCAACCTGTCAAACTTTGCCGGAGGACTGATTATCCTGGTGTTCAAGCCGTTCAAGGTGGGCGACTACATCGACGGACAGAATGCCAGCGGAACAGTCAAGGAAATCCAGATTTTCCATACCATCCTGGCTACGACAGACAACCGTATCATTTACGTGCCCAACGGCGCATTGAGCAGCAATGCCATCACCAACTACAGCAAACAGGAAATGCGCCGTGCGGAATGGGTGTTCGGCGTGGAATATGGAGAAGACTTTGAGAAAGTAAAAGCTGTACTGGAACGCATCATCGCGGCAGATACCCGCATTCTGACTACTCCTGCTCCTTTCATCGGGCTGGGAGCTTTGTCGGCCAGCAGTGTGGATATCAAAGTACGCGTCTGGACCAAGACCGAAAACTATTGGGACGTATATTTCGACATGAACAAAATCGTATATGACACCTTCAATAAGGAGGGTATCGGCTTCCCGTTCCCACAGCTGACGGTACACCAGGCAAAGGACTGATTTCCGAACGAATCGCATTGCATAAAAAAATCTTCCACCGAAGGGCGTCACCTCAGTGGAAGATTTTTTATATCCTGTTTTCTAAAAGGAAATCCGCTTTCTTATTTCCGGTCAGCTTTCAGACGGTCGGCCATGGCCTTTGCCAGTTCCTTCGCCTGCGCATAGTTGTCGGCTTTCATGCTCTGCTTCATTTCAATCGGGTTACCTACCACTTCGAATTTCAGTTTCTCTGTGAACTCACCCAGTTTCTTTACTGCCGCACTGGCCCAAGTGAATGAGCCGAAGTAACCGAACAGACGGTTCTTCATTTCACGGGCAGCCACCTTGTTGAGCAAGGACTCCATCTCAGGATACAGCTGCATGTTGTAAGTCGTACAACCCGCAATCAGTCCTTTGTATTTGAAGATATCGGCCAGGATATAAGAATGAGGCGTATGAGATACATTGTGCAGCACGATGTTCTTGATACCTTGTGCACTCAATTCTTCCGCAATGGTTTCAGCCAGTTCTTCCGTATTGCCATACATCGTACCATAAGCAATCACCACTCCTTCTTCGCCTTCATAGCGGCTCATCTTGTCGTACATATCCACCACTTTCGGAATATATTCTTCCCATACCGGTCCGTGAGTCGGACAAATCATCTTGATAGGCAGGCCACCACATTTCTGCAAGGCTTTCTGCACCGGATTGCCAAACTTACCTACAATGTTGGCATAGTAACGGCGCATTTCGTTCCAATAAATATCGGTATTGATGTTACGGTCGATGCAACCTCCGTTCAAGGCTCCGAAACATCCGAAAGCATCGCCAGAGAACAGAATTCCTTCTGTTTCATCGAATGTGACCATCGTTTCCGGCCAGTGAACCATCGGCACCAGATAGAAACGCAGGTTGTGGTGTCCGAGTTTCAGGAAATCGCCCTCACCCACTACGTAACGTTCACCTGTCACGCCATAGTATCCTTCCACCATCTCGAAAGTCTTCTTGTTTCCTACCAGCACAATTTCAGGATAGTATTTCTTAATCAACGCGATAGAACCTGAATGATCCGGTTCCATGTGGTTGATGATCAGATAATTGATTTTACGGTCGCCGATGATGCTGCGGATTTTCTTGATATAAACTTCAAAGAAAGCGACATCTACCGTATCCACCAGTGCCACCATATCGTCATCTGCAATCAGATAGGAGTTATAAGATACGCCATAAGGAAGTGGCCACAAATTCTCAAACAATGCTTTTGTGCGGTCGTTCACACCGACATAATGAACTTTACCTTTAATTTCCATTGATATCCTATTAATTAAAAATATTATATTGTTTTTATTCTCTTTCCTTTTCGTAAAACTTACCCTGCCAAGTGTCCCTTTCCTGCAGACGACGCTTCATACGGACTGCAAACTCATAGTTCTTGATTCCCCAGTCGGGTGCTATCAGCAACTCCTTGGGCGACTGTGACACAAAACGTTCCAATACCAAATCGGGACGCACACGCTCCAGGTAATCAATCACAAGGTCAATATATTCGTCTACCTCATACAGATGGAATTCCTCAGGATGCAACTCATACTCACGGGCCATACGTGTGCCGCGCACCAATTGCAACTGATGCATCTTCAACGTCGTCAATGGCAAAGCTGAAATTTGTGTCGCCTGCCGGATAATGGCATCATGGTCTTCACCCGGAAGGCCCAGAATGACATGGCCGCCCACACGTATCCCTCTTGCCGCCGTACGTTTCACGGCATCCTCCGTACATTCAAACGTATGTCCGCGGTTAATCCGTTGCAAGGTCCGGTTGTCCGTACTCTCAATGCCGTATTCCACCAGCAGAAAAGTCCGACGATTCAGTTCTTCCAGGTAATCCAGCAATTCATCGGGCATACAGTCCGGACGGGTACCTATCACCAGCCCGACAACCCCTTCCACCTGAAGAGCATCTTCATACATCTTCTGCAACTTTTCCAACTCCGCATAAGTGTTCGTATAAGCCTGGAAATAAGCAAGGTATCTCATCTCCGGATACTTCCGCGCAAAAAAGGCCTTCCCTTCTTCCAGCTGCTCTTTCACCGACTTGTCCGTCCGGCAATAGGCTGGATTAAACGTCTGGTTATTGCAGTAGGTACATCCACCATATCCTTTCACCCCATCCCTGTTCGGACAAGTAAATCCCACATTCAGGGAAATTTTCTGTACCTTGAAAGGAAAGTGAAGCGCCAGAAACTTGGCAAAATCATTGTATCGTGTACGTTCTTCCATGATTTTACAAATTCGGGGACAAAGATAATGCTTTTCAGCCACTTTTCCCACAATTCATAAATACAAGAAATGCAAAAACCTCCCTACCACGGACAAAACATAAAAAAGGCTGTCACAGTGTTACCCGCAACAGCCTTCAGACTACATTATTTCAATTTAAAAAAGAATTATTCCGCTTCATTCAATGTCGCAATACTTACACGGTTCCAGTCCGGTTCAGAGAACATATCACCTACTCCCTGACCTTCAGCCGTAATACGTGAAGCACTGATTTTGTACTTACTGATCAACATGTTCTTCACGGCTTCCGCACGCTGATTGGCCACACGTGCATTGACTTCCGCGCTACCTTCGGGAGAAGCATATCCCTTAATGGAAACAGTACTCTTCGGATTGTTTTTCATATAAGTGGCAATACGCTCCACATTCGGAATCTGGTCTGCACTGATGGCAGTCTTTCCCTGACGGAAAGTAACCACTGATTCCAAAGACTTGGAATGGGTGTTCTGAACGATTGTTTCTACCTGCTTAGGTGCATTCTTCAAATCGGTCAGTTCTTTTGCCAGGCGAGCATTTTCAGCAGCTTTCGCATTCAAAGCCTCTTCCTTACGGGCATTTTCCGCACGCAACGCATTGACAGACTCATTCAACGCATCAACTTCTGCCTGGTTATAAGGCTTCTGGATAGTCATGTAGTGCTTACCGTTGCTGCTAGCAAAATGGTAAGTCACACCTGCCAGGATTTCAATCTTCGACTTGTTGACATTCAGCAATTGTGCACGGTTACCGTCCATTCTATAGACAATCGCCGGACGAACATTTACAGTCCATGCCTTTTGCTCACCCAAATTGAAGTTCAAGCTTGCCCCAAAACGGCTTACCATATAAGAACGGTCATATCCATAACCCGAGTTCATAAAGTCATGCCCCCAACCAAATCCGGCAATACCTTCCACTTCAAACAATCTTGGCTGACCGTTGTATCCGCAGAAAAGATTATTCAAATTAATCTTACCTAACAGACCTAGATTCAAATCGTCGAAAGCGGTCTTGCTCATAGAAGTATTGATACCTGTCAAACCTTCAAATGAAACGCCCAGAACTGGAGTTATCTGTTTACCCAGTTCAATACCTGTTTCCGCACGCATGTTACGCCAGAAAGCAGAATGAGCGGTAGGAGTTGTGACTCCACCTTTCACGCCCACATACCAATTATCAAGAAAACGAGTTCCTTCATACGCCTTTTGTGCATTTGCAGAAAGAGACGTCACAGCCAGAGCTGCAGCTACTAAAATTGTTACCTTTTTCATTTTTTCATTCAAACTTTAATACCTTAATCACATTTTTCAATCTCGATGACTTAATAACTATATTCCAAAAGGAATTGTTTGTAGAAGAACAGAGCATTAACACTCATTAAGAAACAAATACAATAAAGAATCCATATAAACAGCTGATTATATGAGTTTTAACCGAACGGTTCAATTATATATACACAAAATAAAAAAAAGAAAACAAAAAAGGTGTCCTGAAAAATCAGAACACCTTTTTTGTTGGGCTACTCGGATTCGAACCAAGAAAAACAGGACCAGAATCTGTTGTGTTACCATTACACCATAGCCCAAAATCAAAGAACGATTGTCGTTTTTTTGTTTGACGGTGCAAAGGTACAACATTTTTGGAACATACAAAGCTTTCTGGCATTTTTTTCTTCTGAAAAACATATTTTTCTTCTTTTTTCAGCTTCTTTCAGGCAAAAATTTTCTGATATACAGAAAAGCAAGTATATTTGCTACATTATTAAATAGTAAATACTAAAATAAAAACAGAAAACAATAATAATGGACGAAACAAAGAACTTAGTAAAGAAAATTACAGAAGGCATTCAAGAAAAAAAAGGAAAGAAAATTACAACCGTAGATCTCTCAAAAATAGAATCGGCAGCCACCTCTCATTTTATTATTTGCGAAGGACAATCGACAACCCAAGTCATGGCGATTGCCGATAGTATA
>OHJS01001594.1_pt1 | contig 10769 bp, 8 predicted proteins | sample 1568661 | NCBI WGS metagenome assembly OHJS01 (sample SAMEA3879603, study PRJEB24766) | human gut metagenome | biome: human-associated habitat; feature: feces | place: USA | collected 1985/1987 | reverse complement strand
AGAAATAATGGTTGAACCTCTATATAATAAGGAGAAAGACTTTGCCATGGAATTTTATGCAGAAGGAGGAAAAATCCATTTTGCAGGTTATTCACTATTTGAGACCGACCCTCATTGCAACTACAAAGCCAACATATTATTATCAGATGAAAATATAGAAAGAGAACTGACACAATATATTCCCTCTACGACTCTACATTGCGTATGTCAACTCTTAGAACAAAAACTTTCACAACTATTCAACAAGGACTACCAGGGATATCTTGGGGTTGACATGATGATTTGCCGCACATCAAACGGTCATGCTCTTCATCCTTGCGTAGAAATCAACTTACGCATGAACATGGGAATTGTTTCTCGTATCATCTTCAACCGTTATATTCACCCGCAAGCTAAAGGTAAATATATAATAGAACATTATACAAAAGATGGAGAAGCTATCGACATGTACAACCAACTAACAGCGTCTCATCCTGTACACCTACAAAATGAAAAGCTGACAAAAGGCTACTTTCCGCTTACACCCATACTTCAAGACACCCGTTATCACATTGCGGCAGGAGATTATGTGATTCTGCCCAATGCAACACTTGGGTCGGACTTTTCGGACTCCGGGGACTTCCAAGGCATTTTTATGAGCCTTTCGGATTTGTTTATTACCTCAATAGCCATTCGCAGCAATTACGGCATCATCGGACATTTGTCACTTTTGCAGAATCCGGTCATGAAACTTTCATTTCATGACTTCCGGGTGTGCAAACAGGCCATGCTGTGTATTCGGGAGCGTATGGAGGATAAAGGTCATCTTTTCCGGGAAGAATTACTAGGCAGTCTGCTTACCGCCCATATTCTCGATCTCTACGACATCCATGCACGCAGACAGGAGGCGGTCCGACTGTCGGAACATATCACTTTTCTGCTGCGGAAGTTCATCGAATTGTTGTATAATGGCGAATATATCCGTCACCGTAGTCTTGACTTTTATGCTTCCCGACTTTGCATTACTCCTCATTACCTGTCGGAGATATGTAAAGAGGTGAGTGGCAGACCTGCTACTTACTGGATAGATCGTTTTACTCTTTTGGAAATCACTCGTCTGCTATGGCAGAAGGAACTCTCCTTGACAGAGATTGCCGAAAAGCTGAATTTTTCCTCAGTATCCTATTTCAGCCGATATGTGCAGAAAAAAATAGGAATATCACCGTCAGAGTATCGGAAGATGACATTTCGGGTATGAAAATGGTTGCTGATAGAAATTCTTCAGTATATTTGCAACTATTTAAAAACACAAAATAATACTTATGAAAAATACTATTTCTAAAGGATGGCTTTCCTTGTTGATTGTGATGGGAATCTTAATTCTTGACCAAATCATAAAAATAGCGGTAAAAACGAATATGTATTATAATGAAAGTATTCGCATTACCGATTGGTTCTATATTCATTTTGTTGAGAACCCGGGGATGGCTTTTGGTATGCAAGTTATTCCCAAAGCAGTACAGACAATAGGCCGTATCTTATTTGTATTTCCCTGATATTGGCAGGTGCAATTGGAAATATTATTGATAGTATTTTTTATGGAGTCATATTCAGTCAAAGTACCTTATCTGAAGTGGCAACTTTTGTACCGATAGGACATGGATACACTGATTGGTTATACGGAAAAGTTGTCGATATGTTCTATTTTCCTCTTTTTGAATTTAACTGGCCCGGTTGGATGCCATTTATAGGAGGAGATAATTTTATATTCTTTAGTCCGATCTTTAATTTTGCAGATGCAGCTATCAGTTGCGGAGTCATTATTTTGTTATTGTTCTATAAGAAATACTCCAGTGACAGTATTCACATGATTAAAAATGATTTAAAAAGTAAGTTAGCATCTTAAACTTGTTTCAGTATAATAGAAAGAAGAGAAAGTTAGTCTGTATATTTTTTATATTCTTTTGAATTAAAGATTTCTTGTTCTAATCCCTTATGTTCTTTATCGATAATTTTCATTAGTTCTTGAATGCCTGGTTCATCTGAAATGATGGAATTTCTGTAACTCAATTGTTTATCGTAAAGTTCTGCATCACCGAATCGATGCATTAACTTATCAATAAATTTAGGAACAAAGAATTTTTTAGGACCTTTGATATGTTTTTTATAAATATCCTGATAAATATAAACTCCGGCAATATCAAAGTCACCATAATGAATGTATGCATTAGGCAATGTTTCTAACCAATTCACTAAACTTCGATGTGTATCTCTGGGATAATAAGTTGTAAATAAAGGTCGCATTCCTTCAAAGAACTCCTTTTGTTCTTCTATAAAGATAAAGTTTTCAGGATTTTCTACCATAACAATGGTGACATCCGAGGGAATTGTGAACTCTTCATGATTTGAAACGAAACAGACAGGCCACACTTCGGGAGAAAGCACTAGTTTTCTTTTGGAGAGAGAAACTTCAATCGGTTCAATGCTTTTCACCAGAAAACCATTCATGGGATGCGTTTCATTGCTCTTTGAGTTCCCTCTCATCAATATATTGTCTACTTTCCTTAGCTCATTTATTTCCATCTTTTCGATGTAATCATCTAGGGAACATTTTATATATTTATTACTTAAATGGTTTAGTAAGGCAATGGGAGAGTGAGCATAGATTATAAAACCATTTCCTTGTGGAAACTTTGATAAGACATGCTCATCCAATAACTGTTGAAAGATTTTTCCTTTTAAATTGCTTAAAGGAAATCTCTCCCCTAAAGAGAGAGATTTCAACAATCGCACTTGGTTTAATGTAATATTTATCATTATATGTTGGTGTCTGAAATTAACCGTGCAATACGTGTTTTACTCTGTGAATCTTTTGTTAATAAATACACATGCTTGTATGCTTCTCGGTTGAGCTCGGTAGGAGAGCCGTTGATAAGGATAATATTCCGGTCGTTGGCAAATTTCAAGATACCTGCCACATTGTTCGGATGGAGTTTTCCAATTTCATCCATCATGCAGTGCAACTTGAAATCTTTGAACTTTCGTGAAGCGGCTTCTTTAAATACATTGATTAGCATGATATTAATCATAGCTTTTACCAGAATATCCGTACCTTCCGAACCTACACTTGAAATTTTCTCTACAAATCCTGTGTCATTACCATTTTCTACAATGCGGAAACGTAGTTCGAAGGAGTCATACAGCCGGATATTGTCATAACGGTAGGCATGAATTTCTTTGATAAAGTCGCGCAGCAGCTTGATGGCTTCTTCTTTTATCAAAGGCTCTTTTTCGGAAGAGAACAAGTTTGTTTCGGGGGTAAGGTCATAACCATATTCTTTGTAATATTTTTGAATATCATGCAGTACATTTACCACTCGGTTACTGCTTTCTTCCATTTTCATCTCGATGCGCTGAATGACACCTACAAAATTGCAGGTAGCGAATCCTTTATTTATCTTGCCAATAATTGTTTGTATATCTTTTTCGGAAGAAGAAAGTGAAGTGACATCCATGCTGATACGTTTAAATGTATCCCAATGTTCATTATTGATACGGCGTACATATTCGTCAATTCTATTTTCCTCTATAAAATCGTGCAACTCATCAGCAAAGCGTATGTATTCCCAGTCTTCATTAAATTTGGTTTTAAACTTGAAAGTATTGTTTTCGTCAAAGTGTCCTGTGAAGAGGTTTACAGCTTTACGCAGTTTGGTTTGCATCTGCATGAATTGCATGTAATATTGATTCAACAGGTCAATTAACTCCATGCAACTTTTTTGTGTAATAGTTGTCATAGAAGGGCCATTCTTGAAAATATCCTGATGAGATTTATACCAATCAAAGCTTTCTATATTGGCGTAAGCATCCAGATTCTGTTGTAAATGACGAATATTACCTTCGGCTTCTTGTAAAATTATCTTTATTCTGTCTATCTCTTTCTGCAAGGTATCAACTTCTGCTCTCAGGGTATCCCGTTCTTTCTTTAATTGCTTTCTCAGGTCTTCTTCCTGATATTTCCATGTAGGGATATGTTCAATCAGGTCTCGTTTGTCTTTTTGATATTCGATAATCAGTGTTGCGTGTTTTTTGATGAAAGACAACTCCTGCTCAATTTGTCCCAGTTGGTTGGCGATATTTTGCAAACGTTCGGTATCGGCACCTTGGGAATGCAACTCTTTTTGCATCTCTGCCTCATGCTGTGCTTTGCCGGCATTGATACGCTTTTGTTCCTCTTTTTCTTCTTTGCGTATATTTTCTTGTTGGATGTTCTTTTCTTCAAAGAGTTGGTTTTGCAAGTGTGCCCATGCTTCTTTCAAGGCATTGAGCTTGTTTGCTTTCTCTTGTCCCAAGTTATCCAGCTTTTCATTGACGGAAGCCAGTTCTAAAGCAATTTTGCTTTTTTCCTCATCCAGCCGGGTTAACTTTTCATTACGGGCAGCTTCTGCTTTTTTCTTCCAGTCTTCAAGGTCGAGCATGTCCTGCTGGTATTGGCGTTCCAGTTTTTCCAATTCATATTCTAACTGGTTGATACGGCTTTTCTGTTCTTTTATCAACGGCTGGTATTTTCGCTTTATTTGCTCTTGTCCCTCTGCTTTTTCGGCTTGCAAACGTTGCATGCGCATAGAGATTTCTGCCGAACGTTGTTCCTTCTCCTCTTTTTCTTTATTATAATCATCAATAGATTTGATGTGACGCTCTATGACATTCAAATCAATTTGGATTCCATAAAAAGAATTGCCTTCTGCTTTTTGCGGTGAGAGGTTGGTTTGCCACAATATAGCTTCATCGCATAGTTTACCGATTGTTTCTTCCCATCCTTTATGGTTTTCTTTCAGCCAGCCTTGTAAGGTACTCTTACTATGGGTAAGAAACTGTTGCAATTCCTGTATGCGGACATGTAACTGTTGCAGTTCCATCTGTGACTTCGACAGTTCATCATCTATCCCTTTTTCCAATTTTTGAACTTCATGCTCCCATTTCATCATCAAGTCTTTGATAATGATTTGAGCCTCATTGATACGTGTTTTTCGTTCCAAGTGAGTAGAGGTGTACGACTGAATGCGCACCTTTAATTCCTCTTGTTCCTTTTCGAAGAAGATTTCTTTGCGGCATGAACGAATACGATAATCCATTTCGCTCAGCTTTGTCTGTTTTTCGGCTTTTAGCGGATGCAGTTTTTGTGACAGGTTCTCATACTCCTGATACAAAACTTCTGTTTGGTTTTGGTTTTCTTTACGAGCTTCTTCCAAACGGGCATTGTATACAGTATTTAATGTATCCAATTGATGAATTTTCTCTTCGTGTATTTTATTCCACTGGTTATCCAGGTTCTGGATAAGCAATTTGTATTTAGAAGAGATTTCCGTGTATTGCGAAGTCAATATGCGTTGTTCTTCCTGCAAACCGAGACGTTTGTTTTTCCATTCCATTTCTTTGGCAGAACGTTCCATCACTTCCTGTATATGATGTTCTTCATATTCCTTTTCCTTCAGAACGGCTTTCTTCAAATCATTGCTGACGATGGTCAGTTCTTCCTGTATTTTTTCGCAACGCTGCCGTGATTCATTTTGTAATTCTGCCTTCAGCTTTTCCTGTATTTGTATGTCATTGCCAGCCTTGTCGCGTTTTTCTTTCCATTCGGGCAGCAGTTCGGATGCTTTTCGACCGGCAATCACCAGTTCGCGGCAATTTTGCATGATATCACTTTGCAGACGGGTTGTTTGCTGTGATAGTTGGGTAATCTCCGTTGCCTGCTTCTGTGTCTCTTTCTTTTGAAATTCACTAATGCTCTCAGGCGCGTTTCAAAATCTTTCAAATGCTCTTTGTAACTATTCAGATCGATGGATATTTCTTCTTCATTTAAAGAAGAGATAATAGTCCTTTTGATAAATTCGGCATCAAGTTTTGAGTTCAGCAATACATTCTGGATGGTACGCGGAATGTTTTGATATTGTTTGCTTTCCATCAAGGAATAACGTCGGAATTCAGTACTCGTTGCATTGCCATATAGGATATTACGATACTCGTCGTAGGTATAAATGATGCGCGAATACTCCACTTCATGTTGGTCGAGCATGGCACGGATACGGTCTGTGCCGCTGTAGGCGGTGCGATTCTCGTCAATAAAGAATTCTTTGCGATAAGGTGAATCTATGAAACGATAACATACCCGGTTCATGGCTTTAAAGCTCAGGATACAGAATGCTCCATGCTCTGTTGTTACTTCGTAAATGATATATGAGTTGGCAAAAGGAAAATAGTAGTCCGTGTAATTTTGTTTTTCAACGGGAATGCCCAGTTTCTGCGTGTCCGCATTATAGAAAAATAAGATAGCACGCAGAATGGTACTTTTTCCTACTCCTTGTGTGCCGATAAAGTGGATATTTCCATCCAGATATATATTGTCCGAATAAGGAATATTCGCACTATTGATAAAAATTATTCTACTCAGGTTTCTCATCTTCAATGTCTTCAAAAATGTTGATACTATCGACTAATTTTTCCAGATAATGCCATGAAGTCAGTACCTTATAAGTATTAGTCTTCTCATTTTCCAATTCGATAAACGATTCTTTGGCCAGCAAACGTATCATATTGTCGAGCACGTCTTTGCGGATATCCTTGTCCGAGAAATGTTTGCGGATACCGTCTAATTTATTTTGCAGCAAAACATTGATATTGGCCTCTACCAAAATTTGTTCCGGCTGGAAGCGGAAGCCTGCACCGAATGTTTCATCGTAAGTTTTGAAGAAATCAAGTACATCTATCCAATAATAGGCACGGAGTATCTTTTGTTCCAATGTGGTTTTTGATTCCGTGCGCGAGAAGTAGAAATACTCGTTTCCCCTTTCTAATGTATAGTTTATTTGTGAAAAGTATTGGTATAAAGATTCGTAGTTCTCATCAATCATATTATACATGTCGCGCAAGTCGATATCTGTGCTGTTGGAACAGATAAATTGCCCTTTTTGCATATATTCGAAGATTAATGCTGTATTGTCCGGTATTTGTATATTCAAATTCATAGTTTATAAAGGGTATATTTTGGCATATTCATATTGTTTGTATCGTCCGAAATCATCGCTTATTTCTAATTTGTCTTCGTAGAGCGACACTATTTGGCAAAACAGTGTGGTGCATTCTTCCTCGTTTACTTCACGTTGAAAAGAATAATGGAGCAGAAAGGTAAACAAGTCTTTGGGTTGCTCGTTTTTCCATTGTGCTTCTGCACCCGATTGTAGAAAACTTTTGACCACTTCTTCCAAGTTTACCACTTCCTCATACATGGCTTGCGCTTTCATGTCTTCCTCACTAAAAGCACCCGCTTCATTCTTGCGGATATGCTCCCGGGTTTTCCGGTTGCTCAGGATTCTAAGGATAATGGGGCGTGCTTCGTCACTTGCCAGATATTCGGGCGATAGTTTGAATGAAGTCTGTGTACAGCCTTCCAACAAGACGGAATGTTCATTCTCCATTACTTCTGCCAGGTTGCTTCGGGCACGCAGTTCAAACTGGTCTTGCAGATACTTTACTTTTCGGATTTTCTCTACCAATATTACTTGATTCTTTATTTGGTTCAGATAGTTGATTATATCCTGTTGCGCCCGTATGAGGCTGTGAGCAGACAATTGCAACTCCTGACGCAGTTCCAGCAAGATGCGTCCTAATTCCTCATCGGTGGCTTGTTGGAAAAAAAGTCGCTCTTCATGTAGAATCAGGTGCTCGGTGGAGTCAATGAGATTCTGTATATTGATGCGCTTCTTGTCCAGATTCTTCAGCTTGGCTATTTTGATTTGGTATGTTGGTTCATGTTTGAAAGTGTTGTCGATACTGTTTTGCAAATTCATGATATTACGTATTGTTACGCGAGCTATTTTCTGGAACGTCAGTTTGATGTTCCTCACATAGCTCTCTTTGCGTGATTGTATCTTTTCTTTCAGATAATAATCCATCAGCTCGTGCAGGTATTCGATGTTTTCGTCAATTGTGGCTGTGTCGATTTCTTCGTTGGCTTCAAGTAGCGTTTCAAAGAAATCGAGAAAACGCACGTCCAGCTCCAAGAAGTTGCCATTTTGGTGAATCACTTCTTTTTCAATTAATATTTTAAGGCGATTTTCATCGTCTTTTAATAATTCTAAGGCATCGATGTATCTGAAACTGATGGTTTTTCTCTTTTCGAACATTTCCGTCAGCAATGTTTTTGCCGTGGATATGGTATTTATGATTTCGTAAATAGAACGGAATATATACATAAGTTTTCTCCAAAAAAGTGCACGAAGTTATGACAAAAGGATGAAAAAACCTAACTTTTTATGCTAAAACCCATATTTTTCTATGCTCTGACGAATGTTTTCCGGGCAAGAAAAATATAGGGATGGGGTAAGCGCTCTATTAAATTTTATCTACCTTTGTATTCTGTTTAAGACTAAAATGAGATATTGAAATGCAGAATATTATTGCTATTGAGAACGGGGTTGTCCGTCATCCGCTTTATCGGATGAAAAAGCCGATAAACATGACGCTTGCCGAAGGTGAACATATTGCTATTGTAGGTCCGAACGGAGCAGGAAAAAGCATATTGGTGGATACTATTATCGGGCGTTGGCCGCTATTAATGAACGAAGTGAAGTATGATTTCTCGCCTTCTCCCTCAAAGATGGTGTATGATAATATAAAATATATTGCTTTCAGGGACTCTTATGGGGATGCAGACGGTAATTATTATTATCAACAGCGCTGGAATACCCATGATTTGGATGAAACGCCTGTCGTTCGTGACCTTTTGCCGAAAGCTACGAATCCCGAACTGAAAAAAACGTTGTATGACTTGTTCGACATAGAAACGATGCTGGATAAACATATTATTCTGCTATCGAGTGGAGAGTTACGTAAATTTCAGTTGACCAAGACTTTGTTGAGTAACCCTCGTGTGCTGATAATGGATAATCCTTTTATCGGACTTGACGCCAAGACACGTGACCAACTTCATGCATTGCTTTGCGAACTTATACGGATGACTTGTCTGCAAGTAATTCTGGTACTTTCAAAGACAGATGATATACCTTCGTTGATTACGCACGTAATTCCTGTAGAAAATCGTATGTGCGGTGATAAAATTACGTTGAAAGCTTATCTTGCCGGTTGCAAGCCTGTCCCCGAACGTGTGCTCTCAAAGGAGAAAGAAGAACGTATCTTGGCTCTTCCTTATGGTGATGGCTTTTATCATACCGACCATGTGGTAGATTTGAATAAAGTGAGTATCCGTTACGGTGAAAGGACTATCCTGAAAGACTTGGATTGGAGTGTGAAATGTGGTGAGAAGTGGGCTCTTAGCGGAGATAATGGTTCCGGAAAATCTACATTGCTGAGTTTGGTTTGTGCTGATAATCCGCAGAGCTATGCCTGTGATATAACCTTGTTCGGGCGTAAGCGCGGATCAGGAGAGAGCATTTGGGAAATAAAGAAGCATATCGGGTATGTCAGCCCGGAGATGCATCGTGCCTATTTAAAGAATTTACCGGCCATTGATATTGTGGCAAGCGGATTGCATGATTCGGTGGGGCTTTATAAACGTCCGCGTCCCGAACAGATGGAAACTTGTGAGTGGTGGATGGATATTTTTGGTATTGCAGACTTGAAGGAGCGTAGTTTCTTACAGCTTTCCAGCGGAGAACAACGTTTGGTTTTGTTGGCACGTGCCTTTGTTAAAGACCCGGAATTACTGATATTGGATGAACCGTTGCATGGACTCGATTTGATAAACCGCCGTTTGGTGAAAGATATTATTGAGACTTTCTGCCGGCGCAGGGATAAAACAATGATAATGGTGACACATTATAAAGATGAATTGCCGATGTGTATTACCGGCTCATTGCACCTGAAAAGAAATGAATAGCTATTGAAAAAATACATCGCGTTTTCATGGATATATCCGGGCATATAGATAAGTCTGCCCGGATATAAATATAAATCGATGCAAGTTATTAATTATAGGATAAAAGAAGGTATTTCTTTTGTACGTTTTAATGCTGCATTAAAATCGTTTATCAATTCCTTGATTACTTCCTCTGCTGTTTTGAGACTATGTACAGAAGACGCTATTTGTCCTATTTCCACTTCACCTTCGTAAATGTCTCCTTCAAAAATACCTTTCTTGGCACGTCCCTTGCCCAATAATTCTCTTAATTCTTCTACAGATGCACCGCGTGTTTCTGCTTCTTCCACTTGCTTGAAGAATTCATTTTTTACGAGTCTGACAGGCGAAAGCTGTTTTAATGTGAGTTGGGTATCGCCTTCATTCAGCCGCAGACAACGGTCCTTGAATGTGAAATGTGCCGAACTTTCTTCGGTCAATGCAAAACGTGTACCTATTTGGACTCCATCGGCCCCCAGTGTCATGGCGGCCAAGATACTTTCACCGGAGCCGATGCCTCCTGCTGCCATAACCGGAACGGTTGTAATTTTTTTTATGGCAGGTAGCAGACATAGGGTAGTGGTTTCTTCACGACCGTTGTGACCGCCTGCTTCAAAGCCTTCGGCAACAATGGCATCTACACCTGCTTCTTCACATTTGGCAGCAAACTTACTGCTTGCCACGACATGGGCTACTGTTATATCATGCTGATGGAGATGTTCTGTCCATGTTTTCGGATTTCCGGCAGAAGTAAAGACAATCTTTACTCCTTCGTCGATTACGATTTGGATGATTGTATCTATCTCGGGGTACATCAGCGGGATATTCACTCCGAAAGGTTTTTCTGTGGCTGCTTTACATTTCCGAATATGTT
>OHJS01001590.1_pt1 | contig 10795 bp, 8 predicted proteins | sample 1568661 | NCBI WGS metagenome assembly OHJS01 (sample SAMEA3879603, study PRJEB24766) | human gut metagenome | biome: human-associated habitat; feature: feces | place: USA | collected 1985/1987 | reverse complement strand
TTTTCTTTTAGATAAGCACTACATTGATCGTAAGTTAAACGATAGGCATCGTTTTCCTGTCCACGCTCAACTGGTGCTAAATCATCAAGTAGATCATGGACGGTTGCATTTGATCTAATCTTTTCAAATTCTGGATAAAAATGATCTGTGCCTTTTCTCCACCCAATGATTATAATACGCTTTCTTTTTATCAAATTCAAAATCGGGCGTATATTCATAGACTGTTGAATCCTCGAAAAACCCTTCAATGGAACTTTGTTCCAAACTGAACACAAGAACTCCGGCTTTCGTCTGCCAGCAATCTTGATAGATAACATAACCTTCCCCGTAAATACCAAACTGAAATTCCCTATTATTATATCTAGCAACGATCGGAGTTCCGTCCTCCAAGTCATCTATATTCTCAAAGTCAAGCTGTCCGTGTTTACCCCTATTCAAAAAATCTTTAAACCTAGACAACAATGATACAAGAGACCTTTCCCATAATTGCCAGCGGGGTAGAAGTACTCAATGAGCGTATCCTGCTGACCCATGTGGAGAACGGATTATTGATGAATGGTTTATGATAGAATAGCTTGCTTCATCGATAATAAGGTTGCCTGCAAAAGGGGTAAGTCCTCCTTCATTGTTGAATAAACAATATCAACATCTATTTTAAGATAATGATGAGCTATCACATCCCGCAACTTCATAATCTCCTTCCAAGGAATTACAGGATATAAAGGGAAAAGTTCTCCTTCTGAAAGTTTATCTATAGTTTTTACACTTTCACCAATAAAAATCAACTTGTAAATTGGATAGTTATATACTGAAAAAAGAGTAGAATAGAATCATCGAAAGGAGCTAAGGTTCCGAAACAGAAATAATTGCGTCTTAAATAATGAAGTCCTTTTGGAGGTTTACGATGAGTACGAAAGAACAACAAGTGCAAGAAATGACAAATGTCATCGCAAAGTTCATTGCTTATGTAGCAAAGAAATTACCTGATGATGTGGAAGCTAAAATTAAAGAGCTTGCTGCAGATGAAAAAAATCCATTAGCTAAAACAATTTGTGAAACAATGAAAAAGAATCAGATCCGCAAGAGCGTGGCTGCGCTGGCCATGGCGGCTGTTGTAAGCGTCAGCCTGCTGGGCTACGGCTGCGGCAGCAAGTCTGCCTCCTCCACCGCAGGCGTGTCCGGCGAGTTCACCGGTACAGCCAAGGGTATGGGCGGCGATGTTACCGTCACGCTGACTTTGACCGACGGCAAGATCACCGGCTGTACTGCCGAGGGCAAGGACGAGACCCCCGGTATCGGCACCATGGCTCTGGAGCAGCTGCCCGGCGCGATTGCCGAGAGCGGCAGCATTGCCGTGGACGGCGTGGCCACTGCAACTATCACCTCCGACGCCATCAAGGAAGCTGCTGCTGCCGCTTTGGTCGCAGCCGGCCTGAACGCTGACGACTACAAGACCGAGGTCAAGGCTGAGGAGAACAAGGCCGAGGACTCCACCATTGACGCAGACATTGCCATCGTGGGTGCAGGCGGTGCAGGTATGACTGCTGCCATCACGGCTGCTGCCGAGGGCAAGAGCGTGGTCATTCTGGAGAGCCAGCCCATGGTGGGCGGCAACTCCGTGCGCGCTACCGGCGGCATGAACGCCGGCAAGACCGTGTATCAGGATGAGAACGAGTTCGGCGAGTCCGCAGGCGTGGAAAAGACCCTGAAGACCGCTGCTGAAAAGTACGCCGACAACGCTACCATCACCGCTCTGGCAAAGACCGTCTCTGAGCAGTGGGCAGCTTATCAGGCAGACCCCAAGGGCTACTTCGACTCTGTGGAGCTGATGGAGCTGGACACCATGATCGGCGGCAAGGGCATCAACGACCCCGCACTGGTGGAGACTCTGTGCTCCAACAGCGCTGACGCTATCGACTGGCTGGACGAGCACGGCATCACCCTGCACAGCGTTTCCAGCTTCGGCGGCGCATCCGTCAAGCGTATCCATCGCCCCGTGGATGCTGAGGGCAAGACCCTTTCTGTGGGCTCCTACATGATCCCCCTGCTGCAGGAGAACTGCGACAAGGCCGGCGTGCAGACCCTGCTGAACACCACTGCTACCGAGCTGCTGACCGATGCAAACGGCGCTGTTGTGGGCGTGAAGGCTACCGGTTCCACCGGCGAGACCATCACCGTGAATGCCAAGGCTGTGGTGCTGACCACCGGCGGCTTCGGCGCAAATCTGGACATGGTCACCGAGTACAAGCCCGAGCTGAAGGGCTTTATGACCACCAATGCCGCAGGCGCACAGGGTCAGGGCATTGAGATGGCTACCGCTGTGGGCGCTGACACTGTGGACATGGATCAGATCCAGATCCACCCCACCGTGGAGGCTAACACCGCTGCTCTGATCACCGAGGGTCTGCGCGGCGACGGCGCTGTGCTGATCAACGCCGAGGGCAAGCGCTTCATCGATGAAGTGGGCACCCGTGACGTGGTTTCCGCTGCCGAAATCGCTCAGACCGGCAGCTACAGCTGGCTGGTGGTGGATCAGGCTATGGTCGATGCTTCCAGCGTCATTCAGGGCTACATCAAAAAGGGCTACACCGTGACCGGCCAGACCTACGAGGAGCTGGCAAAGGCCATGGGCGTGGACGAGGCTGCTTTTGCCGAGACCATGAAGACCTGGAACGGCTACGTTGCCGCCAAGAACGACCCCGACTTTGGCCGTACCAGCTTTGCAAAGGCTCTGGATACCGCTCCCTACTATGCTATCAAGGTCACCGCAGGTGTGCACCACACCATGGGCGGCCTGAAGATCAACACCAACACCGAGGTGCTGAAGGCTGACGGCTCTGTGATCCCCGGCCTGTTCGCAGCAGGTGAGGTGACCGGCGGCGTGCACGGTGCAAACCGTCTGGGCGGCAACGCTGTGGCCGACTTTACCGTCTTTGGCCGCATTGCCGGTGCAGCTGCCAGCAAGTACGCTGCATGAGCATAAAGCAAAAAAATTCTGACACCGCCGCCCCCAAGGGCAGCGCGTGGAAGAAAAATGTGATCTTTGCACTGGTGGTGCTGGCACTGGCCGCAGGTATTTTTCTTGCGGTGCGGGCGCAGCACCCCGCCAAGGGCAGCGGCTTACAGGCCGTTGTGGATTTCGGTGACGGCGTTACCGAGACCTTGCCACTTGCGCAGGATCATGATTACCTGTACGAGGTAGGGGACTACATCGTGCACTTGCAGGTAAAGGATGGTGCCATCGCGTTTTTGGACAGTCAGTGCCCGGACCATGTCTGTGAGCAATTCGGCTGGCTGGACAAGGACGGCGCATGGGCCGCCTGTGTGCCCGCAGGGGTGTATGTGGTGGTAGAGCCCATCACAGACGCAGGGTAAAAAAGAATAAATCAGCCGGGCCTTCGGGTCCGGCTGATTTTCTTTTTGAGGGAAAAACGGCAAAAGAACCCTCTCAGGCATCGCTGTGCGATGCCAACTCCCCCGAAGGGGGAGCTTTTTGGCGTGAGCCGATAGTTGCAGAGAATCTCCCCCATCTGAGATTCTGAAAAGCCTGCGGGCTTTTCAGAACCCTTTTTCACAGGAAGGAGAGCAGAGGAGAGGCAGTTTGAATCGTATTATATAAAGATAAGCAACTGCTCAGCGGCGCACAAAGAAAGCCATTCTTTGTTAAAAAAGTCTGAAACTTTGTGGAAATGCCGTGAAACGAAAATTGGACGCTTGTTTATCGGGGCAAAATGCGATACACTACAAATAAGAGTTTCTGACGGGTGCTTTTGCAAAAAGCACCTTGTCATAAAAGAACCTAGGAGGAACGGCAAGAATGATCTGGAACAAGTCTAAACAGCCCGCCGACCCGCAGCAGGACGCAGCGGCTGCACCCAAAAAAGGCGGTGCAGCAGCCTTTGCCCAAAAGAACTGGAAGTGGCTGGTGCCGGTGGCCATCGTGGTGCTGGCAGGCGGCTGGTGGCTGCTGAAGCCCAAGGGTGCAAAGCCCGCCAACGTGGATACTTCCTATACAGAAGCAGTGCCGGAGACCCGGGATGTCTCCAACACGCTCAGCGGCACTGGTACGCTGAAGCCTGCCAATACTTACAGCGTCAAATCGCTGGTGCCCGGCAAGGTGCTGACCGGCGGCTTTGAGGAGGGCGATATCGTGGAGGAGGGCACTGTGCTCTACACGGTGGATTCCTCCGATGCAACCACCAAGGTGGAGCAGGCAGCCATCACCCTGCAGCAGGCGCAGCGCAGCTACGACAAGACCGCCGACCATCAGTATGTGCGTGCCGAGGTGGCGGGCGTCGTCAGCAGCCTGAAGGTGAACAAGGGCGATGAGGTAAAGAGCGGTCAGGAGGTGGCCGTGGTGCGGGACAGCTCCAAGATGAATCTGGTGCTGGAGTTCCCGGCTGCGGATGCTGCTAACTTCTCGGCGGGGCAGACCGCCCAGGTGACGCTGGACGGTACTTTTGAGGTGCTGCCCGGCACTATTACCGCTGTGACCGGCACCGATGCCCTGAGCACGGGCAACCTGCTCACCCGCACTGTGACCCTCTCGGTGTCCAACGCAGGTGGTCTGACCACGGCACAGGCTGCTACGGCTACTATCAACGGGGTGAGCTCCATTGCAGCGGCCAACTTCCAGTATCAGGCCGAGCGCACCCTGACTGCGCTGGCTTCCGGTACCGTCACCGCCATCAATGTGCGGGAGGGCGGCAGCGTGAACAAGGACGATATCATCCTGACCCTCAGCGGTGAGGAACTGACAGAGTCCATCCAGTCTGCCTCCGAGACCCTGCGCGGCGCGGAACTGTCCATGCAAAATATGCAGGACGCCATGGATAACTACACCATCACCTCGCCCATCAGCGGCACCATCATCGAGAAAAATGCCAAGGTGGGCGATGCCCTGAGCACCGGCAGCGACCTGTGCACCATCTACGACCTGAGTTATCTGGAAATGACCATCAACGTGGACGAGCTGCAGGTCAGCAGCCTGAAGGTGGGGCAGTCCGTACAGGTGACCGCAGATGCCGTGAAGGATAAGACCTACGAGGGCTTGGTCACCCGTGTGTCCATGAAGGGTGATACCAGCGGCGGTACCACCACCTACCCGGTGACCGTGCGCATTGACGAGACCGATGGTCTGCGCCCGGGCATGAATGCCAACGCCGAGATCGTGGTGGCGCAGGCGAAAAATGCGCTCACCGTGCCTAACGCCGCCATTGTGCGGGGCGGTTATGTGCTGGTGCGGCAGGATTCTCCCAGCGCCGTGAACGCCGATGATTCCATGAGCGCACCGGAGGGCTATGTGTATGTCAAGGTCAAGACCGGTGTCAGCGACGACAACTATACGCAGGTGACCAGCGGCCTGTCCGAGAGTGATACCATCGCCTACGACCCCAGCTCCGTGAGCAGCGACAGCTACTATGACGACGGCGGCTATGATGATATGGGCGGCGAAGTGATCGGCGGCGCCGGAAACAATGCAGACCTTGCCGAGGGCGGGGAGGAGACGCTGCCGGAGGAGACGGAAAACGGTGAAGCCCCCGCAGCGGACGCTGAAGAGCCCGCAGAGGGCATCGACCCCGCCGAGGCCGGCGCAGTCGTGGTGGATTGACGCAGGAGGGATGAATGAGCGCTCTGATCGAGTTTGATGCGGTGTGCAAGTACTACCAGATGGGCGATACCACGGTAAAGGCTGCCGACCACATCACCATGAAAATCGAAAAAGGCGAGTTCGTGGCCATCGTGGGTCAGTCCGGTTCGGGCAAATCCACTTGTATGAACATCATCGGCTGTCTGGATGTGCCCACCCACGGCACCTACCGGCTCAACGGCCGGGATGTGGGCAAGATGAACCGCAACGAGCTGGCCGCTGTCCGCAACGAGATGCTGGGCTTTATCTTCCAGCAATACAATCTGCTGCCCAAGCTGAACCTGATGGAAAACGTGGAGGTGCCGCTGGTGTATGCGGGCATCTCCCGCGCCGAGCGCCACATCCGCGCCCGGGAGGTGCTGGAGCAGGTGGGACTTGGCGACAAGCTGAAAAACCGCCCCAACCAGCTTTCCGGCGGTCAGCAGCAGCGCGTGTCCATTGCGCGGGCACTGGTGCGCAACCCGCCGGTCATTCTGGCGGACGAGCCCACCGGCGCACTGGACTCCCATACCGGCCGCGAGGTGCTGGGGCTTTTGCAGCAGCTGAACAAGCAGGGACACACGGTAGTGCTGATCACCCACGACAATTCCATTGCCGTGCAGGCCGACCGCATCATCCGGCTGGAGGACGGTCAGGTGGTGTATGACGGCGACTCCCACGCACCGGAGGCCATGGTGCAGCCCACCCTGCTGCCCGAAACGCCGGAAAAGGAGGAACAGGCATGATCTTTGAAACCTTCCGGCAGGCTATCCAGAACGTGTGGAGCAACAAGCTGCGCACCTTTCTGACCATGCTGGGCATCATCATCGGCGTGATGGCGGTCATCGTCATCGTGGGTCTGGGCAACGGCATGACCAAGAGCATGCGGGACAGCTTTTCCGCACTGGGCACCAACACCCTCAGCATTCAGGTGTGGGGCTACGGCTCCCGTACCGTGCCGGTGGAGGAGATGTACGATATCTGCCAGCGGCATTCCGACCTGATCAAGGCGGTGTCGCCGCAGGTCAACTTCAGCGGCAAAGCCAGCGGTACGCTGAAGATCGGTACCACCAGCTACCGCTGGTCCAACATGAGCGGTGTGGACGAAAACTTTACCGAAATGAAGAATTACCAGATCGTTCAGGGGCGCGGCCTGCAGTACATGGATATGCAGGACAACAAGCAGGTCTGCGTCATCGGCGATTACCTCAACCGCGTAGCCTTTGGCGGCAACGGTGTGGGGCAGACGCTCAAGATCGGTGCCAACAAGTTCCGCGTCGTAGGTGTGCTGTCTGCCAAAGTCAGCGACCCCACTATGCAGCAGGGCAGCGATGACGACTGCGTTTACCTGCCCTACACCACCGTGATGCGGCTCTCCAGCCAAAGCATGGTGGACTGCTACACCGCCATGATGGCCGACGAAAGCCTTGCCAACGAGGCCAAGGCCACCATGGAAGAGGAATTGATGTCGATCCTCAAGACCGAAAACGGCTACTATGTGTACAGCGCCAGCGAGTGGCTGGAGGAAATGAACAAGATGATCAACATGGTCATCGTGATACTTACCGGTATTGCCAGCATCTCGCTGCTGGTGGGCGGCATCGGCATTATGAACATCATGCTGGTGTCGGTTACTGAGCGCACCCGCGAGATCGGCATCCGCAAGGCGCTGGGAGCAAAGGAGCGCACCATTCTGGCGCAGTTTGTGGTGGAAGCAGCCACCACCTCCGCGCTGGGCGGCGTTTTAGGCATTGCGCTGGGCTATGCGGTGTCCATGGCGGCAAACAAGGTGCTGCCCATGTTCATGACCGATACCACCGTTACGGTAAGCCCCTCCTTCAACTCCATTGTGGTGGCCTTTGGCATCTCGGTGGGCATCGGCGTGCTGTTCGGCTACCTGCCGGCGCGGCGCGCAGCCCGGCTGAACCCCATTGAAGCATTGCGCTACGATTGATCGCGGCGGCGTGATAAACAAAGAACAAGAGGTACGACCAATGAAAAAACGGATTCTCGCATTTCTGTTGGCGGTCAGCATTGCGGTGTCGGCGCTGGTGCTGCCGGTCTCGGCGGCCAGCATCAACAACACGGCCCTGCAGACGGCTATTACTCTGGGCGCTGTGCCCACCGGTCAGGAGCTTAGCGCCAACATTACCCGCGGCGCTTTTGCCAAAATGCTGGTGTCCTTTTCCACCTACCGGGAGAGCGTAGGCGCACAGGGCACGGTGGGTACTTTGTACCGGGATGTGCCCGGCAGCTCCCAGTGGGCACCCTACATCCGCATTGCGGTGCAGCAGGGCTGGATGAACGGTTACACCGACGGCTCCTTCCGCCCGGACAACACCGTCACGCTGGAGGAAGCCTGTGCGGCGGTGCTGAAGCTGCTGAGCTATAAGACCACCGACCTGACCGGCTCCTTCCCGCAGGCACAGCTGAACAAGGCACAGCAGATTGGTCTGCGGGATCAGCTGACCTGCACGCAGGGACAGGCCATGACCTACGAGCAGAGCACCCTGCTGCTGTACAACGCCCTGCGCGCCAACACCGCCAGCGGCAGCGCCTACGGCAGCTCGCTGGGCTTTACGGTGTCCAACGGTCAGGTGGATACTTCTTCGGTGCTGCTCAAGAGCCGCAAGGGCCCCTTTGTGGCCGCAGAGGGCACACAGCTGCCCTTTACGCCGGTGAGCGTCTACCGCAACGATAAGGCCTCTGCCTCGGCAGAGCTGAACAGGTACGACGTGTACTATTACAGCGAGAGCCTGCAGACGGTGTGGATCTACACCCGCCGCGCCGCAGGCCGCATCACGGCAGTATCGCCCAGCGCCAGCGCGCCTACCGCGCTGACCGTGGCGGGCAGCAATTACACGCTGGGCAGCTCTGCCGTGGCGTCCAAGATCTCCTCCCTGAACGGCGGCGGCGTGGGCGAAGTGGTCACCCTGCTGCTGGGCATGGACAATGAGGTAGCCGATGTGATCACCGGTGAGGAAGCCGACAGCGTGTTCTACGGCGTGGTGCAGACTGCCACCCGCAGCCTTGTGGAGGATAACGGCGCGGACGTGCTGCAAAAGATCTCGGTGATGTGCACCGACGGCATCACCCGCACCGTAAATATCGACAAAAGCCTGAACTACCCCACCGGCTGGCTGGTGGAGATCAGCGTGACCCCCGAAGGGGAGCAGGTGACCGCCATCGAGTCCAAATCGGTCAGCGGCACCATCAACGACACCGCCACCGTGCTGGGGGACTATGCTCTGGCCGATGACGTACAAATTCTGGATACGACATCGGAGGGGTTGGCTGGGACGGTTCGTCCCAGCCGAATAGCGGGGACAAAGCTGAACGCACTGGCCGTGCGCTACTATACGCTGAATGAGCAGGGACAGATCGACCGCCTGATTTTGAACGACGTCACAGGTGATCTGTGGAAATACGGCGTGCTGGACGATGTGAAGAATCTGGCCTTCAACGCCAGTTCCATTCTGGGCACTCTGACCGGCAGCGGCTCCTCCGGCTCGGGGGATAGCTCTTCCGGGGACAGTTCTTCCGGCTCCGGCAGCGGCTCTACCGGGGACAGCTCTTCCGGTTCCGGCTCTACCGGCGGCACCACCAACACGACCACCGTGGCGGACGATCTGCGCAGTGTGCTGGTGCCCACCACCAGCGAGATCCTGTGGGGCGTGATCGACGGCTCGCTGCTGAGCACGGTCTGGAACCGTATCACCAGCAGTTCCGGCTCACTGCTGAGTATCGGCCTCAAGCAGCTGGCCAACATTACCGGCCAGCCCATGAGCACCATCCTCAACTTTGTGGGCGGCGGCGCTACCTACATCTGCTACGTCAACGGCAGTCAGGCCAGCTTTTCCACCTCCATCAAGTATCCGGTGCTGGCGGGCGGTTTGGCAGTGCGGCAAAACGTGAACGGCACTGTAAAGGCCATGATCCAGCTGATGCCCATGAAGATCGATCAGGTGGGTGCAGCCTCGGTGATGAGCAACGGCACCCGCTACGAGACGGCTGACGATATGCAGGTGTACCTGTGGTACAAGGGGCAGTATTACGCCACCAAGCTCTCTGAGGTGAACTCTGAGGGCTACTACCTGACCGGCTGGTACGATAACTTTGGCTGCGCAGCAGGCAAGCGCGTGCGGGTGATCGTGGCGGTCAAAAAGGACTGATGGACTACTATGACCCCCGGCGCAGGGCGCTGCGGGCGGTACGGCAGCTGCTCTACCCGCGCGAGTGCCCCTTCTGCGGCCGGGTGCTGGGGGATGTACGAGATTGCCCGGACTGTGCAGTGCAGCTGGAAACGCTGCGTCGCAAGCCGGGCATCCGGCTGGACCCGGCGCAGCACTATATCAGCAATCTGGCCGGTGCGGCTGCGCCCTACCGTTACAGCGGCTGTGTGCGGCGCGGCATCCTGAACGCAAAGTATCAGGGCAAGCCGTGGCGGGCTGTGGAGATGGGCAACCGTCTGGTACAGCTGGCCTTTGGCGGTGAACTGACCGTGCAGTACGGCGAGCTGCTCCCGCAGCCGGTGCCGTGGGCGGCCATCGGGTACGACCTGATCGTACCGGTGCCGGCCTCCGGTAAAAGGCGCGGCTACAATGTGCCGGAACTGATGGCGCTGCCGCTGGCCAAGGCTATGGAGGTGCCGTTGGCACCGCAGGCACTGGAGCGCACCCGCGCCAAACGGCATCAGGCCGGTCTGCCGCTGGAACAGCGCATCGCCAACGTGGCAGGTGCTTTCCGGGCGGCACAGCCGCAGCAGCTGGAGGGCAAGCGCATCCTGTTGGTGGATGACGTCATCACCACCGGCACAACAGCTGCCGCCTGCGCGCAGGCACTGCTTCACGCTGGGGCAGACAGCGTATTCGCGCTGGCCTTTGCCACGGTGGAGTTTGGCGCACCGCCGGACGACACCACCCCCATCCATGAGGACGATGAGGAAGATGTGTATCGCGATTTTTGAAAATAACGCTCTTTCGCACATCCTTTTGGCGGGCAAAAGCCGGGACAGTAAAATGTAAAAACTGCATCAGAAATTTGGAAAAAGCGCTTGACAAAACGGACAAAGTCGGGTATACTAATCAAGCTGCGAGCGGCAAACGCAAACAGATATCCGGGTGTAGCGCAGTTTTGGTAGCGCGCTTGAATGGGGTTCAAGAGGCC
>OHJS01001584.1_pt1 | contig 10833 bp, 6 predicted proteins | sample 1568661 | NCBI WGS metagenome assembly OHJS01 (sample SAMEA3879603, study PRJEB24766) | human gut metagenome | biome: human-associated habitat; feature: feces | place: USA | collected 1985/1987 | reverse complement strand
CCGCCATGTGCGCAGCTGGGTTTCCAGCTCCTTTGCGGATTCGAGCAGTTTTTCTGGTGTGATCATTCCAAAATCAACTCCCTCTATTTTATCAAAAACCTCCCAGACCCTGCCTTATGGCAGAGCCTGAGAGGTTTTTTACTTAGTTTTCGTTCGTCGATGTGCCTTCCGGGTGGTACTTGGCGCAGGTGCACTTTTTCCACTTCAGGCCGCTGCCGCAGGGGCAGGGATCGTTGCGGCCGATCTTCTGGACCTTGCGGGGCTGTTTTTTCACCGTGCCGTCGCCGGAGGTGGAGGCGACGATGCCGTCGGCCACGCGCTCGCGCTTGACCTCGGCCTCGCTCTTGATGCGGGCGGAGAAGATGCGGCGCACCGTGTCGCCTTGAATGGCGGAGATCATGTCCTCAAACATCGTGAGGGATTCCTGCTTGTAGACGTCGATGGGCTTGTTGTTGCCGTAGGATTGTAAACGGATGGCCTGACGCAGCTCGCTCATCGCGTCGATGTGGTCCATCCAGTATTCGTCGACGACGCGCAGCATGATAACGCGCTCGATCTCGCGCATGACGGGCTGACCGTCCTCACCGACGCCGAACTCCTCCTCGCGCTTTGCGTAGAGCTGCTTTGCAGCGTCGTAAACGCGGTCTATGATATCGTCGGCCTTGGGCGCGCTGCCGAAATCGGAGAACTTGATCGCGCCCTTGGGCAGGAACAGCTTCTCAAACGGTGCGATGACCTCATTGAGATGCTCCTGATTTTCCGCCGCGCCGCCGTGCAGAGCGTCGTTCACGGTGGTGGAGACAAACTCGGAGATCATCTTGTCGATGCTCTCGCGCAGATCCTCGCCGTCAAGCACCTTGCGGCGCTCGTCATAGATGATGTTGCGCTGCTGATTCATGACGTCGTCGTACTCAAGTACGCTCTTACGGGTCTGGAAGTTGCGGCTCTCGACGGTTTTCTGCGCCTGCTCGATCGCGCCGGAAAGCATCTTGTGGTCGAGCGGGGTGTCCTCGTCAACGCCGAGGGTCTCCATCATGCTCATCATTCGCTCCGAGCCGAAAAGACGCATGACGTCGTCGCTCATTGCGATGTAAAATCTGCTCTCGCCGGGGTCGCCCTGACGACCGGAACGTCCACGGAGCTGATTATCGATACGTCTGCTCTCGTGTCTCTCTGTACCGATGATCCTGAGTCCTCCGAGCTCTGCAACACCCTCGCCGAGCTTGATATCAGTACCACGTCCTGCCATGTTAGTCGCGATGGTTACCGCATTCTTCTGTCCAGCGTCTGCAACTATCTCAGCCTCAAGCTCGTGGAACTTGGCATTGAGCACCTTGTGAGGTATCTTTCTCTTGGACAGCATATGACTGAGTTCCTCTGATGCGTCGATATTGATCGTACCGACAAGCACCGGCTGTCCCTTTCTGTAACTTATATTAATCTGCTCAACGATCGCATTGAGCTTTTCTTTCTTAGTCTTAAATATAGAATCCGGCTGATCTATTCTCTGTATAGGTCTGTTCGTAGGAATGACAACAACGTCCATTCCATAGATCTCTCTGAACTCCTCTTCCTCTGTCTGGGCTGTACCTGTCATACCTGCCTTCTTGTCAAACATGTTGAAGAAGTTCTGGAATGTGATCGTTGCAAGAGTCTTGCTCTCTCTCTTGACCTTTACATTCTCCTTTGCCTCTATAGCCTGATGCAGACCATCTGAGAATCTACGTCCGGGCATGATACGTCCGGTAAACTCATCAACGATGAGTACCTCATCATCCTTCACCACATAATCTCTGTCTCTGAACATGAGGTTATGTGCACGGAGTGCCAGGATGATATTGTGCTGGATCTCCATGTTCTCAGGGTCTGAGAGGTTGTCAATATGGAAGAACTGCTCTACCATCTTCACACCATTTGCAGTGAGCATGACGTACTTGTCCTTCTCATTTACAAGGAAATCTCCATCCTCCTCTATCTCTGTCTTCATGAGCATATCCATCTTGGATATCTCTCCATCACCCTCACCTCGCTTCATCTGTCTCGCAAGGTAATCACACATCTTGTAGAGCTCTGTGGACTTGCCGCTCTGACCGGATATGATAAGAGGAGTACGTGCCTCATCGATAAGGACTGAATCCACCTCATCGATTACACAGTAGTGAAGATCTCTCAGAACAAGCTTCTCCTTGTAGATTACCATGTTATCTCTCAGGTAATCGAAACCGAGCTCGTTGTTGGTAACATATGTAATATCGCAGTTATACGCCTCACGTCTCTCGTCTGTTGTGGAACTGTTGAGTATGATTCCGACCTTAAGTCCGAGGAATTCATGCACCTGCCCCATCCATTCAGCATCTCGCTTTGCCAGGTAGTCGTTGACAGTTACAACATGGACACCCTTTCCTTCAAGGGCATTCAGATAAGCAGGAAGTGTTGATACAAGTGTCTTTCCTTCTCCCGTTCTCATCTCTGCGATTCTTCCCTGATGGAGAACTATTCCTCCTATGAGCTGTACCCTGTAATGCTTCATTCCAAGTACACGGTATGCAGCCTCTCTCACAACCGCAAATGCTTCTACCAATATATCGTCTAACGTCTCGCCGGCAGCAAGTCTGTCCTTAAACTCTTGTGTCTTGCCCCTCAGCTCTTCATCTGAAAGTGCCTGCATCTTCTCGTCGAGTGCCTCTATCGCATCAACTATAGGATTGATCTTTTTCAATTCCTTCTCGCTGTGCGTTCCAAATATTTTCTCAAACAAACCCATGTTGTTTTTGACCTCCTAGCTATCGTTATTCAGGGTACATTCTAACATCATATGACATTTATATCAAGCAAAAAGGAGACCTTCTATAACCGAAAGTCTCCTTTAAAATACTATATTCAATTATCATCGGCACTTATATTAACCGTGCTTTTGCCAATATCTGATCTTAATATTCAGGCTCGATGATTCCGTATGTGCCGCCCTTTCTCTTGTATACGACATTGACCTCATCTGACTCTGCATTCCTGAATACATAGAAATTATGTCCAAGCAGATCCATCTGGATACATGCATCCTCTGGATACATAGGTTTTACTTCGAACTTCTTAGTTCTCACGATCTTGATATCGTCATCATCCTCAACGTCCTCGTCGACAAATGCATCGTTCAGGTATGCTACATTCTGCTCCTTGTCAATGAGCTTCTTACGATGCTTGGTAACCTGTCTCTCAATAACCTCTACAACGAGATCGATCGAAACATACATGTCATCACTAACCTGCTCGGCTCTGATGATATGTCCCTTCATAGGAATCGTTACCTCTATCTTCTGTCTATCTTTCTCAACGCTGAATGTGACCTGTGCGCCAGTATCAGCCGCAAAGTACTTCTCAAGCTTTGAGAGCTTGTCCTGTACTGCATTTCTAAGTCCTTCTGTAACTTCAATGTTCTTACCGCTGATTATGTAATTCATGATGCCCAACTCCTTCTTTTTTGGATATGATCCAAATTGATATGACCATTATACCACAACGAGTCTTTTTTTCAATATATTTGACGTATTTTTATGTGCATATTGACAACTTTATTTATTTTCGCTGTCATGTTTTCGCCATTTTACACAAAAAGCGCACATGTATACCATGTGCGCTTCAATGTATTCATTATACCCTATTATATACAGCTTGTCTACTGTCCTATGATTCTGACTGCACAGAGCGGATCTCTGTAGAATGCAGAGGATATCTTGATACCGGTCTCCTCTGTGCTGGCATGTACTATCATTCCGTCTCCGATATATATAGCGCAGTGCTCTATAGAGCTGTCTCCATAGAAAAGTATGTCTCCAGGCTCAAGACTTGAAGTGTCTACTCTTGTTCCATACTGTGACTGTGCTCCCGCTGAGTGTGGAAGTGAATATCCAAACTGAGCGTATACAGCCATGACAAAGCCTGAACAGTCAGCTCCATCCGTAAGGCTCGATCCGCCATATACATATGGATTACCCACAAACTGTGTTGCAAAGTTCGCAAGGTCTATTCCTGTCTGGCCGCTCGGTGCCACTACATTGTTCTGTGAATCGTCCGAATCGCTGCTGTCAGATGATGTGTCGTCTGATGTATCCGATGACTGATCTGCAGAATCTGTATCCGGCTGATCTGGCGTGTAGGAATCATCCTCTGTGCTCTGGCTGTCATCTGATGCGTCCTCAGCTTCTGCCTCGTCTGCGCTCTCCTGTTCCTGTCTTGCCTGCTCCTCTGCCGCCTTTTCTTCCGCAGCCTTCGCATCAAGCTCTGCCTGGATCTGCTCCATGGACTTGGCAGTTGCAAATGCATATGTATCATCTACAAATTCAGTGCTGACATAACCATTCGTCTCGTCGTCAAGTGCTATCTGCACCCATTTGTCATCCTGTGATATGACATCAAAGCTCTGGCCTGATCCAACCTGTGTTATACAGTCGGAGTTCACATCAGCCTCTGTTCTTACGTTGAGTGTCTCTGTATTGACAGTTACCTGCTTCGGACAGTTCGCCTCGGCATAGGCTCCCGCATCATCTCCAAAAAGAAGCAGGTCATTCCTTATGTATCCTGTACAGTCACCTGATGTGACCTTGGTCCACTCCTTGCCCTTCTTCTCTATGGTTGCTATTCCATTGTTCCCTATGATACCAACTACATCTGAATCAGTTCCGGCTCCCGATCTTATATTCACATAATCCTCGGTGGCAACAAGACACTTATCCTTGAAATCAGGATATTTCACCTTGTTCTCTTCGCTTGTCTTGTCCTTCTTAGCCTCCGCAGCATTCTTTCCTGCGGATGCTGTAGTCTTCTGTGCATCTGTGGACGTTGCCGCCTTTGCAGCATCGCCTGCGTTTTTATCATTGCCCGCAAGGGTGTTAGCATATCTGTCAAATGCAGATGAAATACCTACAGTTGAATCGCTGTATATCTGTCCCGCGCTCACCGTTCCTATGGAAGTGGTGATCATCATTCCTGCCGCTGCAGCAACAACTATAGTCTTCTTAAATGACTTTGCTTTAGACATTATAAAAAACCTCCTGTGCTGATCTTAACGCAACAATTATTACATCTTTGTTACAAATCTATTGTAGTATAGCAATAATGATTACATTTGTCAACACAGGAGGCGTTGTTTTATACGTTTGTATTTATTTTTTGTTACATATTTGTTACATATACTAGTTTGAAATTACAACTCCATCCTCGCCATTTACAGTAACTATAGCGCCAGACTTAAGTATCTTGGTCGCGTTCTGTGCACCCAGGATAACAGGTATGTCACGGCTGAGTCCGACTATGGCAGCATGTGAATTGCCACCGTTCTTCTCACACACGATCGCAGATGCAGTCTTGAGCTGATCCATGATCCTGTTGCTGGTCTCATTTATGACGATTATGTCTCCATCCTTATAGTTCTTGATGAGCTCATCCTCTGACTCGCATACACAGAGCGGTGCGGTTGCAGATCTCTCATTTATAGAGAAGCCCTTTACAAGGATATGTCCTACAACGTGTACCTTTATCAGGTTTGTCGTGCCGGTCACGCCAAGTGGGACTCCGGCGGTGATTACAGTCACCTCACCGTCCTTAACATAGCCGTGCTTCTTTGCCGCATCAACAGCATGCTCGAAGAGATCGTCAGTGTTGTTCTCCTCACCTATAAGAAGAGGCTGAACTCCCCATGAAAGATTGATCTGTCTGGCAACCTTCTTAACAGGGGTACATCCGATGATCGGACATTTTGGTCTGTACTTTGAGAGCATTCTCGCTGTCTTTCCTGACTTGGTAACAGTGATGATGGCTGCCGCTGCAAGGTCTATGGCCGTTGTACATGTCGCATGTGATATAGCACTCGTTATATCAGGATTCTGCACCGCATCCCTGTTGAAGAATCTCTTGTTGTAATCTATGTCTCGCTCTGCTCTCTCTGCGATGGTCTTCATGGTGTGAAGAGCCTCAACCGGATACTTGCCCGCTGCGGTCTCTCCTGAGAGCATGATTGCACTTGTTCCGTCATATATGGCATTTGCAACATCTGTCGCCTCTGCTCTGGTAGGTCTTGGATGTATCATCATGGAGTCAAGCATCTGTGTAGCTGTTATGACCTGCTTGTCCGCATTGTATACCTTCTTGATGATCATCTTCTGGATGATAGGCACATCCTCAAGAGGTATCTCAACACCCATATCTCCTCTTGCGACCATGATTCCATCGGACACTCTGATTATGTCGTCTATATTGTCAACGCCCTGCATATTCTCAATCTTGGCGATGATATTGATATTGTCACACTCATACTCGTCAAGGATCTTCCTGATCTCAAGTATATCGTCGGCTGATCTTACAAATGATGCAGCGATGAAATCGAAATCATTCTCAATACCAAAGATTATATCCGCCCTGTCTACATCGCTTATGTATGGCATGGTGAGGTTAACTCTTGGAACATTTACACCCTTGTGGTTTGATACAGGTCCGCCATTCTCCACGCGGCACACGATATCTTTATCAGTAACCTTCTCTATCTTCATATTTATAAGGCCGTCATCGATGAGTATGGTATCTCCCGGCTTGACATCGTTCACAAGATTCTTGTATGTAATGGATACCTTTGCCTGGTCGCCCACCACATCCTCTGTCGTCAGTGTAAATGTCTGTCCTTCTACGAGTTCAACCTTGCCCTCCTTGAAGTCCCCAACTCTTATCTCCGGGCCCTTAGTATCAAGCAGTGTTGCAACCGGAAGTCCAAGCTCCTCACGAAGCTTCTCCACTCTGTCCTTGTTCTTCCTGTGCTGGGCATGATCACCATGAGAAAAATTGAATCTGGCAACATCCATCCCCTCGATCATGAGCTTTCTGAGCACCTCATCATCGTCCGTCGCCGGTCCCAATGTACAAATTATCTTTGTCTTTCTCAAATTCATATGAATACTCCTCCTACTGTTTTATATATTGTATTTGAATGTGTCTTCTATAATTATTTACCTTTGCTCATACTGGGAAAATTCCTGCGCCAGATCATTCTGTTCTACCTGTGCCGGATCTTCCTGTGGATCGTCATCCGGGTTATTCTTATGATACTGTGATACAGCAGCAAATATGTATATCACAGATATGAAAAGCGCCAGCATCCCCATCGTTCTCTTCGCCGGCCATATGTATGTTGCAATGACCATCATGAGGAAATACCATAATAACCTTATATATATGGCAGATTTGTAAATAGTGCCAAATGATACCTCGATCTTCTTCATGGATGCCGCTATCAGTCCCGCTACCGTTATGAGCAGTGACCAGAACAACGTGAGCACAAATCCAACAATTATCTGCAATACCCATGCAAGCACAAGCACTGGTGTGTCGAGCTTATTTATGAGATTGATCACATCCTGCTTTGTAACAGCCTTGAATCCATATGTCTCATTCAGGGATTCATATATATCCTTACATCTTATGATCTGTGTTCTTCCTGAGTTATATGTGAGTATCTCATCCGCTGATATGATGAATACGGTACGATACCCGCCGTCTGCAGCAAGGTCTCTTGCAACAGCTTCATCCACTTTCGTCTTCGATGTGTCGATCTTTATGTAGGACATGTTCTCATCATCCGACCAGTCGAATGTCCCATCGTAGTAAAAACCATCTCCGGACAGTGAAAAATCCTCCATATTCCGGTCTATCCTGTCCGCAAGCCTTCCGCCGCCAAACAACTGGTTATATGGAATAAAGAATATCACCAGATAAGTCAGTGTGCTCATGATAAATGTTATCAGCATCGCCGATGACATCCGTCCAAATCGTCCATTTCTGTAATAAGCTTCCGGTTTTGCGACACCTACGAACATGTTCTTCAGCGTGCCTAAAAATCCAACTCTTTTTTTATCATCCAACAGTTATTGCCCTCCAAATTTCATATGCCTGCTAATTATAACATAGACTTTATGTATTTAATATGAAAAACATCAACCTTTACCGACTTTTTTCTTGTTTTTCATTCAGGCTTTATGTTTTAGCTGGATTTTAATAAGCGTTTTGTAATATATTCGTAACAAATCAGTGCAGTTTTATTGACTTTTCATAGCGTACATTATATTATGTAAACTGTGCTCAAAACTTTTTACAAAACGGGAGGAATTCATGATTATCAGAAAATTTACCAGGATAATTCTGGGCGCTGCTCTGGGTATAAGTGTATTCGCATTTGCCGGCAACGTGCCCGAAACAGCCTATGCCGCAGACATGTCTGACATAAGCGTTACATCAACGAGGGAGGATGTACAGCAGGTGGTGGACGATGGAAACTTCGACTACACAGAGCTGGACGGTACAGAGATCGATCACATATACGAGTTGTATAATAACGATCCCGAAACCATCAAACAGCTCCAGCGTCAATCCGATTACAACGCCACCGGCGATATAGCTACGCTGAGTGCCAGATATACCCACTCTTCCATGTTCGATGGCTACAAAGTCATCAAGGGCATAGACGTATCCGAGTGGAACGGCGACAACATCAACTGGAAAAAGGTTAAAGCCGCAGGAATATCCTACGCATTCATACGTGTGGGTGGACGCTACTACGGTTCAGGAAAATATTTCATCGATTCTACATACAAGGATAATATCAAAAATGCACTGAATGCAGGTGTTGACGTGGGTGTGTACTTCTACTCACAGGCCATCAGCACATCGGAGGCCAAGACAGAAGCCAAATACACTACCGACCTGATCTCAGGCTACAACATAACTTATCCCGTTGTCATGGATTATGAATACGCATGGGAAGATGGAGGTCTGAGCGGTCGTCTGTACAACGCCCACCTTTCCAAGAGTGCAGCTACACATGTCATAAAAGCATTCTGTGCGGCAGTTGAATCAAAGGGCTACGTAGGCATGATCTACGCCAGCAAGACTGTCATCACAGACGACATGAACGCATCTTCGATCGCACAGTCATATCCTATATGGAATGCCCAGTACAACGACACGGACACTCTCACAGTGAAACATTCATACTGGCAGTACAGCGACGTCGGCAAGGTGTCAGGAATCAGCAATGCAACTGATATGAATTTCAGATATGTCAAATCTCCTGCCGCGCCTTCATCTCTGACACAGTCAGCGTGCACAGACTCCACTATCACACTGACATGGACGAAGATCCCTGAGGTCTATGCTTACCAGATAGTACGTTACGACAGCTCCGAAGATAAATACGTCTCCGTGGGAATTGCCAAGGGTGCCGGAACGACTACATTTACAGATAAGAATCTTCAGGACGGTAAAAAGTATACATACAAGGTACGCGGATATTACAAATTGAGCTCAGGAGCCATCTACGGAACCTACTCAGCAGAGTGTACCGGCATTACAATAGCTGATACCATAGAGAACTTTGCGGCTGCAGTTACAGCGCCTACATCTGTAAAACTTTCATGGTCACCTATCCCTGCAGCAACAGGATACAGAGTATACAGAAGCAACGGTTCATCAGGCAGCTACGAGACGATTGCCACGACCAATTCTCCTGACGACTGCGAGGTTACCGACAGCCAGCTCAATCCTGGCACAAAATATAACTACAAGGTACGCGCATACACAACAACTGATACCAACACCATCTGGCACGTTCTGTCAGATGCCAAGGCCATAACCACCGACCCAGGCGAGGTTACAGGGCTCAAGATCACTTCAGCCTACACAAGCTCACTTACACTGAAGTGGAATAAGCAGGAAAATGTTGACGGATACATCGTATATGTATGGGAGCCATCCAATGCTACTTGGACAAGGCTTGCAAAGATCTCTTCCAAGTCTACTGACACATACACACACAAGGGACTTCCTCATTCAACTGAGTACAGCTACACGGTATGTGCATATTACAAGAAAAATGGAACATACCACTACACAGAGACAGCCAGCGCAGTGAGCGGATTTACCGGACCTGCTGTTCCTTCCCAGATCGCAACCGCATCAAGGACAGCCAATTCCGTGACCATAAGATGGACACAGATATCTGATGCCACGGGCTACACGGTATACAAATATAATACGTCCAGCAAGTCATTTGAGCAGGTGGCACGTATCAGCGGAAGCAGCAACAGAACATACACATTTACAGGACTTAAAGCCGGAACAGAATACAAATTTGGAGTGAGAGCATACACAGAGCGGAATGGATTCACAGGCTTCAGTGACCGCAAGGATTTCAGCTCCTGCACTCTCCCGGCAACCTTTACGTCATCCTTCAAATACACACCACTTGGATCGCAGAGATTCCTCCAGTGGTCAAAGCTGTCATACGCTGACGGCTACATCGTATACAAGTATGATCAGAAGGCAAACAAATACACAAGAGTTAAGAAGATAACATCCAACAAGACAAATTTCTGTTTTGTTCCTAACCTCAGAAGAGGCTACGGTTACCGTGTTCTTGCTTACATGAAGTACAACGGCAAGATATACTACGGTGCAATTTCAAAAGCACCGATCAAGAATACATCTCTTACCGGAACGATCACTGACAGCAGCGTAAACCTCCGTGCAAAAGCCGGAACAAACAGCAGAGTAGTCAGAACGCTTGCAAGGGGTTCAAAGGTCAAGATCTCCGGCTACGCAAAGTCTGGAAGATATATCTGGTATAAGGTCACATACACCAGAGGCTCCAGAAAATATACGGGCTATATAAGATCTGATTTCATACGTGTCAAGTAATTCTGATTCTTATACAATTAAAATAGGGAAAAGCATACATACTATGTATCTCCTGCTTTTCCCTATTTTTTTTATATTTTTTCTCAATATTTTTCTCAT
>OHJS01001576.1_pt1 | contig 10853 bp, 6 predicted proteins | sample 1568661 | NCBI WGS metagenome assembly OHJS01 (sample SAMEA3879603, study PRJEB24766) | human gut metagenome | biome: human-associated habitat; feature: feces | place: USA | collected 1985/1987 | reverse complement strand
ATGTTTGCGTCAACACGTTCCGATGAGGGACCGCTGCATATCTAAACGGCGAGACTTTTATTGATTAAATTGCCATAGGCGCAGTTTACCCAATAAACGTCTTGCCGATTTTTTATGCGTTTATTTTTCTGAGCCTATGAGAAAAGGAGGCTTTGAAGGGTATATCGGCAGCGACTACAGGAAAAAATAAAAAAAGGTGGTATTTTATGAAGCAGTATCAGAAAAAGCTTGACCAGCTTTACACTGAGTTTTCATCAGGTGAAAATGGTCTTTCAACTGAGCAGGCAGTGAAAAACTGCGAAAAGTTCGGACGAAATGTTATCACGGAGGGCAAGAAAAAGTCCATTCCAATGATATTTTTAGAGCAGTATAAGGACTTTCTTGTGCTTATACTCATTATTGCTGCGATAGTTTCAGCTTTCATGAAAGACGTTGAGAGCTGTGCGGTAATTCTCGTTGTTATCACAATGAACGCTATTTTGGGTACAGTTCAGACCGTCAAGGCTGAAAAGTCACTGACGAACCTTAAAAAGCTTTCTGCACCGACGGCTAAGGCGCTTCGTAACGGCGAAAAGGTCATTATTCCCTCTGAGGAGATCGCAGTGGGCGACATTCTTCTTATCGAAGCAGGCGACCAGATATGTGCAGACGGACGACTCGTAGAGTGCGCTTCTGTTCAGGTGAACGAGTCTGCACTCACAGGCGAGAGCGTTAATATCGACAAGGATATGAGCGATATAGAGGGCGAAAAGCCTTTGGCTGAGCGTGCAAATATGGTTTATTCAGGCTCTTTTGTCACATACGGCAGAGGAAAAATGCTTGTCACTGAGGTTGGTATGGACACTGAGGTGGGCAAGATAGCTTCACTTATCCAAAACGCATCAGAGAGAAAAACGCCTCTCCAGAACACGCTTGACGAGTTCGGCAAGAAGCTTTCCATTGCTATACTTATTGTCTGTGCAGTAGTGTTCGGACTTAGTATGCTTCGTGGCGGCCAGCTTATGGATTCGTTCATGTTCGCTATCGCACTTGCTGTTGCGGCTATTCCTGAGGCTCTCAGTTCTATCGTTACTATTGTGCTTTCTTTTGGCACACAGAAAATGTCAAAGGAAAACGCTATCATAAGAAAGCTTCAGGCTGTTGAGGGTCTGGGCAGCGTTTCTGTAATATGCTCTGACAAGACCGGTACTCTTACTCAGAACAAGATGACAGTCAGAAAAATAATGGTAGACGGCAGGATAATCGACACTGACGCTGTTGATCTTGACGATGAAAAGGTCAAGACTATGACAAGAGCCATGATCCTTTGCAACGATTCAAGCTGTAAGGACGGCGTTGAGATAGGCGACCCTACTGAAACGGCGCTTATCAATTTTGGCACAAAGCTTGGTATCGACACTGACAAGGTGAGAGAAGATCTCCCTAGAATTTCTGAGATACCATTTGATTCAGACAGAAAGCTTATGTCAACTCTGCACGTTATCGACGGCGAGAAGGTGCTATATGTAAAGGGTGCGGCTGACGTTCTTATAAACAGGATAACTTCAAGCGACGAAGAAAAGGCTGTTATAACCCAGCGTGTGGCAGAGCTTTCGGAAAAAGGTCTGCGTATACTTGCATTTGCAGAGAAAAAATTCGACAAGGATACCGTATGTCCAGAGGACGAGGACGGATTGGAGTTTGTCGGTCTTATTGCTATGATGGATCCTCCGAGAGAGGAATCAAAGGCGGCTGTTGCGGAATGCCGCAAGGCAGGTATAAAGCCAGTCATGATAACAGGCGACCATATCGTTACGGCTTCGGCTATTGCCCGTGAGATAGGTATTCTTGACGACAACTCAAAGGCTGTTGAGGGTCACGAGCTTGACGCTTATTCAGACGAAGAGCTTGTTGACTTTGTAAAGGACAAGGCTGTTTACGCTCGTGTTACACCTGAGCATAAAATAAGGATCGTAAAGGCTTGGCAGGCAAACGGCTGTATAGTTTCCATGACAGGCGACGGTGTGAACGACGCACCTGCGTTAAAGCAGGCTGATGTGGGCGTTGCAATGGGCATCACAGGAACTGAGGTTTCAAAGGACGCTGCCTCAATGGTGCTTGCAGATGATAACTTTGCAACTATAGTCAAGGCCATAAGAAACGGCAGAAACATTTACGAGAACATTAAAAAGGCTATACTCTTCCTGCTTTCGGGCAACTTTGCGGCAATTCTTGTGGTGCTTTTCAACTCACTGCTTGGACTTCCTGTTCCGTTTGCGGCAATACATTTGCTGTTTATTAATCTGCTTACAGACTCGCTTCCTGCTATCGGTTTGGGTCTTGAACCTCACTCCGAAGAGGTCATGAAACGCAAGCCAAGAAACGCAAATGAATCTATACTCACACGTCCTTTCCTGGGCGAGATAGCATTGTATGGCGTAGTTATAGCGATAGCAGTAGCTTCGGCTTTCCTTATGGGAAACAAGACAAGCGCAGCTCTTGGTATGACAATGGCATTCGCAGTGCTTTGCTCTGCAAGATTGTTCCACGGCTTCTCGTGCAAGAAAAAAGGTCCTGTTATCTTCTCAAAGGACTTTTTCAACAACAAGTTCGGTCTTATGGCGTTCGGTCTTGGAATGGTATTTTTAAACTCCGTTCTGCTCGTTCCACAACTCAAGGGACTTTTCAAGATAGCAGACATGACAGGTATGCAGTTTGCATGGATATACATTCTGAGCTTTGGCTCTATGCTCGTTATCCAGCTTATAAAGGCGATATTCTTTACAAAGTCTGAAAAGTAAGGTCAAGAGCATGACACATGGTCAATAAATGGGACGTCGAGGACGCCGTCCCCCTACAATTTGTATAAAAAAACCGCTCTTCGTGATGTCACGGGGAGCGGTTTTGTTTTATTAAGATGTGGCTATCTGTGCTGAGAAGCTTTGCTTCCATGCTTGTATGGATATATTGATTTTTTTGTAATATTCTCCATAGTCATCATACTCGCTTTGCGGGATAAAAAGGGGAAGCGCATATATCTTTGGCTTGGCATTATAAAATGAGGCAAAGGCGTTTATTTCCTTTTTTTCTACTTTGCTTTGCTCGTCCTGAGAGGGATAGATTATTCCGCAGGTGTCACCGCCTGTCAGGAAAAGATATGACAATAGCTGATGGATATCAGCGTCTTTATTCCATTCCCAGAACTTGTATTTTGCGTCAAATACGTTTCTTTTGGAATCGGATCTGCCCTTTTCTATGTAGTCAGGATACCAATATTCTTTGTCAGCCCATTGCAGGCTTCCTTTGGAATTGTCGGTAAGCAAATGTTCATAGCTATATTCGTTTAACAGTTTGACAGCGATAAATTCCTCCCACAGCCATGAGATATCAATGAGTATGCCAAAGGTGTCTTCTTCTTTATCGTCAAACACGTTCTGACCTGATTCCTGCAATATCATCAATGCGAGCTTTCTTACGTTCTCGTACTTCTGATACATAGGGTGGGTTATCTCTCTTCTGCACTTCATGGAGTCGGAATAGTTCACGTTCATTCGATATGAGGGCGTTGCATTTTCTATGGCGTCTATTATCTCGTTGAGGATAACGTTGTTGTTGAGATAGCTTTTCAAAATGTCGGAAAAATAGTCTTTGATATAGTCGAGAGTTTGGCGTATGAGGCATAGAATATCGTTGTCGTAGGAATACTCTCTTGTGGAATATGCGGTCTTTCCTAAAAAGGGATTGTTTATCTTTATGTGCCTGTTGATATCCATAACGCCCTTGAAGTCATACTCGTTGTATCTCTTTCGCACATACTCTTTGTATATTCCGTCTTCGTAGGCTTCCATAAGATTCATAAGAAACAGAAGCACCATTATGGCAGTATAGTCGCTTTCTGATTCGCTGTTTACGTTTATATCAAAAACGTTTATGCCGCATACACTGCACAATAGATAGAGGAGGAAATACTGCTTATCGTTCTCGTCAAAGCGTGACCTTATCTCTATTCGGTAGTTAGCTTCACTTTCTTCACCCTTGCTTCTGCAGGACAGCACGCCCACCCAATTGTAGGTGAAAAGCTTGTCATTTACTCGTGAAAATATCTCTTTGTTTTTGTTTCGGCTTTGAGAAGGTATGGTGATGATATTGCTGCCCTTTATCTGATTTAGGTCGCTGACCTGCTTGATATCCTCCCAATAGCTTTCGGGTATTTCTTTTTCATCAGTTGCCTCATCATCATAGACCAATGAATACGCTTTATCATAGCTTTGGTTATCTTTAAGACTGATCGTTATATGATTATCCATTTTGCTCCTCCGATCAAGCCTTAAAATCCTTACCTATTTTCTCTACTTCGCTTTCAGTTCTCTTGCCCTTTACATACTCATACAATATCTGAGAGAGGTGGTTATCCCACACTTCCTTCTTTGCCTCTTGGTAGCTATTTCCATTAAGATACAGCAGTATCTTTGCAAAATATGACGGACCGAGGTGATAATGTCTGTTAAGTTTAAGGGTGTTATCAATGGAATTATTGAGGGCTGTTATTTTTAATACATAATCATCATAATCATTGCCAAGCGCATTATCTACGCCCATTGCCTTTAAGACCTTATCCATTACGGCTTCTGCGGTGACTTCATGCCAAGCAAAACGTCTTCTCAAAGCAAAGTCAAAGACCTCTACGCTTCTGTCGATATCGTTCATTGTGCCTATGATATACACGTTGGAGGGGATAAAGAACTTATCGTTATACTTATTTATATAGAATGTTTCGTCACTTGCCAGTGCAGAATACTGCGTAGCTATCCTGCCTTTTTCTCCTCTGTAGTCTGCGTCCAAGCAGAACATGGTTTCACCAAGGACTTTTGATATTTCCGCTCTGTTTATCTCGTCAATGATAAAAAGGAAAGGAGGGAGGTCGGCTGGGTCGATGTTTTCAGCATCAAAGCCCTCCTCGTTTATCTTGTTTATCCAGAAATCAACGATAGACTTGTCCTTGCCAGAGAGAAACTCTTTTATGGTGTCTTCCGTCACCTTTTTGCCAGAAGCCTTTATACGCTCTATAACTCCTGCTTTTCTGCAAAATGACTTGAAAGAGCCGTTTTTTAATGTGTAGCCTATGTTTCCGCTTGCAAGGTTTGGTCTTATGCCCTCGATAAAGTCTGTGTAGTCATATGAGGGGTGGAACTGCACCATTTCCATTTGGATATTTTTATCGGCGTTTTTGCCCAACAGCTTGTCGGCAATCTCATTTCTTGCGGAAAAGGTTTTTCCTGTGCCAGGTGCGCCGTTTAAAATGAGCTGTTTGTTTGCTTTTAACAGTGAATATGTATCTACCATAAGTGAAAAACCTCCGCCAGATGTGATTTGGACGTTGTCTATTAGAAATTCTGCTATCTGTTTCATTTTCTGTATAGCGTCAGGTTCTCCGTTAATAAATATGCTGTTATTATTGGCATCCCTAAAGATAGGTTTTCCACTGCTGTCAGTAAGGTTGACCCAAGCATCCGTTCTAAAAACGTCCATTTCGGTATCTTTAGATATTGATATTAAAGCTTTATTTATTGTAAGGTTTCTGCTGTTGCCAACAAAATTACCTGCATTTTGCCGCCATGTTCCTAGCTTTGTTCCTATTGGTGTAGGATTTGGATACATTATGTAAAGAAAATTTTCAATGTACTTTTTGCCTGTAGGTGATTGAATGCCCTGCAAAACTATCGCCATAAAGAAATGGAGATTTCTTCTTAAATAACCTCTATCTGTTTCTTTTTGAAATTGGTCACTGTTTAAGTATTCAAGCTGTTTTATGAACGTTTCGTCTTGGTCAATCAACAACTGTTGCACATCTGCAAATGTGCTTTTCCATGCTATTTTTCTCATATCAGGTACTCCATTCTTCTATAATTTTACTACAATAATTTCATTATATCTTATCAGCAACGCTTTGTCAAGGCGGAGTAATCAGAAATAGAGGAATATCCACTGATCCATGGTGTCAAGATCAAGTCCTCTTACGTCTATGATCTTGCTGGTGCTGTCTGATATTATGGTCACGGTCTCGAGACTTTCACATTCGCTGAATGCGTTGTTGCCAATGGAATATAATGTATTTGGAATAGTTATGCTTTTAAGGTTTTTGCACTGATAAAATGCAAAAGAGCCAATACGTTCTGTGCCATAGGGTATCTCAATGCTTTCAAGACTTTTACATTCGCAGAACGCATTTTTACCTATGCTTTCTAATGTATCAGGCAGAGTTATCTCTTTAAGACTATGACAGCCTTGGAACGCATTATCACATATATCCTCCAATGAATCAGGGAGCTTTATATGTTCAAGGTTTTCACAATTTTCAAATATGCTGTCGCTTATGACAGTAACATCATTTGGGATTGTTATGCCTGTAAGCTTTTTGCACCCTTTAAAGGCATTCCATTCAATGCTGTCTACGGACTCAGGTATTTTTATGCTTTCAAGGCTGGAACATTTCTCGAACGCACCGCTATGTATAGCTGTCACGCTATCGGGTATGATCATGCTTTTTAAACTTTGACAGCCATGAAATACAAAGGAGTCAATTTCTGTTATGGAATCAGGGAGCGTAATGTTTTCAAGGCTTTCACAGCCGTCGAATGCGTGTGCGCCAATGATGAACACTGAATTCGGGATAGTTATGCTTTTAAGGCTTTTGCACTGATGAAATGCAAAATATTCAATATCTGTCGCGCCAAGGGGAAGCTCAATGCTTTCAAGGCTTGTACATTCGCTGAAAGCATAATCGCCTATGCTTTTTAATGTGTCGGGCAGGGTGATGTTTTTTAGACTGCGGCAATTTTGGAACGCAACAGCGGCTATTTTCTTTAGTGAGTCAGGGAGCTTTACATATTTAAGATTTTCACAATCTCCAAATACGCCGGTGCATATGACAGTAATGCCATTTGGGATAGTTATGCTTTCAAGGCTGGTACAACCATTGAACACCTCGCTTCCTATATCCGTCACGCTGTCAGGTATAGTTATATTTTTCAATCCTTTGCATGAACCAAATGCCATATAATCTATTCTCGTTACAGAATCAGGGAGCGTGAGGCTTTCAAGGCTTGTACAACTCATGAACGCACTCTCTCCGATGCGTGTCACCGAATCGGGTATAATTATGCTTTTAAGATCAGGACAGTTAAGGAATGCGCAGTTGCCAATGCGCTTTACAGAATCGGGTATGGTTATACTTTCAAGGCTGGTACAGCCTCTAAATGCTCCATAACCAATAGTAGTTACTGTGTCAGGTATGTCTACATTTTTTAGCTTGGAGCATTCGCCAAAGATCAAAGAATGAATAATCGTTGCGTTTTTGGGGAGCGTTACGCTTTCAAGCTCAGGGCAAGCGCTAAGCAGAAAGCTACAGTTTGTCGATTTCGGTATAGTCAGGTTTTCAAGGTCTATGGAAATCATTGATATATTCCTCCATTTTTCTTTATTTGACTATATTATAACACATCAACTGTCCGCTTGTCTGGACTGCAAATAAAAAAGCGGCCATATGCAAAACATGGTCGCTTTTCCAATATCTTTATTGCTATATATCTTCGCTGTTCACCCAAACCCCGTCCTCTTTATGAAGTATCCTCTGATTTTCAGACCCTCTGAATTTCAGTGAGATGTTTTTCTTTTCGAGAACAAATTCGCCGTCAACGAGGTAGTCGATAAGGCTCAACATTTCGTCTGTGTACTGTGTTCTGTATGGGGACTTTGAGCCTGCAAGCAGGTCTGTTTCAAGGGTACAGCCTGTGTAGCACCACACGTCCTTGTCGGGAAGTTCTGTTTTCACACGGCGGAGGAGTTTTGTCAGCTCAGGCTGGTTCTCAGGTTCCATAGGCTCGCCGCCTAAGAGCGTAAGTCCTTTTATATAGCCCTTTGAGAGGGCGTTAATTATCTCGTCTGCGGTGGTATCTGTGAAAGGCTTGCCGTAGTCAAAGTTCCAGGTGTCAGGCTGAAAACAGCCCTTGCAGTGGTGTCTGCAGCCTGAAACGAACAGCGTGACCCTCACTCCTGATCCATTGGCGATATCGGTTTTCTTTATCTCACAATAATTCATTTTCCGCTCCTTTCATACATACAACGCAGGGCAATACGATTTTGTATTGCCCCGATAGTTATATGCTGTTTGTTGTTTTATGTCAATAATAATGTTCATTATTTTCGGATTTTGCAGTTTTGAGTTTTTGAGTTTTCGCTAGTTGTCATATCTCATTATGAATTGTAATTTTACAAAAGGGTTTTTTGACGGAATTACAAATGCAAAACTCTTTCCTTTATCTCCTGAGTCCTGCCCTGATTCCAGAACTGCGTGCCGATGTAGCCGCAGGTGCGCCTTGCAACGTTCAGAGTGTTCTGATCTCTGTTGCCGCAGTTCGGACACTCCCATACAAGCTTGCCGTCATCTTCTACTATCTTTATCTCACCATCAAAACCGCACTTCTGACAGTAGTCGCTCTTTGTGTTAAGCTCGGCATACATGATGTTGTCGTAAATATGCTGCATAACTGCAAGAACAGCCTCTATGTTGTTCTGCATATTTGGCACTTCCACATAGCTGATAGCTCCTCCTGGTGAGAGAGCCTGGAACTGTGACTCAAAGGTGAGCTTGTCAAATGCGTCGATGTTCTCGGTAACATGGATATGATAGCTGTTTGTGATGTAGTTTCTGTCTGTTACACCCTCGATAACACCGAAACGCTTCTGCAAACATCTTGCAAATTTGTATGTTGTGGACTCCAATGGCGTGCCGTAAAGGCTGAAATCTATGTTTGTTTCTGCTCTCCACTTTGCGCAGGCGTCATTAAGGTGCTGCATTACTTCAAGTGCAAAAGGCGTTGCTGAAGGGTCTGTGTGTGACTTGCCCGTCATGTATCTTACGCATTCGCAAAGACCTGCATAGCCAAGTGATATGGTGGAATATCCGCCGAACAGGAGCTTGTCGATAGTTTCGCCCTTTTTAAGCCTTGCCAATGCACCGTTCTGCCAAAGGATAGGCGCAACGTCTGACGGAGTGCCTTTAAGTCTTTCGTGACGGAGCATAAGCGCACGTCTGCAAAGTTCAAGTCTTTCATCAAATATCTTCCAGAACTTATCCATATCCTTATATGACGAGCAGGCAACGTCCACAAGGTTTATTGTAACAACGCCCTGATTGAATCTGCCGTAATATTTAGGCTTGCCGTTTTCGTCAAGATATGTTGTAAGGAAGCTTCTGCAGCCCATGCAAGGGTAGCACTGACCATTTCCGTTCTTGTCTACCTTAAGCTCCTTCATTTTCTTTTCGCTTATATAGTCAGGCACCATTCTCTTTGCGGTACACTTTGCAGCAAGCTTTGTAAGCTCCCAATATTTTGAGCCTTCTCTTATGTTGTCCTCTTCAAGGACATATATTAGCTTAGGAAACGCAGGTGTTATATAGACGCCCTTTTCGTTCTTTACGCCTTGGATACGCTGTCTGAGCATTTCCTCTATGATAGCCGCAAGGTCATCTCTTGTCTGACCCTCAGGCACCTCGTCAAGGTACATGAAAACAGTAACGAAAGGTGCTTGACCATTTGTTGTCATAAGAGTGATGACCTGATACTGTATCATCTGAACGCCCTGAACTATCTCAGCCTTTACTCTCATTTCGGCTACCTTATTTATAGTATCCTCGTCGGCAGGGATATTAAGCTCTGCGAACTCCTTTTTTACCTCACGGCGGTATTTATCACGGGATATCTGAACGAACGGAGCAAGGTGGGAAAGTGTGATACTCTGTCCGCCATACTGTGAAGAAGCTATCTGAGCGATAGATTGTGTAGCGATATTGCAGGCTGTAGAGAAGCTGTGTGGCTTTTCTATCATGACTTCGCTTATGACAGTGCCGTTCTGGAGCATATCCTCAAGATTGACAAGACAGCAGTTGTGCATATGCTGAGCGAAATAATCGGCGTCGTGGAAATGTATCAGACCTTTTTCGTGAGCTTCAACTATATCGTCAGGAAGCAAAAATCTTCTTGTGATATCCTTGCTCACTTCACCTGCCATATAATCCCTCTGAACTGAATTGACAGTAGGGTTCTTATTGGAATTTTCCTGCTTGACTTCCTCGTTCTCGAAGTTAAGAAGAGAAAGTATCTGCTTGTCAGTAGTATTAGCCTGTCTGACGATAGAACGCTCATAGCGGTAGGTGATATAATGCTTTGCCACTGTATACTTGCCATGGCGCATGATATCGGCTTCCACCCAGTCCTGAATAGTTTCAACGTCCATAGCCCTATTCATTTCAGAGCATTTGTCCTCTATATTCTGTGCTATCTCTCCTATTTCTCCCTCAGAGAGCCTATCCTTTTCCTCCACAGTGATATTAGCTTTCGCAACGGCATTTTCTATCTTTTCCTTATCGAACGTATTCTCAGCGCCGCTTCTTTTTATTATCTTCACCTATACTCTTCCTTTCATTCTATCCTGCTCAACCACTATATATTGTGGTTGGCTGCTTTTGTCATAACATAATATTGAACATTTACTATTATACCACAATCAGAATATAAGTCAAGGGCATAGAATGATAAATAATCTACAAAAATTCCGGTTAAAAACAGAGCAGTTTGCCGAAAAAGTATTACAAATGATTACAAACACTTGATTGACAAAAAGTGTGAAAAACAATGGAATTTAAAGGGCGGATAAAGGTGTGAAGCTACAAGAAACGATGTGAACATTCTGTAAAATAAGCAGAGAAATTCCATTAACTCATTGACAAAGGTGATTGCATATGATATAATATTAGAGTTGAATGCGCCAGTAGCTCAGCTGGATAGAGCGACTGGCTACGAACCAGTAGGTCG
>OHJS01001564.1_pt1 | contig 10940 bp, 9 predicted proteins | sample 1568661 | NCBI WGS metagenome assembly OHJS01 (sample SAMEA3879603, study PRJEB24766) | human gut metagenome | biome: human-associated habitat; feature: feces | place: USA | collected 1985/1987 | reverse complement strand
ATATTGTCACACAATTATCAAATATTCTCATTTTACAAAATTTTATATATGCATATTTGCATAATTTCTATATATTTTCTTTAAAACAAACGACAAAGCGCTAGATTTATTGGCTGTTTTTTGTTATGATAAGTACAATCTAAACAATAATTTAAGTTAATTTTGCGGTTTGTACCGCATCACATTTTGATATTATTTGAGAATATGAGTATTTTTGATCAGGAGGATTTATTATGATTGAAGAGTTGCATGGAAGGCGTGAAACCGTCCTTCATCCGGCTACACAGGCGTTTCGTCTGTATATGAATATAGAAGCAGAGAACTATCCTGCTCACTGGCACACTGACTTGGAAATTATTATGCCAATTGAGAATATATACACTGCTGTAATAGAGAAGCAATCCTACTGTCTGGAGCCAAATGATATCTTTATCATCCCCTCCGGACAGATACATGAACTGATAGCACCACCCAAGGGACGCAGGCTTATTTTTCAGGTAGATCATGCAATTTTAAGAGAAGTCAATGGCTTCGACTCCATTTATAACAAGTTCTTTCCTTATGCCCTGTTCCGGGAATCTGAATGCCCTGAGATACATTCCAGACTGGTTCAGTACCTCATGCAGATCTATCAGGAATATACTTCAGTAGAACCGCTTTTTGAAGCCAGTATTCACGGTCTGGCAATTGCCTTTTTTGTGCAGGCAGGCAGGCTGCGTCTGAAACAAACTGACAGCTTCAGCAGTCTCAAGAAACATAAGCAGCAATCTTATATTGATACTTTCTTTAATTTGTGTACTTATATGAATGAACATTGTACGGAAGATTTGTCCATGGACGAGCTTGCGGAAATGACCGGATTCAGTAAATCCCACTTTATCCGTTTATTTAAAGAATTTGCCGGCGTATCCTATTATGAATATCTGACCAAAAGGCGTCTGCTCCATGCAGAACTGCTTCTGGATAATCCCGAGTATTCCATTGCTGACATTGCCATGCAGAGCGGCTTTAACAGTCTGGCAACTTTTAACAGAGTCTTTAAGTCCAGTCACAACTGTACGCCAACTGATTACCGCAAAAGACAGCACAGCGCCTCCTGATCATCAGGAGACGCCTTTTTACTGTTTATACATGTTTATATAAAGGATAATTCTATTCCGGCACTTTGCAGTCCTTCTGCCTCCACCCTCACAACACATTTACCTGCTCTGCCGGTTGACTGTATTACTGCAAATGCCTGTCCGGCAGATACATGAATACCGCTTCCTTTCATGCTTTCATGACTGGCTGAGTTACCATTATCAATGCCGATTAATTCGCCGGCACCTTCTACAGATAATTGAACATACTGTTCTGACTGCGGACACAGTCTGCCCTTTTCATCTACTATGGCTATCTCAATCTGTCCTACATCCAACCCATCTGCTGCCAGAGTATCCTGATAACAATTGAGCCTGATTGCGTATGGTTCACCTGCTGTCTCCACTCTGTCACGCACGACTTCTTTACCATCCTTGAAGCCCACTAATTCCACATATCCCGGCTCATATGGTACATCCCAGCCAAGGAACAGATTGTCCGTATTTGCAGGAATTGGCTCTTTATCAAAATGCCCATAGGTTTGTGTCATTCCATAGTCAGGGTAGGAATATGCCTTTTTCCCATAGGATTTACCATTTAAAATCAGCTCTGCACTGTCACAGTTCGTATAGCCTAACACCTGAAGTATTGTTCCCTGATCTACATCCATATTCCAATGGGGAAGCAAATGTGCAACAGGAATATCTCTTCTCCAGATACTCTGGTAGAAATAGAAGCTGTCCTTGGCAAAACCGCAGGTATCCAGCACTCCTGCGTTTGCAGAACGGTTAGGCCAGTGGGATTCTCCCAGATAATCAATACCTGTCCACATGAAATCTCCTGCCACATAATCATGAGTCATGGTATAACGAAGCAGGCGTCCCACCTCTATCGGAGCACTGTAATATGGACGCATCCACCAGCCTGCTTTTTCCTCCATGCCAAAGAGATACCGTCCTCTCATTCCACCAAGTCCGCTATTCTCTGTACCAATCATGCACCAGTTGGGGTGTTTACGTTTATCCTCATCATAGTAAGTCTCTGCCCTTGTTCTCCATCTGCCCACATAGTTATATCCGACTACATCCAGTTCGTTTAAGAATTCTTCCCTGGCTGCCCTTGGCTCTGCTGCAATCTGGTCATTTGCCTGTGTAACTGCACGCAGCGGATCAATGGATTTACAGATGCTCTTTAAATGTCTGGCTGTAAGATACCCCTCCGGCGCAGTCTGGTCAGGCACTTCATTTCCAATACTCCACAGAATAATACTTGGATGATTGCGGTCACGCAGCAGCATGGTACGCATATCTTCTTCATGACAGGTATCAAACCACAGGGAATAGCCGTGGCTTTCATGGGTATTGCTGCCAAGCTCCTTACCCTTTAGATAATGCCATTCGTCAAAAGCTTCATCCATTACGAGAAAGCCCATTCTGTCACACAGCTCCAGCAGTGCGCTGTCTGGTGGATTATGCGCCATTCTAAGGGCATTGACTCCCATTTCTTTCAGCTTCTCTAATCGTCTTTTCCATACAGGCAGGGGAACCGCTGCACCCATACAGCCGCCATCATGGTGAATACACACACCATTTAACTTCACCTGTCTGCCATTTAACAGAAATCCTTTATCTGCATCAAATACGGCAGTACGGATACCAAAGAAGGTATGTACCTCATCAATCAGGGTATTCTGATCATAGAGCAGAGTCACCGCTTCATACAGGAAAGGAGCGTCCACTTCCCACAGAAGCGGAGTCCCTATTATTCCCTGCTGATGCAGTGTATTGGTTTCTCCCTTTCTGTCAGTGCACAGCTCCAGACAGATCTCATGATCTGGTGAGAATACAGTGGTCTGAACAGATAATTTCTTATCTTCTGCATGGGCAAGAGAGATTTCTACTGATATATGTGCTTTATCCTCTTCTATACTGGGAATCTGGATTCCTACTCCAAATGGCGCAATATAAGTATCTGATGTCTTTACAATCCATACATTTCTGGTAATACCGGAGCCGGAGTACCATCTGGAGCCGGGCTGCGCAGAATTGTCTACCTTCACATCCAGCACATTTTCCCTGCCATCCTCATGCAGATATTGTGTGATTTCATATTCAAAAGGCGTATATCCATACACATGCTGTCCTAATTTATGCCCATTTATCCACACTGTAGAAAGCATATAGACGCCTTCAAAGTGGATAAATACCCTTCCCTTGGTAAATGCCTGTGGATTCACGTCAAAAATCCTACGATACCAGCCAATTCCCGTTTCTGCATATCCACCGGAACCGCAGGATGGTGCATCCTCTTTCCATGGATAGTACAGACTCCAGTCATGCGGCAGCTTTACCGGTTCATAGTCACTTACCTGAGTTTGTCCTGTCTGTATTTGATTATCTCCATGATAAAAATACCAGTCCAGGTTAAAATTTTGTTTTTCTCTGACCTTTTCATCACATAAATACATAATTCCCTTGCCCTGACCTTTCCCATACACAATTAGATACGATATCCTCTGTCTGCCGATTTGCGAAGCAGGATTTCATGATTCAAGGTTGTCTTTGCATTGTAGCTTTCTCCTCGCAGCCTGTTGATCATCTGCCTTCCTATGACATTCCCCATCTGCCTTGCAGATACATTCACTGCCGTCACTGCCGGAGTAAAGCACTCCAGACTGGCACTGTTACACAGTGATACGATTCCAATATCATCAGGAATCCGATAACCCTGCGCCTGTAGACAGGACATGAAACGGGTACAAATGACATCATCTGCACATACAATACACTCAACCTTTTTCTCTATCATATCACAAATATAGTTCTCTATCGGCTCTGAGTTTCTAAAATCAGTATAATAGCATTGCTGCTCCATATCCAGTCCATATTGCTTCAAAGCGGCATAACATCCTTCGCTGCGGTTCTGATTGACCCGATACTGCATATCACCTGCTACAAAGGCAAATTTACGATATCCCTGTCCGATCAGAACGGACATCAGGCTTGCTGCCGCCTGATAATGGTCTGCATCTACCTGCAGGATTTCCTCATACTTACAGCTTCCAGTAAGCCCTGTCGGGAAGTGCCGGTCTGTCAGGTATTTTAAGACACTGTCATTCTCTACACCCCTCAGCAGGATAATTCCATCAATCTTCTGTTCCTCCACAAGCATCTTAATATCACGGGTATCATTCAGTGCACCTGCCGTTATCAGGACATGATATTGAAGCGCCGCCGCCACTTCACTGATTCCAAGCAGACACTCCTGAAAGAAAGGGGCATTGGTCGTATAGGCATCATTGGGAAGCACTACAGCTAAATTATTCGTTGACTGATTCTCTGCCTCTGACTGCCTGCCCACATACTCTCTGATCCTTGCCCTTGTATCTTCCCCGATTCTGCCTTTCCCTGAAAGTGCTCTGGATACCGTACTTCTGGACACTCCCATATCCCTTGCAATTTCTTCCATTGTCATACCAACACCCCCTTCCTGATAGCAAGAAAGCTGACTTCATCAGCCAGCTTTCTTCGCATCGTGTTTTATCAGATCCGTAACTATTATCTAGTTGCAAGCCATGCATCATACTGTGAGTAGAACTCATCATATACCTGCTGTAATCCTGCATCATAGCACTTCTGGATCATTTCATCCAATGTAGCATCTACATCATCTACAAGACCAAGCTCAAGCATAGGTACATAATCTGTAAGAACTGCTGTTACTGCGGATACATATGCCTTTACATTAGTATCATCAAATACGAATGTAATTGTAGGATTCATCTGTACTCTGGATTCCCATGCATCTGTAATCTTCTTCTCACGCTCTTCCACACCGGCTTCACTCAAGTCACTGTTCTTGATTGCCCAGGATGCTGAAATAGCAAATGGCGCATAGTCTGCACTCTTGTCTAACTTAGTATACTGATTCTGGTCATCAATAGAGTAATGTACACCTTCTTCACCAAGAATAAGCAGTCTGTTCAGATAAGTATCAAATTTGATCAGGTCAAGTACCATAGCTGCCCTCTCAGGATTCTTGGAACCTGCTGCAATCGCCATATCGTTGTTGGAATATGCTTCTGCACCTACCAGATGCTCCTTTGTCAGGTCATATGCCATACATTTTACACCGTCTGTCTTTTCAGCCTGTCTCATATATGTGAATACAGAACCATTCCATGCGATAGATGCACCTTGTAAGTTACCAAAAGCATCGTCATCTGTTACTGTATTAGTCAGGGCTGATCTGCTCCAGCAGCCTGCGTCTGCCATTTCCTTCATATCTTTTGCATAATTACGGAAGGAATCAAATTCATAAGCAAGCTTAATGTCTTCTTTTGCAGGGATATCTCCTTTGTATTCATACATGAAATCCAGGTAGCTGCTGTCCAGGGCAAGGAAAGTATCTGTCTGCTGACGGTATACATCCCACAACTCATTGTTATCACCGGCTGCCGCCAACGCATAAATACCACTTTCAGGAGTTTCCTTTTCTGCAATAGTCAGCATATATTTCTTATAATCATCCCAGTTATCCAGCTCGCTTATACCGTACTTGTCCATTAAGTCCTGACGGACTGCTACAATCTTACCCATAGGCTGTGCCTTATTGGATGGTACTGCGATTGTCTTTCCGGATATTGTTGTCTCATCCCAGCTGTCTGCTGCCTGGTACTTGCTTGTAAGAGGCATATAGTTTGCTACAAAGTCATCTGTCAGTTCATAGAAAGAGCCCTTTGCAGCTTCGTTGTACATGAAACACCATGGGGCAGTAAAGATCAAGTCAACCTGTTCACCACCTGCAAGTACAAGAGAATACATGGTCTGATAATCACTCCAGCTCATGAATGTGACTGCAAGCTCTGTATTAAATGGCTGTAAGTAATCATTTACTTTATTAATAACACTATCCCAGTCATTTGGTGTATCACCAATCAGATACATATTAACTGTGTAGCTCTTGCTCAGATCTGTGGAAGCATACATTTCAGGGGTTGCTGCGATAGTTCCCTGACCTACCTCTGATGGTAAGCTGTCCAGAGATGCTGATGTTGCTGCTGTATCTGTCTCAGCAGCTGCCTGCGTTGTCTCTGTCTTGGCAGTATCTTTTGCTGATGTGTCAGTCGTTGATGAGGATGCAGCAGAGCCGCCACAGCCTGTAAGCATGGATGCTGTCATGCACATACTTAAAATAGTTGCAAGTAATTTTTTCTTCTTCATATTGTCCTCTCCTTTTTGATAAATAGTTATTATCCCTTAACTGCACCAATCGTAAGGCCTTTTACAAAGTAGCGCTGTACGAATGGATACAGAAGTACAATCGGTCCTGTTGCGATAACGGTCATTGCCATCTTCATACTTTCCAGTGGAACGGATGGTAATGCGATACCTGATTTCTCTGCTACGATTCTCATAGCCTCTGCACTTCCAAGTATTCTCTGTAAGTAATACTGCAAAGTGAACATGTCTTCATTTGTGATATAGAGCATACAGTTATACCAGTCATTCCAGTAAGCCAGTGCCGAGAAAAGGCTGAGTGTTGCGATAAGCGGCTTACTAAGCGGAAGTATCAGCTTCATGAAAATCACGAAGTCATTTGCACCATCTATCTTGGCTGATTCTGTAATGGCACTTGGAATACCATTCATGAAGGATTTTGCAATGATCATGTTCCATACTGAGAACATCAGCGGTAAGAGAATACCTATGTAGGAATTCTTAAAGTGCAGATAACGAACACAAAGCATATACCATGGAACCAGTCCTCCACTGAACAGTGTCGTGAAGAAAAAGAAGAATGAAAACTTGTTGCGCCATGGGAAGTCCTTACGGGAAAGTACATAACCTGTCATCGTTGCAATAAATACTGCAAATGCGGTTCCGACTGCTGTAACACCAATTGTTGTTCCATATGCCTTGGCTATGGACACAGGATTCTTTAAACACAGCAGGTAGCTTTGTACACTGAATACGGTCGGAATAATAGGATATCCGTTTCTGATCAATTCTGACTCATCTGTAAAAGATGCCACGATAATCAGATAAAACGGGATAACACATACAAGTGCAATATGCCGATCAGAATATAGCCGACAATATTCACGATCATTTGGTCTTTTGTCATTTTTCTATGATGAACCTGAGTCGCTGACATATTACACACCTCCTTAATATAATGCGTAGTCCGGATCTACTTTCTTAACCAGCTTATTACATATTGTAATTGTTAAGAAGCAGAGTACTGACTGATATAAACCTGCTGCTGCAGATACACCGACATCACTGTTGTTGATCAGTAAACGGAAGACATAAGTATCAATTACATCCGTAACAGGCTGTAACAATGCACTGCTCTTTACTGTCTGATAGAACAGGCCGAAGTCTCCGCGGAAGATATTACCGATTCCCATTAATACCAGAATCATCATGGTAGGCATCAGGGAAGGAATCGTGATGTATTTAATCTTCTGCCATACACCTGCACCATCTATGGATGCTGCTTCGAACATTTCCTGATCTAGGCCTGTGATTGCTGCCAGATATACAACGGAGCCATATCCTGTCTGTTTCCATATCTTTAAAAAGATTAATATAAATGGCCATGCGCCCGGTGTATTGTATAAGTCAAAAGGTGTAGAACCTAACATATTTAATAAATGGTTAAATACACCCTTTTCATAGTTGAAGATGTTATACATGATTGCACCTGCTACTACCCAGCTGATGAAGTATGGCAGGAACATAAAGGACTGCGCAATCTTCTTAAATACCTTGCCGAATATTTCATTCAGCAGGATTGCACTGCCCATTTCAAATACAACTCCCAGGAACAAAAATGCGATATTATACAAAAGCGTATTTCTTGTTACCTGACCTAACTTACCTGCTACCAGCAAGGCTTTGAAGTTATCCAGTCCATTCCACGGAGAACCATAGATACCACCTGCATACTGATAGTTCTTGAATGCAAGCACAACGCCCGTCATAGGTATGTAAGCAAATATCACTACATAAATGACTGCCGGTGCCAGCATTGCTAACAGCATCCAGTGCTTTTTCACTGTTTTCCAGAAAGGCACTTTATACTTTTTCTTGTCTGCTGCCTCTTTCATAAAATCTCCCTTCCTCTCTGTCCAAGGTCATGCGCAATTTGCGCAACTTCTTGTTGCCTTACTTTTCTTCTGCCCGTGCATCCTTATAAGCATTCATTGCACAGGTGAATTGAATGTTCTTATCTCCATTGACTCTGGCTGCTCCTAATGGATACTGATCCGGCAACAGATCTGCCCCTACTTCAGGTTCCCAGTAAAAGATACCTTTTCCCTGACCATCAGGAACTGCCTTAATTGATCTGACTGCGCTGCGAAGAAGCTTGTAGGTTTCTTCTTCCTCTGTCTCAGGTCCACCGATTTCTGCAAGCATCAAGGGTTTGCGATATCTGTCTGTCAATGCTGTCATATCTTTTGTAAGCTTCTCTTCGTCATGTTTCATCTGTACCCAGTATGGATAATAGGAGAATCCCATAATATCTGTCTTTCCTCCATTCTGGAAAAAGACATCAAAGAACCTGGTACACATGTTATAATCATTTCCACCGGATATATGGGTAACTACCTGGCAGTCCGGGCAACACTCCTTGACTGCCTCATATCCTGCATTCAGCAGTTCTACAAGGAACTGTGGATTTGCGGATGAACTTCCCGCCGGAAGCAGGATTCCCGAATTGATTTCATTTCCGACCTGTACCCAGTCAGGATAAATATTATGTTCTGTAAGAAGAGTCAGTACTTCTTTTGTGTGCTCCCTTACCTTTTGTTTCAATCCATCCTGGTCCAATGTCTCCCATGCCTGTGGTATATCCTGATAGATAGGATCTGCGAAATGGTCACTGTAATGGAAGTCAATCATCAGGTCCATATCCAGCTTCTTGACTCTTTTTGCCATTTCAAGGACATTCTGGCCATCACACAGTCCCAGCATACATTCCTCTCCACCAAATTCCCTTCCGTATGCCTGTTTCTTTGGCTTACGCCACATCGCATTCTCAGGTGGATTTACAAACACTCTCAAGCGCACCGCTGTTGCGCCCATACTTTTCAGCGTCTGGAGTGGATCTACATGCTTCCCGGATTTGTCAGTCCACGTAATTCCCTGTTTTTCCAGCTGACTGACCCATCCAAGGTCAACTCCATAAGTAAAATCCTGTCGCATTACATTCTCCTTTTTTGATATCTTTTGTGCAGCTTGCTATTCACCTTTACTTTTATCGTAATATTGTATATAATTATCTTGTTTCTAATCATAATTATATACAATTAGCACACTGCGCAACAATGTCTTAAAACGATATGTGCGCAGAAAATTTGTATCAGATTTGGGATTATATGGTATCAGACATTGGAGGTTTGAAATGAATATTAAGATAGACAATGAATATATGCAGATGCAGCAGGCGCTGCAAAGCCAGTATTCCAGCATTAACGTACAGAATACCAATAGTGACCTGAACCGTTTCTATCATATGAATGTACCCTTTCAGCTCACTCTGGAGTACTGCAGCGGTTCAGAATTGGAGGATTACATTAATATCATGACTCTTTCCGCTGAGAAATCCCTGATGTATCAGGAATCCGCAGCCACCAAGAACTTTGCCCGTACAAAGGATGTCATGCATTATCATGATTTCTTTGAATTTGTCATTGTTCTGGAAGGAAGTATTGTGCAGAAGATTGAAGGCAAGGACTATCTCTATGCAGCCGGTTCCTGCTGTCTCATTAACCGCAGTCTCTGTCATCTGGAGCACTATCATGCCAAGACCAAAGTACTTTTTATTGGAATGTTACCGGAGTTTGTCTCCGAATTATTCAAGTCCGCGCAGAATTCGGCTTTTTCTGCCGAAAAGAAAATCTGTAATGGAGAAATCTATCAGTTTATTACGGATGATTTAAAATATCCCGGTAAAAAGGCATACCTGGACTTCATTCCTGCCTATCAGAATCACAAGAATGCTCTCCATCTTCATGATCTGGCACAGTCTATGATTCAGACACTGCTTTACCCGGATTTTGGGGCAGCTTATCAGATCAGAGGACTTCTGTGCGCATTCCTGTCTTATTTATCTTCACCTGAATACTATCACTGCACCAAAGTCAGCCTGGATACCAACAGTGATTTTCTGTTGTTCTCCCGTATCAGCCATCTCTTTGAGGAAAGCAATGGCAGAATGTCCAGGGCAGAATTAGAGCATCATCTTAATTACAGTGGTGATTATCTCAACCGTATCGTCAACAAATACTCCGGTCTGTGTCTCTACGATTACGGTATGACCTTCTGCCTGAAGAAAGCCGCCCAGTATCTGACTGAGACCAATGAATCCATAGGCTCTATCGCAACCAGACTCCAGTTCACCAACCGCACTCATTTCTACAGTCTCTTTAAACAAAAATATGGCGTTACTCCCAAGGAATACCGCCAGTCACACTAAAAAAACTCCACAGTCGCAAGACTGTGGAGCCCAAATATCAATTATTTGTACATCAGGAATTTTACAACTGCAATAATCTGGATAAATCCGGATACGCAGCCAATTGCCTGTGTCTCATTTTCCTGCTTATTCTCTAATCTTGCATACATTTTTGCATATGTACATCCTAAGAATACAACATCAAGAACAAGTGTAATCAGATTTTCTATTGTAGCATTCAGTGGTAAAAGTAAAAATGCAACCGGAATGATCCACCACAATTTGAATACAATAGCAGGAATTTCAAGGCTTCCAAATAATTTCACCTTTTCATCCTGACCTGTTACAACATCAGCACATGCATAGAACACGCCATAAGGAATCCATGCAAGCCA
>OHJS01001556.1_pt1 | contig 10984 bp, 7 predicted proteins | sample 1568661 | NCBI WGS metagenome assembly OHJS01 (sample SAMEA3879603, study PRJEB24766) | human gut metagenome | biome: human-associated habitat; feature: feces | place: USA | collected 1985/1987 | reverse complement strand
GTTACCAAGAAAAGTTTGTTATGAATCCAACGAATAATCATGTGGTCATTATGGCTGGAGGCATAGGCAGTCGCTTTTGGCCGATGAGCAGTCCGGAGATGCCCAAGCAGTTTATCGATGTGCTGGGCTGTGGGCGCACACTCATCCAACTGACCGTAGATCGTTTTAAAGATGTCTGCCTGCCAGAGAATATATGGGTCGTCACTTCTGCCAAGTATGCGGAAATCGTTAAGGAACAGTTGCCCGAAGTGCCCCAGGAACATATCTTGCTTGAACCTTGCCGCCGGAATACGGCTCCCTGCATTGCCTATGTGAGCTGGAAAATCAAGGCTCGCAATCCCAAGGCTAATATCGTAGTGACTCCCAGTGACCATATTGTGATGAACGTGCGCGAGTTTGCCCGTGTCGTGACTTCGGCCATGAAGTTTACGGCCGATTCGGATGCCATTGTGACATTGGGGATGAAGGCTACCCGTCCGGAAACAGGTTACGGATACATTGAGGCCGATTTGTCGATGGCCTGCCCTTCGAACAAAGAGATTTACCGCGTGGATGCTTTCCGGGAAAAACCGGATTTGGCTACAGCCGAACGCTACTTGCAGCGGAACAACTATTTCTGGAATGCGGGTATCTTTGTATGGAATGTCAACACGATTGTCAATGCCATTCGGGTGTATCAGCCGGTAATGGCCAAGATATTCGAACGTCTGTTCCCGTATTTCTATACCGACAAGGAGCAGGAAATGGTGGACGAACTGTTCCCTACCTGTGAGAATATCTCCGTGGACTATGCCATTATGGAGAAAGCGGACGAGATTTATGTCTTCCCGGCCTCTTTCGGCTGGAGTGATTTAGGCACGTGGGGTTCGCTTCATGAAAATTCCAAGCGTGATGCCCATAACAACGTGTGCATCGGTCCGGACATCCGTATGTACGAATCACGTAACTGCGTAGTACATGCCACTCAGGAAAAGAGAGTGGTGGTGCAAGGGCTCGACGGATATATCGTGGCTGAAAAGAACAACACCTTGCTGGTCTGCCGTTTGTCGGAAGAACAACGTATCAAGGAATTCTCCGCTGAATAATAATATTAAGGTAAGGATAAAAAAGAAAGGGACACCCGTAACGAGTCGTCCCTTTTTCTTTTATTAATCCCTTATTTTTATTTGAGGGCAGCCAGTGCTGCTTCATAGTCGGGTTCTTCCACGATTTCCGGAACCAGCTGGGTATAGATTACCTTTCCTTCCGGATTCAGGATAACTACGGCGCGGGCCAGCAGTCCGCACAACGGGCCGTCGGTCATCAGCACCCCGTAATCTTTGCCGAAAGTAGAAGTGTAACGGTAGTCCGACAATGGAATGACGCGTTCAATACCTTCAGCCGTGCAGAAACGTCCTTGTGCAAACGGCAGGTCTTTGGAGATTGCCAGCACCAGCGTATTTTCCATGCCGGCAGCCAGCTGGTTGAACTTGCGGACAGAGGCTGCACATACCCCTGTATCCATGCTCGGGAAAATGTTCAGCACCACGAATTTGCCTTTGGCATCAGCCAGGGTGAACGAACTCAGGTCGCCTTTCACCAGTGAAAAATCGGGAGCCTGTGCCCCTTTCTGTATAAATTCTCCAGCCAGTGTGACGGGAGTTCCTTGAAATAAAGTTGTAGCCATAATCAATCTGTTTTTTAATAATCGTCATAAATATAACAATAAAAACCATAAAATGTTTTCCTGAATGGCGGTGGAGCGAGTTTTTTTCGTTTACTTTGCATCCGCTAACTATTTACAGATAAAATTGATGGAACGAAAACTGAAAGACTATGCGGTTCTTGTTTTAAAAGGAATGGGGATGGGAGCCGCCGACGTAGTGCCCGGAGTGTCGGGAGGAACCATTGCCTTTATCGTAGGCATTTATGACGAACTGATCAATTCAATTAAAAGTATCAACTTGGAAAGCCTGAAACTTTTCTTTACGGGAAAATGGGGGGCGTTTTGGAAGAAAATCAATGGAAACTTCTTGTTTTTCTTGCTGGCAGGCATTGGCATCAGTGTCTTTTCGTTGGCTAAGCTCATAACCTGGCTGTTGGTTGACCATCCGGTATTGGTGTGGTCGTTCTTTTTCGGGCTGGTACTGGCTTCCACTTGGTTTGTTTCAAAGGATATTAAGGAATGGAAGAGCTGGAAAACGTGGGTAGCTTTTGTCATTGGTGTAGTGATAGCGTTTTATATCACGGTGGCTACTCCTGCTGAGACGCCGTCGAATCTGCTTTTTATTTTTCTGTGCGGAGCCATTGCCATTTGTGCCATGATTCTCCCGGGTATTTCCGGTAGTTTTATTTTGGTTCTGTTGGGAAAATACTTTTTCATCATGGATGCCGTCAAGACGTTGGATGTGGTGGTGATAGCCGTATTTGGAGCGGGTGCCTGCATCGGAATCACTTCTTTCTCACGGATTTTGTCGTATGCGTTGGCACATTTCCGTAACATCACCCTTGCTGTACTGACTGGTTTTATGCTGGGTTCTTTGAATAAGGTATGGCCCTGGAAAGAAGTGGTGGAAACTTTCGTGGACAGCCACGGGGAAGTGAAGCCATTGGTGGAACATAATATTCTTCCCAATGCCTATGTAGCTGAGGCCGTTGTGCTAATGGTTGTAGGATTCTTTCTTGTGTATTTTTTGGAAAAATTGTCTGCCAAGACGCCGGTGCGTTAAGGCTTTTATAAAGTTGTGAGAAGGTCGCTGAACTCTCTTTTCTAAGGGAGTACAGCGACCTTTTCTTGTTTGATAGAAAGATTGATAAAACGTCTAAGTGTTTTGTTTGAAACGTCTAAGTGTTTGTAGTGTACTAAATAAGTTGACACAATTTATTTAGCGACATGTGTAAAAAACGAAAGTATTCAAAGACGGAATGTCTGTCTTATCTGGAAGAATACATGCGTTCTTCTCAGAACCACAGTGAATTTGAACGTGAAAAAGGTCTGAAACGTACTACAATTAGCCGCTGGCTTCGTATCTTTGGGATGGAAGATAAACCAAGTCCCATTATGAGCAAGAAACTAAGTCAGAACGAACAGGAGCTTCATGAGCGTATTCATGAGCTCGAGCGGAAAATCAAGTCCCTGGAAGTGGAGCTGAAGCAGTCCAACATGGCCCGTGACGCCTACGACTACATGATCGACCTTGCGGAAAAGACCTATAACATTCCGGTAAGAAAAAACTCCGATGCCAAGTAATCCGGGGCCTGTCTCAAGGTGGACGCCGTCATCCCGTGCGTCCGCTTTGCAGATTGCTTGGCATATCAGCACAGGGATACTACAAGCATAATTACGTCTCAAACGAGGCTGACATACTCTCTGCCAGCATTGTACTGTACTGCCTGTACGTCCGCCAGAAGGAACGTCTTCCCAAGGCGGGCTGCCGGGAACTTTACACACTCTGCCGGGAATACTTCAGGGAGAAGTTCACCATAGGACGGGACCGGTTTTACAATGTGCTCCGTTCCAACTCGCTGATGCTCAGGCGGACAAAGTACCGTCCTCGTACCACGGATTCCAGACACGGCTACCGTCTGTACAGGGATCTTGTAAACACTTCGCCCAAGTACACGCCTGTGAGCAACGGCCGGCTTGTGGTGGCGGACATCACCTACATCTACACCCGGGAGGGATTTGCCTATCTTTCCCTGGTGACGGATGCCTACAGCAGATACATAGTGGGATACTGCCTGAGCAGGAGTCTGGATGCGGAGGGGCCGCTGAAAGCCATGTACATGGCTCTGGCAACCTACCGTGCATACGGAATCAGTACGGAGGGCATGATACACCACTCTGACCGCGGTGTGCAGTATGCCTCGAAGGAGTACACGAACCTGCTGCTTTCACAGGGTATCAGAATCAGCATGACCCAGACGGGAGACCCGCTTCACAATGCCCTGGCCGAGAGGATGAACAATACCCTGAAGAACGGATGGCTCTTCAATGAAGGCGATATGGACTTCCGTCAGGCGGAGGAAGCCGTCAGTAAATCCGTAGCGATGTACAACAACGCCAGACCGCACAGGGCACTGGGAATGAAAACCCCTATGGAGATCTTTTCAGGCAGAGGAGAAAACCCTCTTATGGAATACCGGTACAACTGAAAGATGTGCTCGTCGGGACGGGTGCTCCCGCCCCTTGCCGCACGGCGCTCCCCGAGCGATGAGTTTTTAGGAAGCAAAGTATATAGATATTGCTTTTTTGTTGTAGTTTTGCAGAACTGACAACCTTTTTAGGAATTTAATGTTTAACCCGTCAACTTAGTCAGGAATTAATCTTCAAACTGACAACTATTTTCAGTACACCTCACCATTTTCTAGTGAATAGAAGAAACGCCTTTACGTTTAGATTGAAATGCAAAGTCATTTTCATTTAAACGTAAAGGCGTTTCAATAAAACATCCTTGCGTTTGAATTCAAGCACAAGGATATTTTATGTTTATTGATAGATGTATTCTACATCAGACTTTTTGAATCGGAGGATACGGGTGTCACTCGAACCGGCTCCGTTTTTAGCTGGATAGTAAGCGTTCATTGCACCTACGAAGTACCATCCTTGTCCGTTGTCAGGAGAATAAGTTGCCCACAACATCGAATTATAGTGTGCATGCTTGATACCGTTGGCATCCCATTGAGCTCCAGGACCGTACCATACAAGTGGTTCGTATTGTGATTCAGCCTGATTGTACATTTGGATGTAAATCAAGTCAGTCATTGCTACTGTTCCAACAGTGATGTCATTTCTTCGCCGTTGGCGTCGCTGGATGTTGCTGCCACCATTCCAAGCAGTGGTATGCCCTCCATCCCACATCATCCAGATATATCCGCTGGTAGAATTCAGAACTCTTTCAAAGTTTTCCATGGAAGGAAGTTCGTATCCGTCGGGAGCCATGGCAGTTGATGGCAGTTTATTGATATGGACAGTGGAAGTTCCGTATCCTTCCATTTTGGCTACTCCATTGTCATCAATCACCTGCATACCTTGTGTTGTTTTGCCTTGGTACTGCCATTTCCATAAGTTGAAAAACTCTTCTGCCGTACAGTCGCGCAAATAGTCAAAAAGACTTTTCCCTTCTTTGGCTGCCGGATCGTCTGAGGATAAGATCTGGTCATTGAAATTCTTTGAGTCGCCCATGGCGTTATATTTACACCACCATACTCCATTGAGGTAAGTTACCGGAAGTCCCCAGTTACGGCGGATGACGGTATATTCCTCCCTTTCAGAACCATCGATGTTGCAGATTACTAGTTTTGCTTTTTGTTCTCGTCCGTTGGCTGTTTGGTCATTAGGCTTCCATCCACCCAGAACACGGAATGAGTTGACCGTTTCGTTTCTTTCTGCCAGTTTGATCCAGTGATCCTCACCGCTTTCATATTCTACGGTCAGTTTCTTGGATTCCGGCAGGGTCAGTATTCCCAGTTCATTGTCGATATAACGTCCGAAATCGTATACGTAGCTATCATTGTATTGAATCAGTCCTTCTATTTTAGTTGGATTATCAGACAAAACCAGTGTAAGGTAGTCGTCTGGATAGGTTTGATTCAATCCCTTGCGATGGAAACGTAGTTTGATTTCTTTTCCAGGTACTCCCAGTCTCCATCTTTCCTTCTGTATGCGGAACAAGTTTTTTCCCATTGTTTCCGGGCTCGTTCCTCCCAAGGTTTCTACAGTCAGTGGCATTTCATCTGGAATGAATTCCAGTTCATCGTCACAATCCACAGCCAGTGTCAGTTCTGTAGCCATATAAGGAAGAATCACACGGTTCTTGTCTGCTGTAACTGTAACGGTTCCAGGTAGGTCGGAAGCTTTTGTGTCGACTTTCAAACTGCCAGCTTCAGAAGCAAGCGTATGATCGCCTCCGTCTTCCCATTCGATGACACTTAATTTGATATCTGTTGTCACCGGGTCTGTACCGATGTTCAAAGTATAGACTGTATTTCTTTTCAGGATAGCCGGAAGATTGGCTTCTACAGTTCTACTCTGTCCTTCTACTTTCATTTTGATACAGACTTTCAAATCTGTTCCGCTCTGTTCATAGACATAAGCAATCCCTTCCGTACTGGTTTCCAAGGCTTGTGGAAAGTCTGTAGCAATGTCCTGTACTGTTTCATTCTCTGGTGCAGATACTGGATTCTGTTGAAAGAGATAGGATTGTTTCGTCATATTTTTCAGCACCACTTGTTCTACCTGCACCGATTTAAGGGTTCGGATGGACAGGTCGAAACGAGCTGTTCCTCTTTTCAGAGTCATGCTTCCTGTATTTTGTGACAAGTCAAGCATACCGGAGAAGAAATCAGCCGCATGTATATTGCCTTCCGTGTTGGAAAGAGTGACTTTCAGCCATTCCTCTTCAGAAATACTACGATTCTTCATTTCTTGCAAATTAATTCGGTCGGCAGTATTGGCTAACATGTAGAGGTGTCCCGATTGTTGGTCAGTTTGTAACACATATTGGTTATTCTCTTGTCCGAACTCGGTATAGATTTCTGTCAGTATTCCGTTTTCAAACAAACAGGCCTGTAATTCATTAATCTGTCCTTCTTCCGGTAAAGCTGCGTTTCTGCCGTCGATGCTGAACACACCGATATCAGCTTTTACAGTCCGTATGTGTGCATTGTCAATGCCTTCTTTTGTCATCTCCTCGTTACAGGAGGTTGTCAGGAATACGGTGGAAAGTATACCGAAAAATTGTATGTATTTTTTTATGTGCATATTGATGGTTTACTTGTCTGTTTTCAAATTTTTATTTCAATTCATTTATTCATAAATGTACTCTACCGGAGTCTTGACACATCGGATGGTACGAGTTTTTTGCGCATTGTTGGCTGCATATTTGAACCAGTTTCCTTTTCCAGTACTTTGTGCATACCCTTCTATTAGCCAAGTGCTTCCTGAATTACCATACGTGGCGAATAGAATCATCATACTGGAGATACTGGTTTCACTCCATTGATGCCCCAATCCGCACAGAGTCAGATGATTTCCTCCATATTCGAAGTCATAGAAGGTAATCGGTCCATACTGTAGCCCTTTGAAGGTTGCGTTGCGTTCTACTACATTGAAATTCAGACGCTGTCCCAGTCCGTTATTAAAAGCGCCAGGGTTGTAATAGGCCAGGTTACAGTTTGTTCCCCATGTGTAGAAACGGTAATTGTTATAATCCGGAATCTGATATCCGTCGGGTGCCATAGAGGTGGGATTCAATGTACCAAAATTGTCTGACTGGTTTTTATAGCCTTCGTAATAGAAGATGCTGTCGTTATGAGTCAGTTTTAATCCATTGAGATTTCCCGCCTGATATTGGTCTCCCAAAATATTCAGAAATTCTTCATCGGAACAATTGGTTAAATATTCAGCCAGACTTTTATCTTTTGCCGGATCTGTATGAATTAGAATCTGGTCGTTAAAATTCTTTGCGTTACCTCTCAGGTTATATTTACACCACCATACTCCATTTATGTTTATTACTGGTAATCCCCAGTTCAAACGTTTGATGGTATAGGTTTCCGGATGTCCTCCATTAGTGTCGGAGATAATCAGCTCACCAATTTGTTCCCTTCCGTCAGCATGAGGGTCATTGGGTTTCCATCCTCCCAGTAGACGGTAGGTATTGTTTCCTTCGTCGGTCAGTTTCATCCATTGGGACTCTCCTTCGTTGAATTTCAGTTCCAGTACCTTTCCTTCCGGAACAGTGATTTCTCCTAGTTCTCCATCGATGTATCGGTTGAAATTGCATACTCCGTTCTCGTCAAACTGGATGGCTCCTTTGACAGAGACTGGATTGGGCATGAATACCAATACGACTCTTCCTGTCTGCAAGTTCCCTTTGTGTACATCCAAATAAATGTATTCGTATGTACTGCCTGGCATTTTTTGTGAACTGGATACATTGAATTGTGCTACGGGGGAAAGATTCCGTGACAGGCTGACTGGAGTGATATTTACGCCATTGGCTTGTCCCTGAATGCTTACTTCCGCACCTGTCTCAGCTGCCAGAGTGAGTTGAAAACTACTTTCCCAACAAGGAACGAACACTGTATCACAGAGTGCATTCAGGATGACTCCTTCTGATAGTTTTGAGTTTTCTTTATCCACAAGTCCTTTGTAAGAAAGGTCAGAATCAGAAGACGATCCGCTTTCCCAGTTATCGGTCAACACTTCTACTTTCAGGTCTGCTCCATTTCCATATACTTTTAATGTATAGATAGTATTACGTTTTAGTGCCGGAAGGGTCGTTTTCAGTCGGTGCCATCCTCCGTTTGCGGTCATCATGATTTCCACTTCATGTCCGTTTGTATATTGTTCCGGGAGATAGAATAGAGTCGTCTTCCCATTTTTAAAGGGCTGATCTCCAAAATCTTTTGTCAAACTGGTCTTTTCAAATTCTTCAGGTGACTGATTGGCATCTTGTTCATTGACAAATCCGGTCAATGCTATTTCCTTTATAATTACACTGTTTACCTCTGCATCTTGGAAGGGTGAATCCAAATCAATACGGGCTACCGCACGTTTTAGCGCAATCGATAAAGAACTGCTTTCAATGTTCAGGTTAGCTTTTCCGCCCATCAGCAAGTTTTCAGATGTCATTTCTTCTGATGTGGCTGTCAGTTTCAGAAAGTCATTCAATGTAGTGATATCCTTCTGAAGGTTTTCCTTAGCAATAACCTTTGTGCTGTTGGCCAGAAAATACAGGCTTCCTTTCCGTTGTTCAATTTGAAGCTGGCACGTACCTTCTTCGTTTATTTGTAGGGAATTAAATGTTTCTTTTAATATCCCATTCTCAAAACGGTAAGCATTGAGTGTGGTTATTTGTGATTCTGTGTCGCTGGCTGTTCCGTTTGTCATTCCCGTTCTTGAAAAGTGAACGGCTAATGTTCCTGTGGCTTCCTGCGTGTGCTGAACGTCTTCATGGTTGCATCCACTCAGTAAAAATAAGCCGGCGCTTGCCAATGTAAGTATATATTTAATCATCATTTTATTCGTAAGTTTTATTTTCGTCAGTTTATTTATATTGATGAGGATTTTGGGAACTATTCAGATAATTGATAGAATTAATCGGCATTTTTTGCAAATTGTTGACATAGAAGTTATTCATTAACTGCTCAGCCCATGGTCCATAAGTAAATGAGCTGCTATGCCCGTATCCCATTACGTGTCCAAGTTCGTGGAACATTACGCTGCATGCATACGTGTTGAAATAATGTTCGAACCATCCTCTTTGATATGCACCGAATACACTTCCGCTACCTAATCCGATAATACCATTACCTGTATATACCAGTCCAACTTGAAGTGTTCTGCTGGCTCTCATCTTTTTCAATACTTCTTCTACCTTTACGAGCTGCTTGTTGTCATCATAAAGTTGGTCTGCATTGTCATGCAAGATTTGTTCATGTTCTGGCATATCAATCATATAGGTGAAGTTCAGGAAGAAGGCCACTGATTCCCGGCAATGTACAGGACGTATGCCCATCCAGTTTCCGACTGGTCCACCATCTTCTCGTTCCGGATCTCCTCCGTACAATCCCCAGTAGATTGTCCATCCATGTTCAATCTTCTGCAATTTGTCCCAGTAAGGGTCGTTTGCTTCAATTTTAAAGGTGGCTTCTGCCAGTTCTGATTCTGTCTTTTTCTGTACTTCAATGTATTTCCCAGATTCGGTGCGACACATCGCTGCACGTTGTATTAACGGAATTTCCTCAAAGAAGTCACCGAATGCCGGTATGGAATCGAAATAAGCCAAGTCAAAGTATTCATCGCTTACTTGCGGCAATTGCATTTTGATTAACACATTATTCAGTTGGCGTGGAGAGTAAAAGCGTATATGTAATTTGCCTTCCTCTGTCACGGAAACCTGAAGTGGTTGTGCGGTATTGAATTTTCGTACCGATGCATTTGTATAGACTTCTTTGGTTTCGTCGTCTTGCAGAATCAATGTGTGGTCGCCGGCATTGTATGCCGCAGGGGTAATCAACATGGTAACAGCTTTATCATCCGGGTGATTCACATGCGTTTCCACATGATGTATATGGTTGGCAGTCAACGTTTCCTGGTCAAAATTATAAATCTGTCGTCTTTCTTCTTTCAGGTAATTACGTGTAGAGAGTGTAATCTCTCCATGGAACGTAGAACCGTTGCACATTGGCATGAAGAAATAAGACGTATGTTGATTCAGTGAAATCGTATTGGTTATTCCATTACTTTCTCCACCTAACTCACCATTACCAGATAGTGTAGTATAGAATTTTATTTGTCCAAGCGACAGTGTTTTATCTGTTACCGCATTCTGCACGTAAGGGTTATTGTAGGAAAAATTGAAATCCACCCGGCTCATGATACGTTTCTGTATCACAGCTTGCGAAATAGATACAGTTTCCTGAGTACCTTCTGCCGTTTGTATTTCTATAATAGAAAAAGGTGTTTTAGAATAGAAATATTCAGCCTCTAGAGGTTTCTGTAGGTCATCTGGAAATGCAAGCCATTCGTCATCAATGTGTCCGGGAGTACGAACAATGGCCCTGTCTTTGATGGCATTTCCTTTGATGCCTAGTACAAGCAGTTGGTATTCACCTTTGCGGAGACCCTCAGCATAGATTTCTGAGGTACTGGTTTTATAGTAAGTTTTGATATTCTCAACTCGGTTTCCATTTTCATCCGCAATGAAATAATATAACTGGTCGTAAGGTGAAGAATCGTTTTCCGAACTACGAGCCTCTTTTCCTTCATATCCCTCTCTTTGTAATTTAAACACGATTCCAGACTGGTTGGAAGTGGAAGATGCCTCTGAATATTCTTCCTGGTTACAAGAAATCAATAGCAAAGTGCATAAAAAAGCAATAAAAGTAAGTTTTCTCATTTTGTTGTTGTTTTCTCAGTAATCACAATCTTTTTTATAAACTAATATTTTTAATTATTTCCCTCTAAAAAGTAATTAATCGTTTGTTTTTTTATCTT
>OHJS01001535.1_pt1 | contig 11126 bp, 8 predicted proteins | sample 1568661 | NCBI WGS metagenome assembly OHJS01 (sample SAMEA3879603, study PRJEB24766) | human gut metagenome | biome: human-associated habitat; feature: feces | place: USA | collected 1985/1987 | reverse complement strand
GAACAGACATTGCGTTGGTATGCGATAACCAACGAGGTGTATCCCAAACCTGAGGGCAACGGAATTGATATGGATTCCTTTAACACGCAAACTACCGGTCGCATTGCAAGTATCCTGATGATGGAAGATACGCCGGAAAAGTTGCGCTACCTGCGTTCTTTTTCCCGCTGGATTGATTATGGATGTCGGCCGGCACCGGGATTGGCAGGGGCGTTCAAGAGTGACGGGGCTGCTTTCCATCACCGGAACAATTATCCGGCCTACGCGGTAGGAGGACTGGACGGAGCGACCAATATGATTTACCTGATGAGCGGAACGACCTTTGCGGTATCGGAACTGGCGCATCAGACGGTAAAGAATGTGTTGCTGGCCATGCGTTTCTATTGTAATCAGCAACAGTTTCCTTTGTCCATGTCGGGACGTCATCCCAACGGAAAAGGGAAACTGATTCCGGTGCAATATGCCATGATGGCGATTTCGGGTACTCCGGACGGAAAAGAAAAATACGATGCAGAGATGGCGGCAGCTTACCTTCGACTGGTGAGAGAGCCTGTAAAACCCGGAGTAAATGAACCGGATTATTTGCCGCAGGCACCGGCCGGACTGGAACGAAAACTGGAAAAGAAATTGCTGAAGGCAGGCTTTGCGCCGGAAAAAGACCCGCAAGGAAATTTGGCGTTGGGATACGGCTGTGTTTCCGTGCAACGGCGGAGCAACTGGGCCGCAGTCGTACGTGGTCATTCACGTTATTTATGGGATGCGGAGCATTATTTGGATGCGAATTTCTACGGACGCTATCTAGGGTATGGCAGTATGCAAGTACTGACAGCCCGACCGGGAGAAAGAGTCACTTTTACGACCAGTGGGTGGCAGGAAAATGGGTTTGACTGGAACCGGATTCCGGGAGTCACTTCCATTCATCTGCCTTTTGACCAGTTGCGTGCCCGGGTTCTGAATGTAGATGCTTTTTCGGGTATGGAAGAGATGTTGTATTCCGATGAGGCGTTTGCGGGAGGACTTTCGCAAGAGCACGAGAATGGCAATTTTGGCATGAAGTTGCATGAACATGACAAGTACAATGGCTCACACCGTGCGCGGATATCCTATCATTTCTTTGGAAATACGATTGTGGCCTTGGGTTCAGACATAGAAAACCTCAATCAGGAGTATCCAACTGAAACTACGGTGTTCCAGTTGGCTGCCATTACGCCAGAAGAAAAGGCTTACTGGAATAAATGGACCGACAACGGCCATACGTATCTGGCTCCGAATGGAATCGGTTATTATGTACCTGGAAAGGCTTCGTTTGAAAAGCATTTTCCGCAGGTTACAGTGGGAGAACGCAGTGTGAAACCAACGTCGGGCGATTGGGTTTCGCTGGTATTCAATCATGGAAAAGCCCCGAAAGGAGCTTCGTATGAATATGCCGTATTGCCTCAGACGGATGAGGCGGCCTTGACGCAGTTTGCCAAGCACCCTACTTATCGAGTGCTTCAGAAAGACCGGAACGCGCATATCGTAACTTCCAAAGCCGAGCATCTGACTTCTTATGTTTTGTTTGAAACGCCTCAGAAGAGTTTGCCGGGAGATTTTATCGAGAAAGCAGACACTTCCTGTCTGGCCATGGTGAAACAGGTGGATAAGAAGAAACTGGTGTTGACGGTGGCTCAGCCGGATATGGCTTTTTATCGTGGCCCCAGCGATGAGGCTTTTGACGAGAATGGCAAGCGAATAGAACGCAGCATTTATTCTCGTCCTTGGATTGACAACGAGAGTCAGGAAATCCCGGTCACCCTCACTTTGAAAGGAAAATGGAACGTGACTCCTCATCCGGCTGTGGAAGTGCTGAAGGTTGATAAGAAACAGACCGTGTTACGGTTTACGTGCCGGGAAGGAAAAAGCTACGATGTACAGTTGAGTAAATAGAATGCGGATGTAAGTAAAGAATAAAACCAAACAAGCAAGCCGGAGTGCATAAAGAGCGCCCCGGCTTGCTTGTATATCGTGGTTATGCAATCAATTTTTTCTAAATACGGGTATCGGCTCCCCACATCATTTTCTCGCGCAGGGTGTTGAAGAAAGAGTGATGGCAGCGTTTCACAATGCGGATGAAATGTTCACCCCGTCGGATGGTCAGTTGGCTACCTTCGCGGAAGGTTTCACTGCGGCCGTCGATGGCAATCAGAAAATTGTGACTGCGGCTTTCCACTTCCAGGGTGATTTCCCAGTCATCCCGAATCACGATGGGGCGTACGTTGAGGCTGTGCGGGGCTACGGCGGTCAGGCTGATGGTGCCGCTCTGGGGAACCAGAATCGGACCGCCCACACTGAGGGAATACCCCGTGGAGCCGGTAGGAGTGGCCACAATCAGTCCGTCGGCCTGATATACGTTCAATAATTCTCCGTTGATATAAGCCCGGATGGAAATCATGGACGAACTGTCACGCTTCAGAATGGCGATTTCATTCAGTCCGTAGGGATATCCTTTCAGTACCTGCCCGTTGCTGGTCAGTTTCAAGACCCTTCGCGGTTCGGCCAGGTACATTCCCTGATGAATCTCTTCGAAGGTCTCCTCCATCTGGTCGGGCGTAATGTCGGCCAGGAACCCCAGGCGCCCGGTGTTGATGCCCAGTATGGGAATCTCCTTGTTGCCCACCAGACTGGCGGTTTTCAGGAAGGTGCCGTCGCCGCCGATGCTGAGTGCCATATCTGCTGTAAAGTCGTCATGACCGTTGAAAATCTCCAGTCCCGTCAGGTCGGCGCAGGTATGCAGGCGCAGGAACTCGTAGAATTCCCGGTGAATGCAAATGTCTGCTTCCTTGTGCCGGAGAATCTCCAGCAGATGAGTCACGTGGGCCGATTTATGTTCCTGATACGTATTTCCAAAGAGGGCGAATTTCATCTTCCGCTGCATATAGGGTGTTTTTTATCAATCTTTTTAAGAATAAACATGGCAAGTTTCTCGTAAAACCTGCTAACTTTGCACGATGTTGATGCAAAGATAGCGAAAGGCGAGAGTAGAGACAAACGAAAAACAAAGTTTTTCGATTGGGCTATGCCGAGCCGCCTCCTGTCTTCTTAAAAGATAACGAAATTCATGGAATATGACTAAATTAAGTGTGAATATAAACAAGGTGGCTACGCTTCGTAATGCGCGGGGCGGAAACAACCCGGATGTAGAGAAAGTGGCACTGGACTGCGAGCAGTTTGGGGCGGAAGGTATTACGGTTCACCCGCGTCCGGATGAACGGCATATCCGCTACTCGGATGTGTATGCCTTGCGCCCGGTGTTGAAATCAGAGTTCAATATTGAAGGTTATCCCTCGAAAGAATTTGTCGACCTGGTATTGAAGGTAAAACCGACTCAGGTGACTTTGGTCCCGGATGCGCCCGACCAGATTACCTCCAACTGTGGTTGGGATACCAAAACACATCAGGCTTTCTTGACAGAGCTGATGGATACGTTCGGTGAAGCAGGCATCCGTACTTCTATCTTTGTGGGGACAGACTTGGAACTGATTGAATATGCAGCCAAGACAGGGGCCGATCGGGTAGAGTTGTACACGGAACCTTATGCTTCTCTTTATTCCAAGAATCCGGAAGCAGCTGTGGCTCCGTTTGTGGAGGCCGCCGACCGGGTACATAAACTGGGTATGGGACTGAATGCCGGACATGATTTGAGCCTGGTGAACCTGAAGTATTTCCATGATCATATTCCTTGGCTGGATGAGGTATCCATCGGCCATGCCTTGATATGCGACGCATTGTATTTAGGATTGAAGAAAACCATTGAAGAATATAAAAATTGCCTTCGTTAAATTATGATGACATTAACTTTACTGGCTGCCGCTCAGGCTGTAGCCGACACAATGGCCGGAGCAAATCCGGTGCTGACTCCGGTTTCTTCCGGTGAGCCACAGATGAATCTTTGGGACATGGCCTGCAAGGGAGGCTGGATTATGATTGTACTGGCTGTGATGTCGGTAATCGCTTTCTATATTTTCTTTGAACGGGCAGTAGCCATCCGTAAGGCAGGAAAGGATGACCCTTTGTTTATGGACCGCATCCGCGACTACATCAAGTCGGGTGAAATCAAGTCGGCCATCAACTATTGCCGCATTACGAACACTCCTTCGGCCCGCATGATTGAGAAGGGTATCACCCGTATGGGTCGTCCGGTAGCCGATGTGCAGGCCGCTATCGAGAATACCGGAAACATTGAAGTGGCCAAGCTGGAAAACGGCTTGTCTATCATGGCCACTATTTCGAGCGGGGCACCGATGTTGGGATTCCTCGGTACGGTGACCGGTATGGTGCGTGCCTTCTGGAACATGGCCAACGCGGGCAATAACATCGACATCACTTTGCTGTCGAGCGGTATTTACGAAGCCATGATTACGACGGTGGGCGGACTGGTGGTCGGCATTGCCACGATGTTTGCCTACAACCATCTGGTGTACCGTGTGGACAAGGTGGTCAGTCAGATGGAAGCACGCACACTGGCCTTCATGGACTTGTTGAATGAACCGACTGAAAAATAAACGCGTATGGCATTAAAGAGAAGACAGAAAATATCACCCAGCTTCAGCATGTCGTCCATGACCGACCTGATTTTCCTGCTGCTGATATTTTTTATGATTACTTCTACCATGGTATCGCCGAATGCCATCAAGGTGCTTCTGCCCCAAGGTTCGGAGCAGACTTCGGCCAAGCCTATGGCGCGGGTGATCATTGATAAAGACCTGAACTATTACGGTGCTTTCGGCAACGAGGATGAAATGCCGCTGGCCATCGATGAGGTGGCTGCGTTTCTTCAGGAATGTGCCCGGAAAGAACCGGAAATGTATGTAGCCCTGTATGCCGACGAGTCCATTCCGTATCGTGAAATCGTCCGGGTACTGAATATTGCGAACGAGAATCATTTCAAGATGGTCCTGGCGACTCGCCGTCCGGATAAAAACTAAAAAGCAGAGTGACGTTGAAAAAAAATAAGGTAATCGGAATTGTATGTACGGTGGTTTTGCACCTGCTGGTGTTGCTGCTGCTGTTTCTTCTGAAGCTGACCGTACCGGCAGAACAGGAGGAAGGCGGTGTGCCCGTGATGCTGGGCAATACGGAACTGGCGGGAGGAGAAGCCGACCCTTATACCTTGACGGAGGTGGACATGATGCCTTCGGAAGCTCCTGCTGCCCAGGAAGCGGCGGAGACGCCTGCCGTAGAACAGCCGATGATTACGCAGCAGGATGAACCTTCCTTGCAGGTGAAGAAGGAGACCCCGAAAAAAGAAACTCCCAAGAAGGAACAGCCGAAGAAAACACCGGTGAAGACCGAAGCACAGACTGTGAACAAGCCGAAGGAGAAGACCGAGGCGGAGAAACGGGCTGAAGCGGAAAAGGCTGCGGCACAAGCGGCTGCCAACAAGATAGCCGGTGCCTTTGGAAAGGGCTCCCAGATGGGAAGCAAGGGCAATGCCTCTGGTGCGGGTTTGCAGGGAAGTCCTACCGGGAATTCCTCCACTGGAAAGACGAGTGGCGTAGGCGGTTATGGCACTTTCGACCTGAACGGCCGTTCGCTGGGTAGCGGAAAGCTTCCGGTGCCGGTGTACAACGTGCAGGATGAAGGCCGTGTGGTGGTGACCATCGTGGTAAACCCCGCAGGACAGGTCATCAGTACCAGTATCAACAAGCGGACAAACACGGTAAATCCGGCGTTGCGGAAAGCAGCGGAAGAGGCGGCCCGGAAAGCCCGCTTCAATGCGGTGGATGGGGTGAACAACCAGAGTGGTACCATCACCTATTATTTTAAATTGAGATAATTTTTAATTCTAAACAGATAGATTTATGAAAGCAGTTTGTATCTTTTTGGCTGAAGGTTTCGAGGAAATGGAAGCCATGTTCCCGTTGGATATCATGCGTAGAGGCGGATTGAATGTGAAAACCGTGTCTGTAACCGGTAATAAGACCGTGACCAGCTCCCATCAGGTACCTATCGTAGCAGATATGTTGTTTGAAGACCTGAAAGAGGAAGAGGTGGAAATGATTGTACTTCCCGGAGGACTGCCAGGTGCCACCAACTTGGATGCACATGCCGGACTGGACAAGCTGATCATGAGTTTTGCCGCTGCCGGAAAACCGCTGGCTGCCATCTGTGCCGCACCGATGGTTTATGGCAAGCGCGGTTTGCTGAAAGGCAAGAAAGCGACCTGCTATCCGGGCTTCGACAAGTTCCTGGAAGGAGCGGAATATACGGGCAACATGGTCGAAATCGTCGACAATTTCATTTTGGGTAAAGGCCCGGGTGCCGCACCTGCCTTTGGCTTTGCCATTCTGGAAAAATATGCCGGTGCAGAAAAGACCCTTGAAGTGAAAAAAGGAATGTTGCTGGCATAATGAAGAAATATGTCATTGTGGTAGCGGGAGGAAAAGGCCTGCGTATGGGGGGAGAGATTCCCAAGCAGTTCATACCGGTAAAAGGAAAGCCGGTACTGATGCGTACGCTGGAGGCTTTTCATGCCTGTGACCCGCAGATTGAACTGATTGTGGTGCTTCCGGTGGAACAGCGTTCCTACTGGGAGCACCTTTGTGCTGAGTATGGCTTTGCTTTGTCTCATCGGATTGCGGCAGGAGGGGAAACCCGTTTCCATTCCGTGAAGAACGGATTGGCTCTGGTAGAGGAAGACGGAATTGTCGGAGTACACGACGGGGTACGTCCTTTTGTTTCTTCGCAAGTCATTGCGGACTGCTATGCACAGGCGGTAGCCTTGCAGGCCGTAGTGCCCGTGACGGATGTGGTGGAAACCGTTCGTCATCTGTTGCCCGAAGGAGGCAGTGAGACGGTCTCGCGTAATGAATACAAGCTGGTGCAGACACCGCAGGTCTTTACGGTGGAACTGCTGAAACGGGCATACGCACAGGAGTACAAGCCTTTCTTTACCGATGATGCTTCGGTGGTGGAAGCATTGGGACAGTCGGTACATTTGGTGCCTGGCAATCGGGAAAATATCAAACTCACCACTCCTTTTGACCTGAAAGTAGCTGAATCACTTATTGACGACTGATGTTTGACTTATCCACACGCGATGTGAAATATTTACCGGGGGTAGGACCGCAGCGAGCTGCCCTGCTGAATAAGGAATTGAATATCTATTCCTTACGTGACCTGTTGTATTATTTCCCTTACAAGTATGTGGACCGCAGCCGTCTGTATTATATTCACGAGATTGACGGCAATATGCCCTATATTCAGTTGCGCGGACGGATTCTGAGCTTTGAACTGTTGGGTGAAGGTCGCCAGCGTCGGTTGGTAGGACATTTTACCGACGGTACGGGCGTGGTAGACCTGGTGTGGTTCCAGGGACTGAAATACATCACTGGAAAGTACAAGGCCAACGAGGAATACATCGTGTTCGGTAAGCCGACAGTATTCAACGGGCGCATCAACGTGGCGCATCCCGACATCGACCCGGCACAGGAACTCACTCTTTCCACCATGGGGCTCCAGCCCTACTACAATACCACGGAAAAGATGAAGCGTACCAGCTTGAATTCGCACGCGCTGGAAAAGCTGATGAAGAATCTTTTCCAGGCCTTGCAGAAGGACAGTTTTGAGGAGACCCTGAGTCCTTCCCTGATTGCGGCTCACCAGCTGATGCCCCTGACGGATGCATTATATAACATTCATTTTCCGCAGAATCCAGAACTTCTCCGCAAGGCACAATATCGGCTGAAATTCGAGGAACTGTTTTATGTGCAGCTCAACATCCTCCGTTACACCAAGGAACGACGAAATAAGTTCCGCGGATTGGTATTCAAGCATGTGGGCGAAATTTTCAATATCTTTTATGCCCATCACCTGCCTTTCCAGCTGACAGGAGCGCAGAAACGTGTCATCAAGGAAATGCGTCGCGACATGGGCAGCGGGCGGCAGATGAACCGGCTGTTGCAGGGCGATGTGGGCAGCGGAAAAACCCTGGTGGCCTTGATGACCATGCTGATAGCCTTGGACAACGGCTTCCAGGCCTGCATGATGGCTCCTACCGAGATTCTGGCTACCCAGCATTATGAAACCATCCGCCACTTTTTGGAAGGGATGCCGGTGCGGGTAGAATTGCTGACCGGCAACGTGAAAGGCAAGCGCAGGGAAACGATTCTCCGGGACTTATTAACAGGGGATGTTCATATCTTGATTGGGACACATGCCGTGATTGAGGATACGGTTAACTTTTCTTCGTTGGGACTGGTGGTTATTGATGAACAGCATCGTTTTGGGGTAGCCCAGCGAGCCAAGCTGTGGGGCAAGAATACCCGTCCTCCCCATGTACTGGTCATGACGGCCACTCCGATTCCCCGTACGCTGGCCATGACTTTGTATGGCGACCTCGATGTGTCGGTCATCGACGAGCTGCCTCCCGGCCGGAAACCCATCCAGACCATCCATCAGTTTGACAACCGTCGGAAAAGCATGTATGAGTTCATGCGCAAACAGATTCAGGAGGGACGTCAGGTGTACATCGTGTATCCGTTGATTCAGGAAAGTGAAAAGATGGACATCAAGAACCTGGAAGAAGGTTATCTGCATATTTGTGAGGAATTTCCCGAATACAAGGTCAGCAAGGTGCACGGCAAGATGAAACCGGCCGAGAAAGAGGAGGAAATGCAACGCTTCCTGGCCAATGAAACCCAGATTATGGTGGCCACCACCGTGATTGAGGTAGGGGTGAATGTGCCCAATGCGTCGGTGATGGTCATCGAAAACGCCGAACGTTTCGGACTTTCCCAGCTGCACCAGCTTCGTGGACGAGTAGGCCGGGGGGCTGACCAGTCGTATTGTATTCTGGTGACCGGATACAAGCTGACGGAAGAAACCCGCAAGCGCATTGAGATTATGGTACAGACCAACGATGGTTTTGAGATTGCCGAAGCTGATTTGAAACTGCGTGGTCCCGGCGATTTGGAAGGTACCCAACAGAGTGGAGTGGCCTTCGACCTGAAGATTGCCGACATTGCCAAAGACGGGCAGCTGCTGCAATACGTCCGTGGCATTGCGGAGCGCTTGTTGGATGACGATCCTGAGGGAATGAAGCCGGAAAACCGGATTGTCTGGCAACAGCTGAAAGAACTCCGTAAGAAAAATGTGAACTGGTCGGTAATATCTTGACAATTAATATTCTTAAACTTCTATAAGTGTGCTTCTGGAAGAACGCAAGGGAGTTTTTTGAGGAGTTTTATGTGTGAAACTGATACTCCTTCGTGGTACGGAAATAGCCCTATCATATCCCAAATGGAGTTTGATAGAGCTATTGTTTTACATTTTACGGATAATGGCATCGGGATTTTTCCGATTGGAGCCTGATACAAGCTTTCCGTTGATGTTCTTTTCCGGCAGACTGCCTCAGCTGCTGTCTGTTTGTTTCAAACTTAATTGATGGCGATTTCATCAAGGAACAAGAAAGTCTGCTTGCCTGCCCCTGGGTGCCATTTTGGAAGTACTGGTGTATTCTTTCCGATGATGTGTACATAGCGTGCTTTTGTCTTCTCAAAACTGACGGTATCACGTTTCAGCACATTGTTCTTGCTGCCTTTTTCCAGTGTCGGAATGGATATCGAACCTATTTTGGTGTAAGTCTTTCCATCTTCAGAGCCATATACTTCTAATCCCGTCAGTCCGAAGATATAGTCGCCTGGGACCAGATAAGTGCCGACTGATACAGAAGATATCTCTTTCGGTTCCTGCAAGTCGACGGTGGCATCCAAATTCTGACCGTAAATGCCGATATAGCGTCCTGAACGGTAGTTGTCATCTCCTTGCATGCCGTCTACCAGTAAGTTGGCCCCCTTGTAAGTGAACTTCTCGTCGGGTGTACATTTCAGGGTAATGGGATGCATGGTAGCCAGGTTGTACGTGAGGGTTTCTGCTGTCACATCGCTTTCACGGCCGTCGCGGATAGCCTTTGCCTTGATGGTCGTCGTCTGGTCTACCGTAAATGGTTGCGTATACTGTTGTGAGGCAGCCGATGGTTCTGAACCATCCAAGGTGTAGTAAACCGGTGCATTGTCGAATGTTTTCAGTTGAATGACAGCTGCTCCGCCTTCCCCTTTCGGTTCAACGTCGATGGTGACGTCCTCGATATCCTTTTTATAATTATATCCGTACAATTGGTACAAATCCAGCTGGTGGCGGAGTCGTTTCAGGAATCCGTTCAAATCCTTCTTTGCCGGGTTGCTCCACTGCAACTCACTCAGTGCGGCGATGCGTGGCATCATCTGCCATTCCATTTTCACGCTGTCTTTGGTCCATTCAGTCCAGATACATCCCTGTACTCCGATAATGTTTTTCTTTTCTTCCGTAGTCAATTCGTCGGATGCCGGTTCAAAGTTATATACCCGTGCCACACTGCTGATGCCTTTCAGACGATTATATCCTGGATTGCTGAAATACAAGTGACTGATGGGGCAGACGATGGTAGGATGTCCCAGCTGTGCGGCCTTGATGGAAGCCTTTACCCCCGTCCATGCCATGACAGTAGTTGTTTCTGGATTTGGATTGCCTTCCAGAATCTCATCCCATGCCAGCATTTTCTTGCCCCGTTTGGCTATTTCCTTTTCCACCTCATTCATGAAATACACTTGGAGCTGGTTTTCTTTGCTGTGCTCTTTCGTGTCGCGCAGTCCCAGTTCTTTGATTTTGGCCTGGCATTTTGGACATTTTTCCCATTCTGTTTTTGGACATTCGTCTCCTCCGATGTGTATGTAAGGAGCGTCCGGGAAAATATCCATCAGTTCATTTACCACATCCTTGGCAAATTGTAATGTTTTGGGATTTCCTCCACAAAGCACTTCCTTGAATACTCCGAACTTGGTAGCTGTTTCATACGGACCGCCGGTACATCCCAGTTCCGGATACGAAGCCAGTGCTGCCAGCATGTGCCCCGGCATGTCTATTTCGGGGATGACTGTAATAAATCGTTCGGCTGCGTATGCCACGATTTCTTTGGCATCTTCCTGTGTGTAGTAACCGCTTACCGGAGTCCCGTCGAATTTGCCTGAGCCGGGAGCTGTAATTGTTTCTTTACGGTACGAACCTATTTCCGTAAGCTTGGGATATTTTTTGATTTCGATTCTCCATCC